>Ga0187771_10000196_pt1 | contig 33666 bp, 32 predicted proteins | sample 0116_SJ02_MP15_1_FD_133139 | JGI IMG/M metagenome (GOLD analysis project Ga0187771, IMG submission 133139) | Tropical peat soil microbial communities from peatlands in Department of Meta, Colombia - 0116_SJ02_MP15_10_MG | ecosystem: Environmental > Terrestrial > Soil > Wetlands > Peat | place...
AAATACGGGCAGGACGTCCGGGTCTACGAAGACTTCCGCGACCTCCTGGCCAAGGAGAAGGACCTCCAGGCCGTCGTCATCGCGACGCCCGACTGGATGCACGCCGATCACGCCAACGCCTGCCTCAGGGCCGGGCTCCACGTCTACTGCGAAAAGGAGATGGCGAATTCTCTGGAGAAGGCCCGCTCGATGGTCCTCACGGCCCGGGAAACCGGCAAGCTCCTTCAGATCGGCCATCAGCGCCGCTCCAATCCCCGCTACATCCACGCCATCGACCGCCTGATCCGGGAGCACAGGCTTCTCGGCCTGGTCACCGCCGCCTACTCCCAGTGGAACCGGGCCAAGAGCGAGCTCCTCGGATGGCCCGAGAAATACACGATCGACGCGGCCACGCTCAACAAGTACGGCTACGGCTCGATGACCGAATTCCGGAACTGGCGCCTGTTCAAAAAATACGGCGGCGGCCCCATGGTCGACCTCGGCTCGCACCAAATCGACCTCTTCAGCTGGGTCTTTGGCGCGAACCCCCGGTCGGTCGTCGCCAGCGGCGGCATGGACTATTACAAAGATTGGCAGTGGTATGACAACGTCATGGCCGTCTACGAATTTGAGAGGCCGGGGGGCATCTCCCGCGCCTTCTATCAGGTCCAGACGACCACCCAGCATGGCGGTTTCTACGAGACGTTCATGGGAGACAACGGATCGATCGTCCTGTCCGAAATCCCGTCCAAGGGGAACTGGGCGATGCGAGAGCCCACGGCGCCGGAATGGGACTCTTTGGCCAAGGCCGGGCTCCTCGAATCCGAGTCCGCCCCGATCCAGAAGAGCACTTCAAAGAACATCTTCGTCGACGTCCGGATGACCCAGGAGGCTGGGCGTTGGAATCTGCCGGTCGAGTTGGCCAAGCCCGCGCACCAGCCGCACCTCGAGAACTTCTTCGACGCCGTCCGGCTGGGCACGCCGTTGAGCTGCCCGGCCGATCTCGCCTTCGAATCCTGCGTCGCCGTCCTCAACACCAACGACGCCGTCAAGGCCCGGAGACTGCTGGAATTCCGTCCGGAGCAGTTCAAAGCATGAGAGCCGCCGGACGGTTCGGCGCGGCGGCCCTGGGCTTGCTCGTTATCGGCCTCTGGAGCGCGGCCGGTGCCCAGGACGAAAAGCCGGCGCCCTGGGACGGGAATCGGACGACGCCGACGCACCTCATTCCGCTCCGCGACGACATAAACCAGCTGATCACCCCCGACGACCGGGATGCCATGCCCTTCTCCGTTCGCACCACCTGCGGCCCGTGTCATGACTATAAAACGATCCAGGCCGGCTGGCACTGGAACGCCATGCGCTCGGAGAAAAACGGACGGCCCGGCGAGCCGTGGATCTGGCTCGACGCGAAAACCGGAACGATCCTGCCCGTTTCCTACCGGAAATGGCCGGGATCTTGGGATCCGAGGACGGTCGGGCTCGACGCCTGGGATTTCACTATGCTCTTCGGCCGGCACATGCCAGGCGGAGGACCGGCGGAGCCGGACGAGGGGGACGTCGCGCCGGGCCCCGACTCCCGCTGGAACGTCTCCGGGAAGGCCGAGATCAACTGCCTGGCCTGTCACAACAGATCCGGCCGCCAGGACAACAGCGAGTGGGCCAAGCAGATGCTCCGGCAGAACTTCCGTTGGGCGGCGACGGCTGCGTCCGGCGTCGGCGAGGTCGGGGGGATGGCCTCGCGCCTCCATGAAACCTGGAGCGTCTACGACGGCCCCAACCTTGATGACCACGAATGGGCCGTGGCACCGTTCGTCACTTACAAGGCGTCCGACTTCGACAGCAAGCACCGCTATTTCCTCGACATCGCCTATCCCCCCGGCGACAGGAACTGCCTGGTCTGTCATTCGGTCTCACCGGTGACGGACACGCGGGCCGAGGCGGCGGCGGACGTCCACACGGCCAGGGGCATCGCGTGCGCCGAATGCCACAGGAACGACCTGGGGCACGGCATGATCCGGGGCTACGAGGGCGAAGCCGAGGAAACCGGGAACCGGGCGGCGGACTCGTTCACCTGTCGCGGCTGCCATCTGGGCGAAGATTCGAGCGGCCGGAAGCTCGTCACGCCCGGCCGCCTGGGCGCCCCCGTCCCAAAGCACACGGGAATCCCGCTCATCCACTTCAAGACGCTGTCGTGCCCCGTGTGCCACTCGGGTCCGATGCCGTCCAAGCAATGGATGCGCGTCCGGACGTCGCGGGCTAACCGGCTCGGCATCTACGGCGTCGCCCGGTGGTGGACGGATGAGCCAGCCATCATCGAACCGGTCTATGAAAGGGACGCCCGAGGGAGGATCACGCCGCAACGGCTGGCCTGGCCGGCCTTCTGGGCGCGGGAGGAGGGGAAGTCGGTCGTCCCGCTCAAGCCCGAGGCCGTCGAGGCCGCAGCCGGCGACCTTCTCAAGTGCGAGGACAGGATCACACAGGTCCTCTCCGCCCTGACTCAGGCTTGCGGCGAGACCGAGGTCCCCGTCCTTGTCTCCGGGGGATGGGTCTTTGACGTCAATGTGGACGGCGGGCTCGACGCCTCTCCGGCCGCGGGTGCGGCAAAGGCCGGCGGCACGCCAGCGCCCCCCGCCTTTTGGGCCATCAAAAAGAGCTTCGGCCTCTCGCCGCTCGTCCCCGATTTCGATCCGGCCTCGCCGGACAAGGACCCGGAGATCGAGCCCAGGCTCCAGAGCATCCTCCAGGCGTTGGGAACGGTCAAAGGCGCGCCGGGGCGCCCGGCCATCATCGTCAGAAAGACGCTGTATCAGATCGTGGACGGATATCTCAACCCGAGCGATGCTCCGGCCGCTCTCCAGGCGAAGCCGGGCGCGGGCTGGCTCAAGGAACGCAGGATCGAACCCCTGGCGTCGGACTTCGACCTCCGGGCGGTAACGGCCAAGGCGGGAACCGAGCAGACCCTGACGGAAGAGCAGGTCGGGCTCGTCCTCGCAGCGCTTCGGGCCGTGGAAACGCAGGCGAAGGAGCCGCAGCGGGGTGATGCGGCCGACTTCGTGTACGTTTCCGGAGGACGGACGTTCCGCCTGAACAAGGCGGGGAAGCTGACGTCCGGGACCGCGGCGTTCGCCGCTCCGATCATGTGGTCGCTGGCCCATAACGTGCGCCCCGTCGAACAATCCTTGGGCTGGAACGGCTGCACCGACTGCCACACCGCGGACTCAAAATTCTTCTTCAAGACTATCAAAGGCACAGGGCCGCTCCTGACGGACAAGTTCGAAACACGGTCTACGACCTCGTTGATGGGCGTCGGAGGCGTGTTCCAAAGGATCTTCGGTCTGACGTTCGCCGTGAGGCCCCTTTTCAAGATCGTCTTGGGCGCGGCGATCCTCGCCGTCGGCCTCCTGCTTTTGGCGTTCCTCGTCGTCATCGCCGGGAGACTGGCCGGGCTCATCGAAAAGAGGCCATGATCATGTTCGCCGCCGTCACGGTCCTGACCTTGCTGGCGACGGGGCTTGCATTGGCTTTCCGCCGTTACCGCATCCGTCATCCTTCAGCCGAAGGGAGCATTCTCTACGCGGCGGTCTTCCGGGACTTCAGGCGATGGCTAGCCCGGAGAATCCCCGAAACTCTGGTCAAACCCGCTCCCGGCGGGTGGGCGGCCTGGCTCAAGGGATTTGGACTCTGGCGGCTTCCGGCCGCTGAAAAATGGTTGTTGGCCAGCCTTTACGTGAGTTTTCTCTATCTCACGGCCAGCGGATTCTTCTTCGCCATCTTCATCCGGCGCGGGCTCTACGGCTATCCCCTGCTTCTTCATGTCGTGGCCGGAGCCGTCTTCGCCGTCTGCCTGACGCTCGTGGCCTTCTTGAGGGCGCGGCGCTTCATGTTCAACCCGAGTCCGCTCGCCCTTCCCGGCAACATGGAAAGCGCACGGCGTTTCCGGATTCCCTGGGGGCCGAGGGATTGGGCCAAAGTGTTCTTCTGGATCTTCCTCATCGCGGGCGCATCGGCGGCCGTTTCGGCCCTCCTGCCAATGCTCCCCTGGTTCCACTACCAGGGGCAGATCGTGCTCCTCGAATGGCACCGGTGGAGCGGGCTCGTTACGCTCGTCGCGGCCATCGCCTTCGCCGACCTCGAGCTCTTCGCACCGCGCTCCGCAGACTGACGGCCCATCCGAAGAAAAGCCACTAGGGATCCCGAGCGCTTCCTTGCTTGGGCGATCGCCGATAACCATGCACGAACCGAAAAGACACGATTCCGATATTCCCACGAAGATTGTCTTGCCGACGGCGTTCGGATAAAATCAGCCTCGGTTCAACTGTCGCTCACCGGTTCTGCAGGTAACGGCGCGGAGGTGTCACATGGTCAAAATGAGAGGCCCGGCGGCGGCCATCGCTTTTCTAGCCCTCCTGGCCCTGCCGGCCGTCTTCTCCGCCCAAGGGCAGGATGACCTGGCCATTTGGAAGGAATTTGTCATGGCGGTGAAAAACGGGAAGATCACCCTCGACCGGATCCGCCCCTATGAGGGCCTTCCGAAGGAGGTTCTCCTGGAGCAACTCAGGATCTTCAAACAGATCCAGGACACGCACGGGACCTGGAAAGAATGGGCTCATCCCGAGGTTTTCCCGGTCGGGAACGAAGTCCACTACATCGTGACCTTTACCTCGGGAGAGCAGACGAAGGGAATCTTTTGCTTCACGCTGCTCAAGGAGGGCCGCCACTGGTATTACCGCCACGTCGAGAATATCTTCATCCGGCTGGACAAGGTTGACAAGTTCCCCGCCTCCGAATTCCCCGACCTGCCAGAGGAGACGAAGGCCTGGCAGCGCGAAGAGAATTACTGGTCGCAGATGGTGTATTTCGACAACGTCTTGTCCAAGGAAAAGGGGAAGGATTTCCTGCCCAGCCTGCTGAAGGACGGCGCCGGATACTACCTGGCAGCCAAGACCTGGGTCCCCTTCGTGCCCCCCGGGCGGGCCTTCATCCTGTACGCCTGCTGGGAACAAGGCCGGCTGAGGGGCAATCCCGTCACCTTGGAAAGCCTAACCGACCGCGAAGCCGTGGTCCGGATCAAGCCGCAGTTCTTTGCGCTTTATAAGCAGACGGGGCATCTCAGGGGACAGATCTCCTTCGAGGACTACCGCCGAATCTTCGAGACGATCTGGCAGGACCGGGCGGCGGCCGCGGGATGGAAGCTCGAGATCAAGTACGAGGATCCCGAGTGTCTGGATTGCGTGATGCGCTTCACCAGGAAGTCCTGAGGGCCGGGCTTCCCGGTTGATCACGGATGGGCGCCTTTTCGAAAGGGCCTCTTCTCTTTCGTCGGCGAGAGAGATCCTCGCACCGGCCTACCCTTCTCTTTTGAACTCCAGCAAATCGCCGGGCTGGCAGTCGAGGACCCCGCAGATCCTCTCCAGCGTCGAGAAGCGGATGGCTCGCGCGTGGCCCTGCTTGAGGATCGAGAGGTTGGCCATGGTAATGCCCACCTTCTCCGAGAGCTCGGTCAGCGACATCTTCCGCTTGGCCATCATGAGGTCGAGATTGACGATGATCGGCATGGCCCACCTCAGACGGTCAGGTCCTGGTCCTGCTTGAGCCTGACTCCGACATCAAACACTTCGGCGAACATAAGAATGGCGAGCCCCAGAAAGCCAAACACCACGGCCTTTTGCCAAAGGACTCCAGCAAAATCGACCCATGTTATCGGTCCGCGAGCGGGTTTCAGTAGGTATTCTCCGATAATTCCGACCGGTATCCAGGCGAATACTCCGAACGCGATTTTGCGGATCCTGGAAGGATTCGTGATATCGAAAGGCCTTCCTCCATTGACGGTGCACGTAAGGCTCCGGAGAGGATAAAGAACCCATAAGAAGATAGCGCCTGAGAACATTCCACGGAAGCAAGTCGCCCACGTCACCAGATCAAAGAGCGGCTTCTTGTCCGGCGTGCCGAAGAAGCCGATTGGCAGAACGACGGACCAGATACCGATGCCGATCACACTGACAACCCAAATGACCTGGATAAACAGATAGAACACCCGAATGGAAGAGAGAGGAATGTGAAAGTTCTGATTTTCCATTGAGGCCTCCAATTCATTTATCGATAATCAATATAACCATAAAATTACTGTTTGTCAATAAATATTTATTGATATATAATATTTTTTTAATGTCAATTTCGGCCATTCCGTAGTGTTTCTGCCCGAGAACCAGGCTGCCAGGCTCAAAGATGGGGGGTCAAACGACAGCCACCGCGGTATCCATGGCGCTGAGGAGGGCCCCATGAGCTGCGCGTCGGGAATTGCCATGCCCGCCTCTTTTGGAACGTCCCCCCTCCTGCCTGCGACTTGAATATTAACCTCCCCGAGATTATAATTTCTACTCACGTTTGAGCGATTTTATTGCTTCTCAGAATGTCATCATACATTCATAACAGAATGGAGTTTCTTCATGGCGACCAAAGGGTTCAATCCGTTCGAGATGGCCCAGAAGCAGTTCGACGGCGTCGCCGACCTTCTCGAGCTTGACCAGCCCACGAGGGACCTGCTCCGTCAGCCCCTCCGTGAGTATCATTTCTCCATTCCCGTTCGCCTGGACGACGGTACGGTCCGCGTCTTCCGCGGCTTCCGCTGCCAGCACAACGACGCGCGGGGCCCCTGCAAGGGCGGCATCCGCTTCCACCCCCAGGAGACGATCGACACCGTCCGGGCGCTGTCCATGTGGATGACCTGGAAATGTTCCGTCGTGGACATCCCGCTCGGCGGCGGGAAGGGCGGTGTCATTTGCGACCCGCACAACCTCAGCGAACACGAACAGGAGCGCCTCTGCCGGGGCTGGGTGCGCCAGGTCGCGAAGAACGTCGGCCCGCTGAGCGACGTGCCCGCCCCCGACGTCATGACCAACCCGCAGCACATGCTGTGGATGCTCGACGAATATGAGGCCATCCGGGGCGCGAAATACCCCGGCTTCATCACCGGCAAGCCCGTCGGCATGGGCGGCTCGCTCGGCCGCACCGAGGCCACGGGTTACGGCCTCGTCCACACGCTCCGCGAGGCGCTCAAGGAGCTCGGGCTGCCGATCGAAAAGACCGTCGCCGCCGTCCAGGGCTTCGGCAACGTCGCCCAGTACGCGATCCAGCTCTACACGCAGCTCGGCGGCAAGGTCGTCTGCGTCGCCTGCTGGGACCAGAAAGACAAGACCTCATACACGTATGTCAAAAAGAGCGGCGTCAACCTCGAGGAGCTCATGGCGATCACCGACGAGTTCGGCGGCATCGATAAGGCCAAGGTCGCGAAGCTCGGGTACGAGCGCCTGCCGGGCGACGCCTGGATCGAGCAGGACGTCGATATCCTGATCCCGGCCGCCATCGAGAACCAGATCAACGCCGAGACCGTGAAGAAGATCGGGCCGCGGGCCAGGGTGATCGCCGAGGGCGCCAACGGTCCGACGACCCCGGAAGCCGACGCCGTGATCAAGAGCCGGGGCATCTTCGTTATCCCGGACTTCCTAGCCAACGCGGGCGGCGTCACCTGCAGCTACTTCGAGCAGGTTCAGTCGAACCAGAACTTCTACTGGCCAAAGGAGGAAGTCCTCAGCCGGCTCGACCACAAGATGACGGCGGCCTTCCTCGCCGTGAGCGAGCTCGCCCGGACCCGGAAGCTCTATATGCGGGACGCGGCTTATGTGATCGCGGTCAGCCGAGTCGCCAACGCTTGCAAAGATCGCGGCTGGGTTTAAAATAGCCTTGCGGGCCTGGCCGCGAAGGAGGGACGCGGCGCGATGGCGAACCAACGGACGCCGACGGCTGTCAACACGCTTTTCTCGAGCCTCCACGAGCGGGCCAAGGAGCTCAACTGTCTCTACAGGGTCGAAGAGATCCTGAGTCATTTCGACCAGCCTCTCAAAGAAGTCCTTCCCCTCATCCTCGAGGCCATCCCGCCCGGGTGGCAATATCCCGAATGCTGCCAGGCCCGGATCACCTGCGGCGACGACGTCTACGAATCGCCCGGCTTCGAGGATTCCCCCCACGTCCACTGCGCCGACATCCGAGTCCAGGAGGCCACGGCCGGGCGGCTCTGCGTATCCTACAAACGCCAGACTCCGGAGAACGAGTGCGGCCCCTTCCTCAAGGGCGAGGTCAAGCTCGTCCAGACGATCGCCGACCGCATCGGCCAGTTCATTCTTCATCAGAGGCTCCGCCGGATGTTCGACGAGATGGCCGACGAGCGCCGCGGCCCGGGCCGCGACAGGCCAGCTTGGCGCATCACCCTGGACCTGCTCCGCAACTCCGACCAGAACCTGTTCATCCGCGTCTCGCGCAAGATGATGAACTACCTCGGATGGCGCGGCGTGAGCGAGGCCCGGGCGCTCCTGCAGCGCATCGGAGAGGAGCAGGAGGCCGAGGGTGTATTCGGGGAATCGAATGTTCCGCAGGAGCGGGGAAGCGTGGAATGGTTCGTCAAGCTCAGCGAGGAAACCTTCAAGATCGCCTCGGACAACCTGACGGACGAGGAGATCATGTCCCGCATCCAGAAATGGATGAACGAGGACCGCTCGAGCGCCTCGGTTAAGACGCTGGAAGACGTGTACGCCCCGCTCAACGAGGTCCTGGAATCGATCCAGCGCTACCGGCGGCTCATCCCCGAGGGGATCCAGCTGCCCCGGGCCACGTCCAACAGCGTCCGCGTGGCCCTGATCCGGCGCTTCTTCACCGAACAGCTCGAGTTCATCAACATCGCCAAGAAGTACGTCGAGCCCGAGGATTTCTTCGACCTCATGGAACGCATCATCTTCCCCGAGGGCAGCCACGGGAAGCTCGGGGGCAAGAGCGCCGGGCTGTTCCTCGCCAGCCGCATCCTCAAGCAGGCCGCGCGCCGCCTCCAGGAGGTCGGCGAGGTCAAGACGCCGAAGACGTGGTACATTACCTCCGACGCCATCATGGCCTTCGTCCAGCACAACGACCTCGACGAGGTCATCGAGCAGAAATACAAGGATATCGAGGAGGTCCGCCAGGAATACCCGCACATCGTCCACGTCTTCAAGACCTGCTCCTTCCCGCAGGAGATCGTGAAAGGGCTGTCGCTCGCTCTGGACGATTTCGGGGACGTCCCGCTCATCGTCCGCAGCTCGAGCCTCCTCGAGGACCGGCTCGGGACTGCCTTCGCCGGGAAATACAAGAGCCTCTTCCTGGCCAATCAGGGCAGCAAGAAGGAGCGGCTCGACGCCCTGCTTGACGCCGTGGCCGAGGTCTACGCCTCGATCTTCAGCCCCGACCCCATCCAGTACAGGGCCGAACGGGGGCTGCTCGATTATTACGAGGAAATGGGGATCATGATCCAGGAGGTCGTCGGCCGGCAGGTCGGGCACTATTACCTTCCGGCCTACGCCGGGGTCGCCTTCAGCCGGAACGAGTTCCGCTGGTCGCCGCGGATCCGGCGCGAGGACGGCCTTCTCCGCCTCGTCCCCGGGCTCGGCACCCGGGCCGTGGACAGGGTCAGCGACGACTACCCCATCATGGTGGCGCCGGGGCGTCCGAACCTCCGCGTGAACGTCTCGATCGACGAGGTCATCCGCTATTCGCCCAAGAAGATCGACGTCATCAACCTGGAGAACAACTGTTTCGAGACCAAAGATATCAAGGACCTGCTCAGGGAGTCCGGACCCGAATACCCGGCCCTCAACAAGGTCATCTCGCTCTTCCATGACGGGGTCCTCCAGCGCCCCATGGGCCTGGCCACGGATTTCGCGAAGGTGGACGCCGTGGTCACTTTCGACGGCCTCATCTCCGCCAGTCCCTTCATGGGCCAGCTCGAGGCCATCCTCAAGACCCTGGAGACGGCTCTCGGCGTCCCCGTCGATATCGAGTTCGCCTCCGACGGAAAGGACTTCTACCTCCTGCAGTGCCGGCCCCAGAGCTACGCGGTCGAGGACCTCCCGATGGAAATCCCGGCCGGCATACCCGACGACGCGATCCTCTTCACGGCCCGGCGCTACGTCTCGAACGGCCAGGTGGCCGACATTACCCACATCGTCTATGTCGACCCGGAAAAGTACGGCGAAATTCCGGGGCTGACGGAGCTGGCCGCGGTCGGGCTGGCCGTCGGGAGGCTCAACCAGATCCTGCCCAACCGGCAGTTCGTTCTGATCGGCCCCGGGCGGTGGGGAAGCCGTGGCGACATCAAGCTCGGCGTCCGCGTGACCTACTCGGACATCAGCAATACCGCGATGCTCATCGAAGTCGCCCGCAAGAAGGGCAACTACGTCCCCGACGTGTCCTTCGGAACGCACTTTTTCCAGGACCTCGTCGAATCAGGCATCCGCTACTTGCCTCTCTACCCGGACGACGCCGGCGTGAGATTCAACGAGAGCTTTTTTCTGTCCTCGCCGAACCGGCTCGCCGAGTTCCTCCCCGAATTCGCCGGCCTCGCCGAATCCCTCCGCGTCATCGACGTCCCCGAGGCCACGGGAGGCAAAGTCCTGCGGATTTTGATGAACGGCGACAGGGAGCTGGCCGTGGGCATGTTTACAGAGCCGGGGGCCTCGATGCGGGCCGCGCTCGAGCCGGAGCAGGCGGCGAAGTACCGGGACGACAGCGGGCACGCCCACTGGCGGCTTCACATGGCCGCCCAAATCGCCCTCCATTGCGACGCCGAGCGCTGGGGCGTCAAGGCCCTCTACGTGTTCGGCGAACCGAAGTCCGGCGTCGTCAGCACGGGCAGCCCCATCAAGCTGGCCGTCCGCTTCCAGGGCACCGCCCAGCAGCGGCGCGAACTCGAGGCCTGGCTCCAGGGCTGGAGCGTGTCCCTGGCCGAGATGAACTACCTGAGAACCGGCTTCCGCGCCGAGGGCCTGCTCGACGTCCACTTCGTCAGCGGCAAGGACGCCGGAGGCATCGGCCAGGTCGCCGCCCGGGTCAACGCCGCGCCGGACTCCATCCAGGAGCTGCCGCTCGGCGAAAAGCCCTCGACGCCGTAATCGAAAAGACGGATAGGCTTCCCGGGGGCTGTCCCTCCTTGTTTTTTATTGATAGAATGCGGCCATGCCGGAGGTTCCCCGCACTCCCGTTCGGCGTTTCGCGCACGAGACGATGGCCACAGTCTTCGAGCTGTTCGTCGCAGATCGGAACGAAACATACGCCCGCCAGGCCTCCCGAGCCGTCTTCGATGAGATCGACCGCATCGAGCGCCTCTTCAGCCGGTTCGATCCCTCGAGCGAGATCAGCCGGATCAGCCGGCTGGCCCCTGGAGAGACGCTGTGGATCGGCCTCGAAACATACGAATGCCTGAGGCTGGCCGCCCGGGTGCAGGCTGAAACAAACGGGGCCTTCGACATCAATTTCCGGGCGCGCTTGTCCGCGCCGCAACCGGGCCTCCGCGGCGCGAAGGCCGCGGCCGGTCTGTCCCCCGACGAGAAAGGCGGCCTCCCCGGCCGGGGAAAGTCCGGCTCCCGCAGGCCCGGACCGCGGACGGTGTCCGGCCTCCTCAGGGTTGAAAGAACGCGCTCCGGCTTCAAAGCCTCGCGGCCGGCCGTCCGGGCCGCGAAGGAGCCGGCCCGCCTCGACCTCGACCTGGGCGGCATCGGAAAGGGCTACGCCCTCGACAAGGCCCGCGAAGTCCTCGAGGACTGGAGCATCGGGAACGCCCTCCTCCACAGCGGGACGAGCACGGCCCTGGGCTTCGGCCCGGGGCCCGGCCCCAGAGGATCGGGCTGGCCGGTCGGGGCAGCCTCCACCTGGAAATGCTGCGGCATGCCCCGGATAATCCGGCTCCGCGGCGGCGCCCTCAGCGGCTCCGGGACCGAGGTCAAGGGCGCCCATATCATCGATCCCCGGAACGGCGCCCCGGCCGGCGGCCACCTGGCGGCCTGGGCGTTTCATCCTTCGGCCGCCCTCGCGGACGCGCTTTCGACGGCGTTCCTGGTGATGACGACCGGGGAGGTTGAAGCCTATTGCCGGGAGCGCCCCGAGGTCTGGGCCGTCGTGATTATCACCGAAAAAAAGTGTAAAATATTCAATGCCGTTTCGATCGCCTAGGCACGCAGAGGAGGAGACTGTTATGAAACGAACGCTCATCCTGGCCTCCGTCGCCGTCCTCGGACTGGCCCTCATTCTCCCGTCTCCCGGCTCGGCCCGGCAGGAGAAAGGCAAGGAGGTCCTGAAGATCGAGCTCCCCAAGCCGATGTTCATCGGAACTCCGAGGAACATCCGGACCCCCAACTTGGAGCCGATCACCGGCCGTCCCCGCGGCCCGTTCCTCGTCCCCGTCGGCACGGTCCTGCTCTCGCGCGGCAAGCCCGTCACTGCAAGCGACATGGAACCTGTCATCGGCGACCTCTCGTTCGTCACTGACGGCCAGAAATCCGGAGAAGACGGCTACTACGTGGAGCTGGGGCCTGGCCTTCAGTGGGTCCAGATTGACCTCGGTCAGCCGGACACCCTCTACGCGATCGTCGTCTGGCATTATCACAGTCAGGCCCGGGTGTACCGGGACGTCATCGTCCAGGTGTCCGACGACAAGGACTTCGTCCAGGGCGTGACGACGCTCTTCAACAACGACTCCGACAACACCTCGGGCCTCGGCGTCGGCCGGGACAAGGAATACATCGAAACCTACGAGGGGAAGCTCATTGACGCCCGCGGCGTCCGCGCGCGGTATGTCCGGCTCTACAGCCGCGGCAACACCTCGAACGACATGAACCATTATGTGGAGGTCGAAGTCTACGGCATCCCCGGCAAATGACGAACAAAGCCTTCCGGGCTCTCTTCTGGAGCGCGGTCGTGTGTGCGCTCTTTTTCCGGATCGTCCGCCTGGACGTCCGGCCGATGCACCATGACGAGGCCAACCAGGCGGTCAAGTTCGCCGCCCTCCTCGAGAGGGGTGAATACCGCTACGACCCGAAGGACCACCACGGCCCGACGCTGTATTACCTGACCCTCCCCGTGGCCAGGCTCCTCGGGGAAAGGTCCCTGGCGGCGGTGGACGAGACCACGCTGAGGCTCGTGCCCGCGCTCTTCGGGACGGGGACACTCATTCTCCTCCTCTTCTTTGCGGGCAGCCTGGCGCGGGAGACGATCGTCTCGGCGGCGTTTCTCGCGGCCGTCTCGCCCCTTCTGACCTATTACAGCCGGTTCTACATCCAGGAGACGATCCTCGCCTTTTTTCTCGTCGGCTTTGTCGCCGCCGGCTGGAGGTACCTCCGGACGCGGTCCCCGGCGTGGGCCGCCGCCGCAGGATTCGCCGCGGGGATGATGTTCGCCACGAAGGAGACTTCGGTCATCCTCTTCGGCGCGCTCGCCACGGCCGCCGTGCTCGACCTGGTCGCCGGCCCTAGGCCGACATCTCCCGGGGCCCGGAAGGGGCAGGCGGTCCTCTTCGACATCGCGCTCTTCCTGGCCTCGGCTTTCGTCACGTCTTGGCTGTTCTTCACATCTTTCCTGACCAACCCGGGGGGCTTGGCCGATTCGGTGCGCGCTTTCGGCGGGTATCTCGCCCGCGTCGGAGCCCCGGGCGTCCACGCAGAGCACTGGCCGTATTATCTCCGGATGCTGGCCTTTTCCCGCTTCCGACATGGCCCTGTCTGGAGCGAGGCGTTCGTCCTGGCCCTGGCCGCCGCGGGAAGCGTTTTCGTTTTCGTCCCGGGGCCGGGTCATGAGGGCCGCTCGCGCCTCGTCCGCTTCATCTTTTTCTTTACCGTCCTCGCCGCCGCCGCCTATTCTCTAATCCCCTATAAAACACCCTGGAACGCGGTCCCGTTTTACGCGGGCGCAGTCATTCTCGCCGGACACGGCGCGGCCGGACTCTTGAACGCCGCCAAGTCGTCCCTCGCCAAGGCGGCCGTGCTGACCCTTTTCGCCGCCGGGCTCCTCGGCTTGACCTATCAGGATGTCCGGGCCAATTTCATCGACTTCGCGAACCCGACGAATCCGTACGTTTACGCCCAGACTAGCCCGGACTTCATGAAGCTCGTTCGGACCGTGCAGGGGGTCGCCGGCGTCTCGCCGGACCGCGCGGACACGCTGATCATGGTCGTGGCCCCGCCCGACGAGACCTGGCCCCTCCCCTGGTCCCTGAGAGAGTTTACGCGCGTCGGCTTCTGGACGGACATGCGCCGGGCGCCGAAACTCGACGTGGCGCCGATCGTCATCGTCTCAGGATCCTTCGCCGAAGAAGCCGGGCGAATCCTCGGGAAAGGCTATGAGGAGGCCTTCTACGGGCTTCGTCCGGAAGTCGTCCTCGCGCTCTTCGTGCGGCCGGACCTGTGGGACGCTTATGTCAGGTCGTCGAGATCCAGCTCGTAGCCGTCGTATCCAGCCAGGACGTTGACGCCGCTTTTCCGCCCCAGGGCCTCGAGCGTCCGCCGCGACTTCGCCGCGGCGCCGTAAAACCACGAGCCGAAGTGGACGAACAGGATATTCCTGGCGCATCCCCGGAACAGCTCGATCAGGTTCGGAACGCCCGCGTGGCCGAAAGCCCGCCCCGTGGCGCGGTCCCTCCGGATCCTCCCGCCGCGGATGAGGAAGCTGGCCTCGGTCACGACGAGGTCGATCCTGTCGAGGAGCGAGCGGTGCTCTTTGTTGATCCAGAACATGTCGCCCGTACAGAGCAGCCGCCGCCCGCCCCTGTCCACGAGGTAGGCCGTGGACTTCACTTTCAGGCTGTGGTCGGTGGGGACGGCGCGGATCAAGTAGCCCCGGTAGTTCATCCGGCCGGGGAAGACCCTGACTTCGGGAACCCCGGCCAAGGCCTCCGGGGCGTAGACGGGCACCGCGAGCGGAGCGGGCTCCCTGACGAAGAAGGCGTGGTCCGGGTGGAGATGGGTGATGAAGACGCGGCGCGGTTTCGCGTCCAGGAATTCTCTTTCCCCGAGGTCGAAGAGCAGCTGCCCGTCGACGAGCAGGCCCGAGTGCCGCGCATGCCGGGGAGCGCTTCTGTCGATCTCCCCGCGCGTGCCCAGGACTTTGATTCTCATCCGGCGTTCACTCCCGCCCCCCGGCGAGGCCCGGCGGCGGGACAGAGCCGCGAATCCGGCCCGGCCGGCGCGCTTCAGACGCGGGCCACGACGGCCCGGTCCCGTCCCTCCCCCTTGGCCTGATAGAGGCACTCGTCCGCCTTCCGGACGACGGCCTCCGGCTCTTGTTCGTGAGTCGGCTGAATGGTGGCGGCCCCGACGCTGATCGTCACGTGCTTCGAAACGGCGGACCCGGCGTGGGGGACGGCCAGGATCCGGACGGCCAGACAGATCCTTTCGGCGACATGCTGGGCCCCCTCGAGGCTCGTGTCCTGCAGGATGACCGCGAACTCCTCGCCGCCGTAGCGGGCCGCGTAGTCCCCCGGCCGGCGGGCCGACCCGGCAACTGCGCGGGCGACCTTGACGAGGCACTCATCGCCCGCCTGGTGGCCGTAGGTGTCGTTAAAGGCCTTGAAGCAGTCCACGTCGCAGAGAAGGACGGTCAGAGGGCGGCTCGTCCGCAGCATGCGGCGCCAGGCCCGTTTCATCTCCTGGTCAAACATCCGCCGATGGGGGATCCCGGTGAGGTCGTCGACCTCGGCCAGGCCGCGCAGCTCCTCGTTCTTCTCGGCGAGCTCCTGGTTCGCGCGCTGCACCTTGTCCTGCTCCTCGCGGAGGAGCCGGGCCATGACGAACTCCCTCCGGGCGTAGCGTTCGATCGAGTAGCAGGCGAACATGCCCAGGACGTTCGATCCGAGGAAAAAGAAGTTGTGGGCCAGCGTGACCTGCGGCGGAACGCGAAGGACGCTGAGCGTGAGCACCTCGTACGCGGCTACGATCAGCAGGCCGGTGAGCGTGGCCCAGACGAACCGGACGCGGGTCCACGTGTAGAGGACGATGAAGATCATGATCAGGCCCACGTAATACGAATTCTGGACCTCGCCCCGCCCCAGGCCGATCATGGCCACGATCCCTACGCCCGCGACGAGGCTCCACAGGGCGAGCGCTCCCTGCCAGATCCGGCCGAAGAGAGGCCAGTAGCTCAGCAGGAAGAGGATGACGCTGGCCGGGAGGAAGATCGCGAACCGGATCGTCAGGAGGGCTTTCATCGCCTCGGCGGCGACGGCCGCGTCGAGGGCCATGAACCCGCAGTAGAAGAGGGCCGTGACGATGACCGCGAAGCGCACCTGCCACAGCGACTTCCGCGCGTAGTCGTCCATGAAGGCCCGCTCGAGCGGCGGGCGGAACGAGAGCGTGAGCGGCCGGGGTCGGGCGCCCTCGCGGTTCTCAGCGGCTGTCCCATCGCCCATTTTCCGAGTCCTTTCGCCGCCCATTGTAATAGACGGCGGCGGGCCAGGTCAAAGGAAAATTGAGCCGGGAGCCGCCGTCCCCCGGACGGGAGTCCCGGCTACTCGATGGCGCGGCCCACCGTGCCAGCCGGCCAGCCCGACGCCGGACATGACGGCCTCGAGGAGGCCCTTCTTCTGCGCGGGCGTGATCGCGCCCTGGGTCCAGACCTGGACGATGAGATCGAGCGATTTGAGCTTCGCCGTGTCGAGATAGGCGTCGAGGCTGTGGGAAATCTCCACCCTGAAGCCGCGGGATTCGAGCCAGGGAACGAAAATGTCCACGCACTTCTCGGGTTCGTGGCTCTCCCGTCCGCCCCAGACGAAAAAGGCGGATTTCTGCTTTTTCTGCGGCGGCGCGGCGACGGTCAGGGCGGCCGACGGCCGGACTCATTCCAGGCTGCGGATCCAGATGTCCCGGAAACGGACGGGATTCCCGTGGTCCTGGAGGGCGACCGGGAGCCTGTCGGGGGTCATCGTGTAAGGGGGCCGGGCCCTGTGGGCGGTCGGGCCCGTCAACTGGGCGCATTCATGAACCAGCAGGCCGTTATGGAACACGGTCATCCGGGCCGGGCACAGGAGCTCCCCGTTCTGTCCGAACCGGGGCCTGTGGAAAACGATATCGTAAGTCTGCCACTCCCCCGGCGGACGGCAGGCGTTGACGAGCGGCGGATACTGGCCGTAGATAGCGGCAGCCTGTCCATCGGCGTAGGTCCGGCTGTTGTAGCTATCGAGGACCTGGACCTCATAAAGTCCCATGAGGAAGACGCCGCTGTTGCCGCGGTCCTGCCCCTCGCCCGTGGCCGGAAAGGGGGCCATCCACTCGACATGGAGCTGGCAGTCGCCGAAGCCCTTGACAGTCTGGATCGATCCGGTGCCCTTGACGACCTCCATATACCCGTCCTCGACTTTCCACCCGGCCGGCTGGCCTTTGGCATCGGTCCAGCCGTCGAGGTTCTTGCCGTTGAACAGGACGACGGCGTCGGACGGGGGAGGAACGGGCGGGCCGGGAGGGCCGGGCGTCACGACCGGGGCCATGGGCCGATTCATGTCGTGGATCTGCCACTCGTTCTCGACCGTCCCTGTCAAGCAGAGGGCCGCGGCGGCAAAGAAAAGAATCCCGACGATCGCCGGAAACACGAGAGATTTTTTCATGACATCACCTCATCACCGACAAGGGACTGCTTGCGGAGGGCACTGTCCCTCTTTGCGCAAATCACAGGCTCCAGCCGGGCCGGTACTCATAGTGGAGGTACTGATTGGCCTCCGGCAGGTTCGTGAACTCCATCTTCTCTCCGTCCCAGAGGAGTTTCACGTTCTTGTCCTTCATCCGGACGGCGATGTTGGCCAGGAGCATGGTTTCGGTGAGCGGGCCCGAGTATGAAAAGTCCGTCGTCGACTTCGTGCCCTTCTTGATGGCCTCGATCCATTCCTCGCGGATGCCGGGCGAACGCGGAACGGTCTTCGGGGGCCTCATGAAGTCCTTCATCCGCGATTCGGGCAGGAGGCGCGGGTCCTCGCCGTAGCAGCTGCACATCAGGACGCCCTTGTCGCCGATGAAGAGGGAGCCGCCGTTCTCATCACCCAGCATCCGCCCGTCCTCGAGCTCCGGCGGCCGGGGCGGAGTCAGTCCGCCGTCCCACCACATCATCTTGACCGGCCCCATGTTGCCGCGGGCGGGGAATTCGTAAGTGACGACCTCGGCATTCGGATAGCAGTCCTTGGTGAACGGCGTCGAGCTGGCCTGGACGCTCGTCGGCGAGCCGAGCTTCAGCGCCCAGAAGGGCTGGTCCAGGATGTGGGCGCCCATGTCTCCCATCGCCCCGGTCCCATAGTCCCAGTAGCCCCGCCACTTGAAGGGGTGATAAGCGGGATGGTAGGGCCGGAACGGCGACGGCCCGATCCAGACATCCCAATCGAGCGTCGAGGGAACGGACGGGATCTCCTTGGGGGCGTCGAGTATCCCCTGCGGCCAAATGGGGCGGTTCGTCCAGTTGTGGACCTCATAGACGTTGCCGATGGCCCCGGCCCAGATCCACTCGCAGATCAGGCGGGCGCCTTCCTTGGAGTGACCCTGATTGCCCATCTGGGTGACGACGTTCGCCTCCTTGGCCGCCTTGGCCAGCATCCTGGCCTCTTTGACCGTTTCGGTCAGGGGCTTCTGAACATAGACGTTCTTGCCCAGCTTGACGGCGGCCATGGCGATGATCGCGTGGTTGTGGTCGGGCACCGTCACGGTCAGAGCGTCGATACCCTTCTCTTTATCCAGAAGGCGGCGCCAGTCCTGGTACTTCGCCGCCTTCGCGTACATGACCTTCTCCTTGTCGTCGAGGTCATCAGCGTGGAGCAGATTGGCGATCATTTCTTCATCGACATCGCAGAGGGCGACGATGTTCTCCGATTTGACGCCCCGCGTGTCGGAGAATCCCATGCCGCCGACGCCGACGCAGGCGATGTTCAAGGTGTCGCTCGGCGCCTTCCGGTTCGGCGTCGCCCCGACAACGTGCCGGGGAAGCACCATCACGCCGGCCGCCGCGGCAGCCGAGGCGCTCAGGAATTTGCGCCGGGTGAACGTCTTTCCTTCGGGTTCGGTCGTTTTTGTGTCGTTCATGCTCACCATCCTTATCCATCAGAATTATGGAGATCGTTTCCGGGACGAAAGAAAGCGCGCGCAGAAGCGAATAATCCGGGGAGGGGGGATTCGCCGAGGGCGCCTGCGGTCGTCGTCTTCATGGAAGACTGGATTTCAAAGGCCAAAGAGGCTTATATCACAAGCCCCCGCCGAAGGTCAATTCGCCGATCTTCGGAGCCCGGGAGGCGCGAAGGAAATGCCTGAAACCTCGAGGCGCCGTTGACAGCCGCCGCGCCTGCCCCCATAATGACATCCAAGCCGGACGGGGAAATACCTTTGACGCCGAGGACGGAACGCATGTTCATCGAAATCCCGGAAAGAGCTTCAGCTGGCCCATGACGGCGCACGGCCATTCCGAAGTCCTCCCGGCGCGGTCGATCCTCCTCAAGCGTCCGCGGGAGGCCTGGCGGAATCAGGTGAATGTCCGGGGGGAGTGGCGGGACCTGGGCTATGCGGGCGAGCCGGACTTCGCCCGGGCGGTCGATGAATACGACCGCTTCGTGGACATCCTGAGGACATCGATCCCGGAAATCCACTTCCTGCCCGTGGACCCCCGGACCGGGCTCGATTCGATCTACGTCCGGGACGCGGCCGCCGTCACGGACCGCGGGCTCGTCCTCTGCCGGATGGGCAAGGAGCTCCGCCGCGGCGAGCCCGAGGCCGTCCGGGACTTCGCGGCGAAGGTGGGCCTGCCGGTCCTCGGCGCGGTCCGCGAGCCGGGAACGCTCGAAGGCGGCGACGTCATCTGGCTCGACCGGAAAACCCTCGCCGTCGGCCACGGCTACCGGACGAATGCCGAGGGGATCCGGCAGCTCCGGGAGCTCGTCGCCGGGTTCGTCCGCGAAGTCGTCGAGGTCCCACTCCCGCACTGGGAGGGCCCCGGCGACGTCCTCCATCTCATGTCGATGCTGAGCCCCGTCGACGAAGGCCGGCTTCTCGTCTATTCAAGACTTCTGCCCGTGCCCTTCCGCAAACTCCTCCTCGAACGCGGGTACGAGCTTCTCGAGGTCCCGGAGGAGGAATACCCGACGATGGCCTGTAACGTCCTGGCCGTGGCGCCGGGGACATGCCTCGCCCTCGAAGGCAACCCCCGGACGCGCGGCATCCTGGAGAGAGCCGGGATCGAGGTCCGGACCTACGAAGGCCGGGAGATCTCGAACAAGGGCGCCGGCGGGCCGACCTGCCTGACTCGGCCGCTCGTCCGGAGCGCCCTCTGAGCGCAGGCGCGATCCCGGATCCACATCAAGAATTTCTTTCCGCCCGGCAGAATGGAATATGCCACGGTTCTTCCTTCACTATGATATCTCATTTGAGGCGCCTCAGGTCTCCAAGAAGCGCACGAACCCCGCTTGCGCCGCGCCCGGATTGCTCGTCCGGCCTTTGACCCCGGCTGGGCAAAGACTTAACATTTTGCCGCGGGCGGCGGTAGAACCATGCGGATGAATGAAACCGAGAAGGAGCTCGTGGCGATGGTTCTTTCCGGCCGCAACGAGGCCTTCGAGCCTCTGGTAACGCCCTACCGGGAGTCCCTCCTGTCCCTGGCCTTCCGGCTGACCGGGAACCGAGAGGACGCGAGGGAAGTCGCGCAAGAAGCCCTTCTTCGGGCCTTCAAGCATCTCGGCCGGTACGACACGTCGAGGAGCTTCCGGAACTGGCTCTTCCAGATCGCCGCGAACCAGGCCCGCGACCGCCTCAGACGGCGCCGGAAAGAGGCCGACACCGCCGTCGAGGCCGCCCGCAAGCCTTGGCCGCAGGAAGACCCCGAATCGGGCCGGCGCGCCAAAGAATTCCGGTCCGACCTCGAAAAGTGCCTCTCGGTCCTGGCTCCCCGGGAGCGGGAAGTCTTCATCCTCAGGGACCTCGAGGAGCTCGACATCAGGGAAACGGCCCTGGCCCTCGGCTGTTCGAGCGTCTCGGTGCGCGTCCATCTCTCATCGGCCCGGCGCAAGATCCGGGACGCCATCCGGGAGAAGTTTCCCCATCTGGAGGAGGGACGATGACCTGCGCGCAAGTGAAGCGAAACCTGCCTCTGCTAGCGGGCGGCGACCTGCAGGCACGGCTGGAACGGAAGACCCTCGCCCACATCAACGCCTGTCCTCTCTGCCGCCGGGAGCTCGAGGAATACCGGAGCGCGCTCGCCCGCGTCAAGGCCGCTGCCCGGGAGGAGGGCATGGCCGATTGGGCCGAAGCGGATTGGAAGGCCCTCATGGGCAGGATCGCCGCGGAAAAAGGCGGAAAGGCGCGGGCCGCTTGGGGCGTGCGGCTGCGCTGGGCGTCGGCTACGGCCGTCGCCGCAGTCGCGATTCTCGTCGCGTCGGCAATCCTCTTCAGGAGCTCCATCTTCAAATCCAAGGAGGGCCCCGCCCTGTCCGGGCCGGAGGTCATACGGAGTGAGACGGCGAAAACGGCCCCGGAAAAGCCGAAGATCAGCCCGCCGGCAAGACAAGAGACAAGGACGGTGCCGCTCATCCAGCCGGAATATTTCGCCAAGAGCGGCGGCAAAGCGGCGCCCCCGCATCCGGCCAAACCCAAAAGCAGCGTCAGTCAGGACGTTCTCTCAGTCCATATGGTCTCGCGGGAGACCGGACTTCAGGTCGTCTGGTTCTTCGACAAGAATTTCGAATGGAAAGGAGACGGAAAATGAAAAAAGGAATGATCGTGCTTGTCGTATTGGCGTTCGCGTTGGCGGCCGCCGCGCCGGTCTTCGCCGCGGGCACACCCCAAGAGAAAGCGAGCCCGAAACCCGAGCTCAAGAATGAGCTTGTCCGCCTCAAGTACCTGAGGACGGGGAGCCGCCTTTTTGACTTCATCAGGACCTACCTCAGCCGCGACGGCCGGACGACGGGCGGGCCGACGGACAATGTCGTCGTCATCAGCGACTATCCTGAAAACGTCGACAGGGCTGTTCAGGCGATCCGGCAGATCGACGTCAAGCCGGCCGACATCCTGTTCACGGTCCAACTGGTCCTGGGCTCGGTCTCCGGAGAGAAGAACGCCGAGGACATGACGAACGACCCCATCATCAGGGAACTCCGAAATCTGCTCAAGTATAAGACCTACTCGCTCCTCGACACTTCTCTCATCCGGGCCATGGATGAGGAAAACTCGGAAGTCCGGTTGGGCGAAAAGGCTGATTTCGAGCTCGAGCTCAGGCCCAAAGTGATAAAGGACGAGAATACGTCCCTCGTCCAGACCGCGGTCCGGCTCAGGCTGGTCCGCCTCGCCGACGTGCCGCCGAACGCGACTTCTGCCAAAGTCGAATACATCACGACCGATCTGATCGAGACGACGCTCAACATCAAGTCCGGAGACAAGACCGTTGTCGGCGTCTCCAAGCTCGATGGCGGCGGGGAGGGATTGATCCTCATCCTCTCGGGCAAGATCGTCGATTAGATCTCTCACGAGTGAAAAGGGGCGGCTCCGATGCGGGAGCCGTCCCTTTTTTATTTTCTTTTTCTGTTGCCGGGGCTCAAAGGAGGGCGATCATAAGGCAGAACAGGAGTTCTGTCTTGCTCAGTCGTCGGTGCCGGCTTCGAGGCTGCGGACTTTCACGGAGATGTTGCGGAAATCGGGGTTCCAGTCCCGGATCTCCCGGAACAGCGAAAGGGCGTTCGCCCGGTTGGAGGCCTGCTCGAAGATCTCCGCCAGCTCGAACTCCAGGGCATAATACTGGTCGGTGCCCTCCCGGGCCAACAAAATGGCTTTCTTGATCCACTTCTCGGCGTCCTGGTAGCGCTGCTTCTGCTTGTGGCAATAGCTGATGAGGCTGAAGCACTCGAGGGCCAGCCCCTTGTCCCTGGCCGCCTCCGAGTACTCTTCGATGGCCTCGGCATACAGGCTCTGCTCCATGAAGGCGATGCCCAGGTGGTAGTGCATCTCGTTGTTGTCCCCGGTAACCTTGGCCTTGAGGTCCTGCCTGAAGTCCGCCACGATGTTCGACAGCTCCCGCTCCTCCTGAGTCATCGCTCCCTGGACCTGCTGGCCGAAGGCCGCCTTCAGCATGCGGAGCTCTTCCGCGGCCCGGTCCTTGAGGTCGTAGTATTTCCTCTCGCCGTCCGCAAGCCCGCCGAAGGGGACGATATCGGTCTCGGCGAAAATATCGGCCGTGCTGACCTTCTCCCCTTCCGCGATATCGCCGGGAAACGGGCCTGTCACTTTTTTGTCCGGGGCGGCTTTGGCTTCGGCCTCCGTCTCGGGCTTGGTCTCGGGCTTGTCCTCTTGTCTGTCCTCGCGCTGATTCCGGGCCCTGATCCTTGACTCGAGCGCGCTGGCTTTTTCGACCCGGCGCCGCAGCTCGTCCTCGTCGATGTGCGTCCGGATCTCGTCGAGCACAGCGATCTTCTTCAAGATCTGCTGGTCGTCGGGATAACGGAGGGTCAGGTTTTCGAGGATCCGCCGCGCGTTCCGGACAAGGCCCTGCTGCATGTAGAGATCGGCCTGGTCGATAACCTCCTGGATGGCCTCCCGCTCCTTGCCGGATACTTCGGGAAATTCCTCCGCGGCCGCCTCGTCGGGCAACCCCATCTCCTTCCGGAGCTTCTGGAATTCCCGGCCGAGCTCGACGTCGTCGGGGCGCAGCTGATGGAGCTCGGTCAACACCGGGAGGAGCTTCTCGGCCGGACCGCCGCGCCGGAGCTCGTCGGCGATCGCGCGGGCCACGACCTCGAGCTTCTTGGTCTCTTTGTTGACCCGATAGATGGAGGCCAGGCGCTCGAGCGCCGGGAGGTGGGGCTTCTGGCTCTCCAGGATCAGGCCAAGGAGCCCGATGGCTTTTTCGTCCTTGTGCTTCTTGATGAGGTTGCCGATGAGGGGCTCGAACAGCTCGTAGGCCTGGTCGAGCTTGTCCTTGAGGATCTGGATCCGGCCGAGCTTGATCCGGGCGTTGACGTTCATGGGGTGCCCGGTGACGATGGCCGCGAAGATCTCTTCCGCCCTAGCCATGTCCCCGGCCTCGAAGTAGAAATTCCCAAGGAGGTTCATGAGCTGAACGTTGTCGGGTGTCTGCCGGAGGCTCTCCTCGATGAGTTCGATGGCTTTCTGGCTTTTGTTCGACCGCTTATAGAGCTCGATGAGGTTGACCAGGGTCTTGGAATCGCCCGGGCTGATGGCTCGAGCCTCTTTCAGGATCTCCTCGGCCGCGTCGAGCTCGCCCCGGCCCGCCCGGACCCCGGCAATTTCGTTGAGCTGTTCCAGCGCGGCGTCGAGATAGCCCTGGCCGCGGTAGAGGTCGGCTAGTTCCTTTTTCAGGCCGAGGTCCTCCCGATCCAGGCTGCAGACTTTCTCATAGACATGGATGGCTTCCTGGAACTTCTTTTCCTGGACGAACCGCGCGGCCGTGGTCGTGTATTCATTCTTGGCGTCGGACAGAAAGCCCTGGCGGCCGTAAAGGTCGCCCAGCTTGAGGGAAACGTCCGCGTTGTCTGGCTGGACTTTGCTCACTTTCCGGTAAATAGCCAGGGCCTGCGAGAAGAGGCCCCTCTTCTCGTACTCCTCGGCGACTTTCATAAAGGACAGAACGGCCTTGTCGTTCTGGCCCAGGCGCATGTGGAGGTCGCCGATGATGTTGAGGGTCCCCACGTCCTGGGGATCGCTGCCGGCCAGCCGCTCGTACTCGGCGATGGCCTCCTTGAGTTTCCCCGCCTTGACGTGTCTCTCCGCCAGCTCGATAGTTTTGATTCTGTCGATTCGGCCGCTCATCGGCTCTCCCCGTCTCTCATCCCAGCTTGAAGGACATCCGGTGGAGTCCCGTCGGGCCCTTTTCCTTCAGGCACCGGAAGTGCTCCTCGGTTCCGTAGCCCTTGTTCCTCTCCAGGCCGTAGCCTCCGTAAATGCCAGCCCAGGCATCCAACAGGTCGTCGCGGAAGACTTTGGCCACGATCGACGCGGCGGCGATGGACAGGCACTTCCGGTCTCCCTGGGGAACACCCGTCTGTCGATACTGTACATCTTTCAGCGGAAAGCCGTCAACCAGGAGCCAGTCGACGGGCCCGGACAGGTTCTCGATGGCTCGTTTCATGGCCAGCTGGGCCGCCCAGTAGATATTTTTCTCATCGATTTCGGCGCTGGACGCCATGCCAATTCCGAGGGACTCGGCATCGCACAGCAGTCGTGCCGCGAGCTCCATCCTTTTAGTCGCAGAAAGCCGCTTGGAATCGTCAACCTGCCTGGCCCAGGCCGGGGGCCGGCGCAGAAACCAGGCGGGGGGGAGGACGACGGCCGCGGCCACGACGGGCCCGAAAAGGGCACCCCGGCCGACCTCGTCGCAGCCGGCGACGGACCTAAAGCCATCCCTGAAGAGCGCCTTTTCGATCTTGAAGCCGGTCACGGCCCGCCTGATCAGGACTGTGGCTGCTGTTGCTGCTGTTCCTTCAGGCGGGCGGCCTTGCCCTTGAGATTTCTCAGATAATAAAGCTTGGCCCTTTTGACCTTGCCCTTCCGGACGACCTCGATCTTGCGGATCATCCGGGAATGCAGCGGGAAGATCCGCTCGACGCCGATGCCGAAGGAGATCTTCCGGACTGTGAACGAGGCCTTGAGCCCGGTGCCACGACGGGAGATGACTTCGCCGCGGAAAATCTGGACGCGTTCCTTATCCCCTTCCCGGATCACGACGTGGACCTTGATGGTATCGCCCACGCCGAACGGTTCGATGTCCTTCTTGAGCTGCCGATCTTCCACCAAATCGACCTCGTTCATGAGTTCTTCCTTTCGTTCCGAATTTCCTTCAGGAGGGCTCCGTCCTCCGGAGAGAGTTTCTCATCCTTCAGCAGATCCGGCCGCCGGTCGAGCGTTCTTTCCAGGGCTTTTTTCCGCCGCCACCGCTCGATTTTCTTGTGGTCGCCCGAAAAAAGCACCTGTGGGACCTTCAGGCCCCTGAATTCGCGAGGCCGCGTATAATGGGGGAAGTCCAGGATTCCTTCCGCGAAAGAGTCGTGACGGACCGACTCCTCCTTGCCCACAACCCCGGCGACGAACCTGGAGACGGCGTCCAGGACCACGACCGCCGCCGGCTCGCCTCCGGTCAGCACATAGTCTCCGATCGAGAGCTCTCCGTCGACCAGGTGGCCGACGACGCGCTCGTCAACGCCTTCGTAGCGGCCGCAGATGAGAATGATCTGGCGCCGCGAGGCCATCTCCTGGGCCAGACCCGAACTGAAGCGCGTCCCCTGGGGAGAGAGCAGGTAGATCCGGCAGTCCTCTTCCCGTCGGACCGCTTCCACGGCCTCGAAGATCGGCTCCGGCTTCAGCACCATGCCTTCCCATCCTCCGTACGGGCGGTCGTCAACCTGGCGGTGCTTGTCCTGGGTGAAGTCCCTCAGGTCGTGCACCGCAATCTCCACTAAGCCCTTCTCCAGGGCCTTGCGGATGATCCCCCCCGAAAAGACGCCGCCGAACATTTCAGGGAAGATTGTGATTATATCAAATCTCATTCAAGTCCAAAAGGCCGTCCGGGGGGTCGATGAGGATCTCTTTCGTCAACGGATCGACCCGCCGGCAAATCGGCTCGGCGAACGGGATATAATATTCCTTGCCCTCCCGGACGACGACGAGAACGTCGGCCCCGCCCGCGGAAAGGATCGACCGGACGGTCCCGACCTCGGCCCCGTCGACCGTCACGACGCGGCTCCCCAGAACCTGGAAATCGTAAAAGCGGCCCTCTTCGACAGGCTGGAGGCTGTCCTCGGAGACCAGGATGTCGCACCCGGCCAGGGCGTCGGCCCGGGCCAGCGAGTCAACACCTTTGAGTTTCAGAAAACGCACGTTGCGATCGAGCCGGAACGACTCGACCTCATACTCTTCGACCCCCCCCGCCCGTCCCAGGCAGATCCTCGTCAACGTCAGCCCGGCCAGCTCCTTCCCGCGGAGCCTGATCTTGAGGTCTCCCTCCTTGCCTTGACTCCTGAGAACCTTCCCGATATTGACGAGATCAGCCTTTTTCAATGATTTCCAGGTTGAATCTCCTCTTGAGCTTCATCCCGGCGGCGCCGAGGATGATCCGTATGGCGCGGGCCGTACGGCCCTGTTTCCCGATGACCTTCCCCAAATCTTCCGGGGCCACCTTGAGCTCCAGGATCGTGGTTTGCTCCCCCTCAAGCTGGGAAACGACCACCTTTTCCGGGTTGTCCACCAAGGATTTGGCAATCAATTCCACGAGTTCTTTCACCGTGTCCTCCTTTATGGGTTGGGTTCTTGCGATATTTTCGTGGATGAGGAGACCTTATCCAAAAGAGATTGGACGGTTCTCGACGGCCGGACTCCCTGTGAAAGCCAGCGCTTGGCCTTCTCCAGGTCGATTTTGATGTCCGCGGGCTCCTTCAGGGGATTGTAAGTGCCCACCGTATCCAGGGCCTGGCTCTGCGTGGCCTTCTTGGAATCCATCACGACGATTCGGTAGGAGGGCTTCTTCTTGGCGCCAAATCTCATCAGTCGCATGGTCATCATTGTGGTATCACTTCCGCGTTGAACTAAATTGCTCAAGAAGCATAACGGAATTCTGTCGGTAAGTCAAATTCTTTTCGAGAGTTGTCCTCTCGAGAGGACACCGTTCCCGCCTGATTGGGCCGAAACACCTTGTAGATGCCTCCCCAAGGGTGGTATCCTATTCCCCAGGGACGGAAGGGCCAGCGGCCGCGGGCCGGAAGGAGATACGGACGATGGCGAAGATCTATTATGTTGGGGATTGGGCCGTGCTGACGGGCCCCATTTTCGCGGAAACGCCTTTTTATTATTCGCCCAAGGGGCTCGATATCTTCAACTATGGGAAATGGCTGAAAGAGGCCCTGGAATCGACGGGAAAACACACGGTCCTGTCGATCCCCGCCTGGGATTTCTACAACCGGCTCGGACCCGGCGATTATGAGACAGTCCTCGACAACCAGGACGTCCTGATCTTCAGCGACATCGACGCCAAGCTCTTTCAGCTTGCGCCGGGCTTCTTCAACCGCGAGAAATTCGGCAGCCGGGTCCTGACTTTCCCCGACAGAATCCGCCTGACCCTGGAGGCCGTCAAGAACGGAAAGGGCATTCTCTTTCTGGGCGGGTGGTATTCTTTCACCGGCGAGCAAGGGAAAGGAGGATGGGGCCGGACGGCGCTCAAGGACCTGCTCCCGGTCCGCTGCTTGGACTTCGAAGACCTCATCGAGAGCACCGAGGGGTTCGACGCGGAGCTCACGCCGGCGGGGGAATCCCTGTTCAAGGGCGTCAGCATCCGGACGATGCCCCCGATCCTCGGCTACAACAAGACGGTTCCCATCCCGGACGCCAGGGTCCTGCTCAGAGTCCGAGAAACCGGCGACCCTCTCATCGCCGTCCGGGGCTACGGACAAGGCCGCGTCCTCGCCTATATGTCCGACCCCGCCCCGCACTGGGGCTGCAACCTGATCTTCTGGGAAGAATATGCGGCCTTCTGGCTGCGCTGCCTGGAGTACGTCTGCGGCGGAAAATAGGCGGGACTACTTCATCCGCGAGAGCACCTTCTGGAACCGGGGTTGCTTCATCATCCTCTGCATGTCCTGGAACTGCTTGACGAGCTGGTTGACCTCATGAACGGGCCGGCCGCTGCCCCGGGCGATCCTCAGCCGCCGGCTGCCGTTCAGCAGCTTGGGGCTCTCGCGCTCGCGGGCCGTCATGGAGCTGATGATAGCTTCGAAGTGCACGATCTTCCGCTCGTCGAGCTCGGCGCCGGCGATGGCCTTGAAAGGGCCCACCTGGGGGAGATGGCCCAGCATCCCCGACAGCGAGCCCATCTTTTTCAACTGAACGAGCTGCTTTTTGAAATCCTCGAGCGTGAACTCCTGCTTCCGCATCCTGCGGGCCAGATCCTCTGCTTCTTCGAGGTCCGCCTGTTCCTCGGCTTTCTCGATGAGCGTCAGGACATCTCCCATGCCGAGGATGCGGGAGGCCATGCGGTCAGGGTGGAAGACCTCGAGCTTGTCCGGCTTTTCGCCGACGCCGACGAACTTGATGGGCCGGCCCGTCACGGAGACGATCGACAGGGCCGCCCCGCCCCTGGCGTCGCCGTCCAGCTTGGTCAGGATGACCGATGTCAGGCCGATCTTTTCCTCGAACGCCTGGGCGCTGCGGACGGCGTCCTGCCCGGTCATGGCGTCCCCGACATAGATAACCTCGGCGGGCTTCAAGACGTCCCGGACCATCCGGAGCTCGTCCATGAGCTCGTCGTCCACGTGGAGCCGCCCCGCGGTGTCCACGATCAGGGGATCGAAGGCCCTGCTCTTCGCGTAGAGGACCAGTTCCTTGAGGGCTCGCTCCGGAGCCGCCATCCGGCCTGCGTCCATCGGGTAAAACGGCAGGCCCAGGGAGTCCGCGATCGTTTCGAGCTGCTCCTGGGCCGCCAGCCGCTTCAAGTCGAAGGATACGAGAAGGGGGTTCTTTCCGACGCCCTTCGTCCAGCGGGCGAGCTTGCCGCAGGTCGTCGTCTTGCCGCTGCCCTGCAGACCCACGAGCATGAAGACGGAGGGGGGGGCGCTCGAAAACCGCAGGGGCTGCTGTCGGCCGCCCAGAGTCCCCGCGAGTTCGTCGCGTACGATCTTGATGACCTGCTGCGCCGGGGTCAGGCTCCGGAGGACCTCCTCTCCCAAGGCTTTCTCCCGGACTCGGGCCTCGAGTTCCCGGACGACCTTGTAGCTGACGTCGGCTTCGAGAAGGGCCAAGCGCATCATCTTGAGCGCCTCGCCCAAGTTTTTCTCAGTGATCTTGCCCTCGCCCCTGAGGTACTTCATCATCCTCTCGAGGCGGCCGGCGAGCTGGTCGAACATCCTGAGTCATCCTCCCGGGGCGTACGCGCCTGCCATCTTAGGCCAAGCCGCGGGGGGAGTCAAACGGCGCGAACTTGACTTTTGGCCCTGCTGCCGTTAAGGTAAAGCTACCCTGAGGAAAAGGGAAGAGGCCCATGAACGACAAAAACAAGCCTTCCGACGCGCTGGTCACGGCCGGCCCCGGGGGGAAGATCGATTTCGACGAAATCCGGAGGGTGATCGCCCTTCTCGAGGAGAAAAACCTGTCGCTCTTCGAGTTTGAAGTCGATGGCTACAAGATCAAGATCGGCCGGGCCGGCCCGGTGCCGGCGAGCCCGCCCCCGCTGGTCATACAGTCGGCCGGAAACGGCGCGGCGACCCTGGCAGAGGCGGCGTCGCCGGCCCCGGTCCCGGCCCCGGAACCTGATGCCACAATGCATGTCATGACCTCACCCATGGTCGGGACCTTCTACCGGTCTCCGGACCCGACGGCCGCCCCCTTCGTCGACATCGGGGACCCCGTGAAGAAAGGCCAGACCCTCTGCATCGTCGAGGCCATGAAGCTGATGAACGAGATCGAGTCCGATCTGGACGGGACGGTCACGGAGATCTTCGCCGAAAACGGCAAACCCGTCGAATTCGGCCAGAAGCTGTTCGCCATCAAACCTGCGAGCCAGGCCGCATGATTTCCAAGATTCTGGTCGCCAACCGCGGCGAGATCGCCCTGCGCATCATCCGCTCCGCCCGCGAACTGGGTCTCAAGACGGTGGCGGTCTTTTCCGAGACCGACCGCCGGTCCCTGCACACCATGCTCGCCGACGAGAAGGTCTGCATCGGTCCAGCCAAGGCCTCCGAAAGCTACCTGAACATCGCCAATATCCTGAGCGCGGCGGACATCACGGGAGCCGACGCCATCCACCCCGGCTACGGGTTCCTGGCCGAAAACGCCAAATTCGCCGAGATCTGCGAAACCCACGGGCTGACCTTCGTCGGCCCTCCCCCTTCCATCATCCGCCTCATGGGAGACAAGGATCAAGCCCGCCAGGCGATGAAGAAGGCGGGATTGCCCATCCTGCCGGGCAGCGACAAGGTCGTCGAAGATGTGAGCGAAGCCAAAAAGGCCGCCCTCAAGATCGGTTTTCCGGTAATCATCAAGGCTTCGGCCGGCGGGGGAGGAAAAGGAATGAGGATCTGCCGGTCCTCGGCCCATCTCGAGGAGCAGTTCCCGATCGCCCAGGGCGAGGCCAAGGCCGCCTTCGGGGATCCGTCGCTGTACATCGAGAAATACATCTCCGGGGCGCGGCATATCGAGATCCAGGTCATCGGCGACAAGAAGGGAAAAGTCATCGCCTTCGGGGAAAGGGAATGCTCCGTCCAGCGCAAATACCAGAAGCTCATCGAAGAAACGCCGTCGCCCGCGATCGACGAAAGGACCCGACGGCGGATGATCAAGGAGGTCGAGGACGCGGCCGCCGAGATCGGCTACCAGAGCCTGGGCACTTTCGAGTTCCTGGTGGACGAGAAGCAGCGGTTCTACTTCATGGAGGCCAACGCCCGGGTCCAGGTCGAGCACCCGATCACCGAGGCGGTCTACGGCATCAACCTGATCAAGGCCCAGATCCGGATCGCGTCCGGGGAGAAGCTCGGCTTTCCCTACGACCTCTCGCTCCGGGGGCACAGCATCGAGTGCCGCATCAACGCCGAAGACCCGGAGACCTTCGTGCCGTCGCCGGGAAAGATCGATTTTCTCGTCCTCCCCGGCGGGGAAGGCATCCGCGTGGATTCGGCGGCCTACTGCGGCTGGCTGATCCCCCCCGACTATGACTCCCTGGTGGCCAAGGTCATCGCCTTCGCCCCGAGCCGGGAGCTGGCCATCGAAAAAATCAGGGTCGCTTTGGAAACGACGACCGTCGTGGGGATCAGGACGAACCTGCCTCTCCTCATCGCCATCCTCTCCGACACGGGCTTCATCAACGGAAAGTACGACACCCAGTTCATGGAGGGCTTTCTGGCCAGCAGGGCCGAAGAGGAAGCGGCCTGACCGCGCCGTCACTTCTTCCGCTGGTAGATGACGACGGAGAACTCCCCTTCGTTATCCTTGAGGATGTCCTCGTTGACCCCCAGGTACAGACGCCCCTTGATGGGCATCGTCACATCGTTCTCGGACCCGACGAAGAAATATTCGACGACCTCATCGCGGATCTCCTCGCCGGTATCCTCGTCCTTGCGCACGGATACGAGCTGGGAGACCTTGCCGATCAGAGCGCCGATGTTCCGGTCCCGGATCGGCTGCTGGACGGTCATGAGGTCGAGCCCTTCCGGGCCGCAGCTGGCCGACGGGTTCCCCCTCTGGAGACTGATCCGGCCGCTCCCCACGATGTGGAATTCCTCGCCCGCGAAGACGTCCAGCCCGGTGTCCGCCCAGCCCGGATTCCCCGGAACCGTGACCTTTTTGACCAGCACCAGTGCGCCTTCTTGGCGGCCCGCCCCGGCGAGGGCCGCGGCCGCCGCGACCAAGAACCCGATGATCAGAACCCCGGCCTTCTTAATCATGGTTGTCGTCCTCTCCCCCGGGCGCCGCTTCCAGAGCGATCACGTCAATCATGGCCTGATGGATTTGTCCGTTGCTGGCCAGCGTCTCCGGGAACTCCATGGCTAGAGCCCGGCCTTTGAAGTCCGAGACCCGGCCGCCGGCTTCGGCCACGATCAGAACGCCCGCGGCCACGTCCCAGGGCTTGAGCTTCAGCTCCCAGAATCCGTCGAACCTCCCGCAGGCGACATAGCAGAGATCCATGGCCGCGGACCCGCACCGGCGGACCGCCTGAGCCCGGAGCAGGAAGCGGTTCCAGTGCCCGATGTTGTTGACGGGGCTTGTCCGGATGTCGTACGGGAAACCCGTGGCCAAGAGGCTGCATCCGATGTCGGAGACGTCCGAAACTCGGATCCTGCGGGAGTTGAGGAAAGCGCCCGTGCCTTCCTCGGCCGAGAACAATTCCTCGCGCAGCGGATCATAGACCAGGCCCAGGATAACCCGGCCCTCGAGCTCCAGGGCCGCCGAGACGCTGAAAACGGGGAACGTGTGGGCGTAGTTGGTCGTCCCGTCGAGAGGATCGATGATCCACCGGTATCCGCAGCGCCCCGGCCGGGCCAGGTTCTCCTCCGCCAGAAAGGCGTGATCCGGGAAGGCCTCGGACAGGCGGCCGACGAGGATATCCTGGGAGCCCATGTCGAACTCGGTGACGAGGTCGACTGCTCCCTTGTGAAGGGCGGCCGCCCGGCGGTGGAGATTTTTCCGGAGGTAGCGTCCGGCCTCGCGGACGGCGGCCCCGCCGACCTCGAGAAACCCGTTCCGTGCGCCCATGGCCTCCCCTATCTTATCAACTCCGCCCTCCCAAGGAAAGAGGGCCCGCCGCCCCCTGAGAGGCCGGCCATTTTTCAAACCTTTTCCCTTTGTGTCCGTACTATAATATACGGATAGGGTTATAACTGATTTTTGGAAGGCCGCAGGACTATGAGGGAAAAGAAGAGTTTTTTCCGGCGCAGAAAACGGACGCTGATCTTCATGGCCGTGGTCCTGGTCATTCTGGCCGTCGTCATGCTCAACCTCCGCACCCAGCGCGAGAAGACGGTCAAGGTGACCATCGAGAAGGTCAAAAGGCAGGATCTGACATCGATCGTCTCGGCGTCGGGAGAGGTCAAGCCCAAAAAGAGCATCAACATCAGCGCCCAGGTCCCCGGGCGGATCATCAAGATCGGCGTCATCGAGGGCCAGGAGGTCAAGGCGGGCGATTTCCTGCTCAAGCTGGATTCCACCCAGTACGAGGCCAACGCCGACCGTGACCGGTTCTTCATCCAGTCCTCCAAGGCGGACCTGATCGAGGCCCAAGCCCGGCTCCAAAGAGACAAGGACTCGTACGAAAGACAGAAGAAGCTGTTCGCCGAGCAGCTCATCTCCCGGGACCAGCTCGAAAGCTTCAAGGCCCAGTACGACGTCTCGGACGCCCAGGTCAACG
>Ga0187771_10000197_pt1 | contig 33648 bp, 34 predicted proteins | sample 0116_SJ02_MP15_1_FD_133139 | JGI IMG/M metagenome (GOLD analysis project Ga0187771, IMG submission 133139) | Tropical peat soil microbial communities from peatlands in Department of Meta, Colombia - 0116_SJ02_MP15_10_MG | ecosystem: Environmental > Terrestrial > Soil > Wetlands > Peat | place...
CCAGTCGTGGCGTCCCTTGATCAAGTCGTCTGGCGTCAGGTTCATCCACTGGGCGAAGCAATGAACGTCGATCGAATAGGCAAGGATGGATGGGACCGACTGGCTCTTCATGTACAGCCTGTCCGCCATCTTCTTCAATGAGGCGTTTGCTTCCACCTCGGTCCTGAATGGGTCGGGTAGCAGCTCGACGTAGGTGCTCATACTGCGCGGATTGGGGTAGGCTTAGAAAAGGTTTATGGAGTCTGGCGAATCCCTTAGCCATTGTTAACAGCGTCCGAAAGCGTTCTAACCTGTGGGGGCGAGGGCACCGGAGTTGAAGGCGTATTGGGTCTACATCTTGGAGTGTTCCGACGGGTCGCTTTACACTGGTTGCACCAGCGACCTGACCCGCAGGTTGAAAGCTCATCTTTCAGGACAGGCATCAAAGTACACTCGCTCCAGGCTTCCCGTGACATTAATTCACGCCGAGAGGGCGGCCGACAGGGGGAGCGCCTTGAAGCGTGAAGCTCAGATAAAGAAGCTCACAAGGAGCGAGAAACTCTTACTCTGCAGAGTTCGTTGAAGTATAATAGCTATCGCCGATATGGAAGAAGGTTATGTGCTATTCCCCACCAAAACGGAAATTATCCTTTAATCGGCTCGAGGGGGGAACTCTTGAATCATGTCAGAACAGTCACGCTGCTGGTTCTGCCACAGGTCCGATGACGAGGTCTTGGCCTTCGCGGACGTGGAGACACCCAGAGAAAGAGAGATTCTGCAGCAGATATCTGAGGTCACCCGGTGCAAGGCGGCTTTCGTCGAATCGGCCGATGCGTGGAAGAAGGGGCTCCCCAAGGAACTCAAGGAATTTGAATTCGAATTCGTGACGTCCAACGCCGACCAGTTCAAGCCCATTCGGATCGGGAATGGACTGCTTGGAGAAATCGTCGCCCCGAACAAACTGCTGAGAGAGATCGTCGACGCGAAGAAACTGACGGCTGACTGGCTCGAAAGCGTAGCCCGGGCTTTCCGAGAAGGAGATGGGGAAATACCCGGCTTTGGCCCGATTTCACGTTTCGAGAAGGCGGACCGGGAGCTGCTGGGTCGAATGGTTGACCAGTTCGAGGCGAAGTGGCGCAGACGCATCGGGAACGACGGGAACAGAGGAGCCGACCCCAGCGGATACGAGCAAGGCTTCGAGGGACTGAAGCTGTTCGACGGGCTGGAGTTCATGATCGCTGTAGGCATACTGTACTACGACGTACAGGCCCAGCTGTTCGACATGGCAGGGAGAAGGGAAATCAACAGCAAGCCGAAGAGGGGCCTTTTAGTCCTGCCCGTGACCGGCTACCCGCCTGTCCCGCTCTGCAGTGTCTGCATTGACGTCATGAGAGAACTGAGCTCGCGTCCGTTCGCGGTCGAGCCTGCAATACCCCAGTAAGTCTCGGCAGCGCCACCACGTCAGATCGCAAGGCTCTCATTCTTGACAAATGTGAAAAAACAGCCCCTTAGATTCACAGCTTACGCTGCTTCATCATACCCAACGGTTGATTTGTTGGTGTACTGTCCCGATTACTTGCCGACGACTATTTCGATCGAGGAGATGTTCCTTGTTTCTGGACCTTCGCCAACGACCTCGGTGTTTATGCCGATGTCCTTGACCCTGAACTGGCCATTGCCCAGCCTCTTTGTGACGATTTCTGCCACGTCGACTGCTCTGCTGATTGCCATCCCTCTCGCCTTCACCACCACCTCGCCGGCCTGACTAAGCTGGATGAGTGCGCTCATCGCGTAGTTCATCACTGGCTTCTGGCCCACGAATATGTGGTTGTATGGCGCTGACCTCTGGGGTGGTGCGCTCTGCTGTGCTGGTGCTGGTGCCGTGTCCTGTTCCGCGGTCTTGTGTTCCTCTGACTCGTTTGTGTCGGATTTCTTTCTTGGCATATGTCTGACCTTGTTCGGCACGGCCGCCTCCACGCGTATTTAACCGTAGGGGAATGTCGTGTCTTTCACAGATACTCGGCGATTTCCACGCGGTTCAGAGCCTCTCCCAACTCAAAGAAACGCCGTACGTTCAACGCCGCTGCAACCTTTGGTCCCTTCAGGTCGTCGCCAATAGGGGTCCCCGAATTGTGGAGGGTACCGGCGAAGTTTGGCAGATCCCAGGCCTTGGTGGTGAACACCTCCTTCCCTCCATCCTTCCAGAAGACGTCAGTCGCAAACCTGCTCTCTGGCCTTTCTCTTAGCCACTTCAGCAGCCCTCCTTCGTCGACTGTCTCTCCCCTCCCGACGTTCACCACGATGACATTCTCCTTCGCCTTCAAGAGCAGTTCGTAGTTGATCATCCCCCTGGTGACCTTCGTGAGGGGCAGCGTGATGACAATGGCGTCCACGGTCGCCACAACCTCTCCTAGCGAGGAAATGGGGTGCGTCTCGTCGAAAAAACCGGGTGCCTTGAATGACCTCGATATGCCGATGGTCCTCATCCCCAATGACCTTGAAAGCCTGGCCACCTCTGTCCCGATGCCCCCTGCGCCGACTACGAGCAGAGTCTTCCCCCTTAGCGCCCTTGGGACCGTTCTTGCGTTCCGAAGGTGGATACCCTTCGCGATGCCAAGCAACAGCCCCCAGGCGTGCTCGGCGACCGTATCACTGAAGGCCCCCGCGTTTGAAAAGACTTGCACGTCCGGAGAAAGAGAGTGGAAATCGAGGCCATCCACCCCAGCAGACATCGTCTGTACCACTCTCAGACCATTCATCTTCTGCAGCAATTCCCGCTTCGCCCGGGAGGGCCAGCAGACCAGGGCCTGGCACCTTGCAAGAGTACCGTCGGCTGCCTCCTTCTCGTACACCTCGAACCCTGAAAGGACATGTCTCGCCTCTTCCGGTAACCAATCAGTAACGAATACCTTCGGGGCGGCCATTGTTGAAAGACCTGCACTACTTCGCGAGGGCCCTGATTGGGATGTCCTGTGTTATTCCGTTCGGAAGGGACCTTCTGATGGAAATGGGGAGGGCGTCTGCCTCTAGCTCCAACATCGCAGTTTCGATGGGTCCCTTGTATGGTCCTTCCATGGGGATGAACGCGGGAGCGCCCATGGCAATCTGAAGCGACCTGGCGCCGACGATTCGTGCCCTTTCGAATCGGGTAAGCTTCGGGGGTCCGATTTTGATCTCAAAGTCGGCCAGTGACGGCTGCTTAGCCTTCTTCACAGTCTTTACAGGGGACAACAGGGAGCCTCGGGGTTGGCTTCGCCGGATAGGGTCGAGAGATAAGTCTTTTTGGTTTCCATCTGGGGCCTCTTCGGTTGGCGGCCAACCTAAGAAACTCCCTTCAGGGCTTCTGCTCGGAGGATTGCCGGAGTCGTCGGGTTCCCCTTCACGGCTTCATCTGTGCCCTGCGCTCCTGGGCGAACCTCACCCAGACATGGCATTGTCCCGCGGCGCTCAATGTTGATCGCCGCATTGAGGTCGCGGTCGAGAATGGCACCACAAGGGCATAGCCACCCTCTTTCTGTAAGCTTCAGTTTCCTGTTGACAAATCCACAGACGTGACATGTCTGCGAGGTCTGAGTGGGAGAGACATATTCCAAGGGGACGCCCTCCCATCTGGCTTTGTACTCGATATAGCCTTGTAGCTTCCTGAAGGGCCAGAGGGCTATTCTGCGCCTTCTGTCGGGACCCTCGCCGTTCCCCCTTCTGCTCTTGTATCGGATTCCTGTCAGTCTCTCAAGAACGATTCCTTCGCGATTGTCTTTGGCTTTCTGCACTACTCGCTTTGCGACCCTATGCAGGACCTGCTTCACCCTCTCCTTCTCTCTTCTGGAACTGGCGAACTTCGCCCTCAATCTCCGATCGTTGGGGTGCTTTGCGGAGAAGTCCCGGCGCTGTATGCCGTTTTCGGTGTGCAACCTTGCAACTTCCGAGAGGTCCATCTTTGTCCCGTCGCTCTCGACCAGAGACTTTTCATTCAAGTCGATTCCGATCTTCTTCAAGGGCGGAGCGGGCTCAATCGCCTTCGAGAACGCGATGTGAATGATGTATTCGGTCATGGTAATCGAGCCTCTTTTGATTGTATTGTCAGTTAGGAAACCCCTCTGGTAATCTCCGTATTGTAGCGGGATGAGGAGCCTCTCTCCCTTCTTGAAGGGTAACGATAAGATTCCATAGTGCCACGAGTATTTGTCACTGTCGATCTTGAGCATCAGTCTTGTCGCAACGGGTCTCCTTTGCCACCTCCTATGTTTCTTCACAATTGACCATGCCACCTCTGCCACCGAATAAGGAAAACAGGAGAGGACGCCATACCTTTCCCGGAACTCCCTATAGATTCGGTTTCTGAGGTTCAGTCGGCCTTTGATCTTCTCCTCAAGGCATACGCGGATGGCGTCGTTGACCATCATCCTGAATGTCCGCAGGAGTTCATTCGTCTGAGAAGTCGGTCTGTAATGGAACTCGATTGACTTCACAGACCGCACGATTTGCAGAACTAGGACAGAACGATAAAAACGAGGCTGACTGGTTAGCAGTTGTATTGGGAGGGGTCTTCGAAACTGACGTCTGCATAAGCCTCATCATGAACCGAGACTATCGCGATTTCCTGCTTGGAGGTCTTTTTCCCTGAATGCCGCAAAAACAGATTAAGGGTCACGCTCGAGGGCGACCTGATGTCCGCTCAGACGCCCCCTGCCGCGGGTTCGGTCTCCAAGGTCGAGTGCGTGGCCACTGTTGGAGACAAGGGAAAGGGGACTCTGGCGTTCTACCGCCATCTCGCACCGGTGACAGTCAATGCGATCCTGAGGAGCCTTCCGAGTGATAGTAGGGTGAACCTCCAGCCTTCAATGGTCTGCCTCTTTACAGACCTCAGGGTCGGAGTCGAGAAGCCGAGGATACAATTCGCCAGAGGCGACGTCGCCTATCTGCCGTCCGGCGGGCTGATCTGTATATTCCTAGGCAATGCGAAGAGCGACCGACCCCTGAACCTCGTCGGGAAGGTGGAATCCGGAATGGAGGTATTCGACTCGATAGCGCGAGGAGACGTGGTCCATCTCGCCTTGGTTGCGCCTGCGCCGGGCTGATGACTCGGGCTAGCTCTTCACGAGTCAGACGTTGTAAGCCAATTCTTACCCTTCACATTACCATCCTAGATAGAGACTCGAAACGGGTGGGGTTCGCCGCTACTGAAGGAACGAATCAGGAAATCTAGAGCCACGCGATGGAACGAAGAGGCGCGTTCTAGCTCGAGTAGACGCTCCCGTATACCCTTTCTTTCGGTGAATCAGGTATCTCCCTGGGTCGCCACCGGTACTTGACCGTTCGACGCAATGCGGCGGATTCCGCCTGACGCAGGCCACCCGCCCCATCCACTTGACACCGCAATGCTTGCTTCTATTCAGGATTCTTCGATACTTGCGGGGGTCGCCATTGTTTTCTCGACGTCTTTCGCTTTGACCTCCTCGGGTGGCAGGACAAAGATTCCGCCTGGCCCAGTCATGATTACAGATCCGTGCGCCCTGATGATGGGCCACAAGGCATCGATGCTATGCGAGTTGTACATGTCGAAAAGGTTGTAACCGCAGATCCCGAAGGCGGGGAACGAGAATTCCTTATTGAGGTCGTTCTCGTAGGTCAATAACTCCTTCACCTTCCTATTCCTGAAGAAGCAGGACATCTCTGAGGCAGCCCTTACCCCGTACCCTATGGATGAGTATTGGTAGGCTAGGTGGGAGAAACCTTTGATTATCGAAGGGGAGTCGACCTGCTCGTTCACGATGTACACCTGGTCGTAGTTCTTGATCACCAGAGTTCCGTTCTTCTTGCGCTTCTCTACGTCAATCCCGAACCTCTTCATCGAGGCCTCCGCCTCGCCAGGCAATTCTTCGGAGCAGACGTAGACCCCCACGTCATACCTGCCAGCGAGCTTCAGCTGGGCGAATAGGACGTCCTCCTTCCTCTCTTTTGTGTCATACACCAGCATAGCGTGCCCCCCAGGAGCAGCCCAGGCGAGCTCTTCCAGGACATCAGGCGGAACCATTTATCCCCAACGGGTTAGGGATTTACTTATGCGCTCTAGGCGGATTCCAAAGGGTGGCTGTCAGGATTCGTAGGTAGGTCGAGTCCAAACTGCCAAACTGGCCCATAATCTGTTCACCAGAACGTTCGTCGCTATTAGGAGGAGGTCTACACCGTTACGCTTGAACAGTCAAGGGTGACGAATAGCCCAGACGCCGTGACCACTGAAACCCCCTGCCCTGATTATGAGTGACTTTGCTTCGAGCTCTCCGAGGAGAGTGGAGGCGACGGAGGCGTTTATGCCCAAGGCCCTTGACGCGCTGTAGACCGTGATGGCTTTCAGGGGAGCGAGACTCTTCATCATCTCGGCGTCGCTCATCTTTGGAGGGAGGAAAGCCAGCTGCCGCTTCTGCTGGGGCGCAGCCTTCTGCTCCTTTGCCTTCTTTCCCTTCGATGGCGCTGCCTGTTCCTGTCCCGCTTCTGTAGACTCCTGCGACTTCTCCATTGAAGCCAGAGACTTCTTCTTGACTCCTCCCAAAGCTTTCGATAGTCGCGGTTCGGGGTCATCAATTAAGGGTTTCCTGGATCACTTCGAGGGGACTCTCCCCTCCCGAGCCTCCTGAGATAGTAAACGAAGCGTATCACCGCCCAGGCGGGTTCCCACTTCCAGGAGAGGATGGGTGTCCGCCCCTGTTCGGCGTACATCCAGAGCTGACCAACGGTGTGCGTTATGCTGTGGCGTCTCCTCATTCTGACGACGTAGGGACTGAACGTGGCTCTCCGAAGAAGCCCCCGGTCCTCCGCGCGTTTCCAGAAATCGAAGTCCTCTGCCCTAGCGAGGGGCTTCCATCCCCCAAGGGACTCGACCACGCTCCTCGGTGCGATGGTGACGCCCGTCGCCTGCAGAACCAACCCTTCATACTCCGTGTGATACAGGGTGAGGAGGTGCTGTAACCCAGGACCCACGACGTCGTCTGTGTCAATACCAGCGATCACGTAATCTCCCGTTGATTCGGTAAAAGCGATTTGCCTTCCCTCTCCCCTGTTGCACTTCTTCACGATTAGTTTGAGGAGCCCTGACGACGCGTATTCCTGCAGGATGGAAATCTGGCCGTCGGTGCTTTCCGAGTCGACCACCACTATTTCGGTGTCGGCTCTGCTTGTGTTCGCAATCAGAGCGTCCATAGATGCCTTCACCGTTGGGAAATCGTTCTTTGTAGTCACGCACACGGAGTACTTCGGATGGCCGGGACCGGATGCGTTCGCCACGAAATTCGGTACCTTTGGCAATTGGATAAAAGCGCTCTGGGGAATCCTCAGCCAGAAAGGAGCGGCAAGGGCCGATTTCTTGATATCGGTTCTTGGCAGGACGAGAATCAGATTAGGTCAGAAGAGGGACGCCAAGACGGCGTGATGCACGTATCCTGGGATGAGGTTCGGCTCACGCGAGTTGGTGAGTGGCTGATACTTCACTCGCACCTTGCCGGAAAAGGAGATTAGACAGCCGAGAGGCGTTCGCGCGCTTGGAATATTCCGAGGTCGCCGAGAGGTACGAGGAGCTAGAGGGGATCTCCGGTAGGAACGAGATGACGCGAGTCCTTTCAGAGTTGCTCAAGGTGACTCCGAGGGACGAGCTTCCGCTCCTGGTGTACCTCACCCAGGGTAAACTTCGCCCGGACTACGAGGGAGTTGAGCTCGGACTGGCAGAGAAGCTCGCCCTTCGAGCGGTGTGTTCGGCAACTGGGCTTGCGTCTGAGAAGGTCTACTCGATCTATATCAAGTACGGAGACATCGGGACCGCGGCAGAGGATCTCCTCAGGACCAAGGGCCAAGGGACGCTATTCAGCGAAAGGCTTAGCCTCCGGAGGGTGTACGACACACTCCTCAGAGTCGCAAAGCAGAGCGGTTCCGGTTCGATTGAGCTCAAGCTGAAGGAACTCGGCTCCCTCCTCAACGACGCGACCCCCCGGGAAGCGAAGTTCATCATGAGGACGGTAACCGGGGAGCTCAGGCTCGGGGTGGCCGATTACACTATGCTGGACGCAGCAGCAAGCGCGTTCCTCGGAGGCAAGGGGGAAAGAGGAGCGATTGAGAGAGCCTACAACGTCCACCCCGACCTTGGATTCGTGGTCACAGCAGTCGCGGCGAAGGGGCTCAAGGGGATTCAAGGAATTAAGGTCGAAGTGGGGGTGCCCATCAGGCCAATGCTCGCGGAAAGGCTGAGCTCTGCTGCGGCCATTGTCAAGAAGATGGGGAACAAGGAAGTGGCGGCAGAGTACAAGCTCGACGGGGAAAGGCTCCAGATCCATAAGGACGGGAAAGTTGTCAGACTATTCTCTCGAAGGCTCGAATCGATTACAGGCAACTATCCGGACGCCGTCGAGCTGGTCAGGGAGCACGTGAAGGCAGAAAAGGCGATTCTAGAAGCCGAGGTGGTCGCCATAAACGAGGACACGGGGGAGTACCTGCCGTTTCAGGAGCTCATGCACAGGAGGCGCAAACACGGGGTAGAGCAGGCGATCCAAGACTACCCGGTCGCTCTGAACTTCTTCGACATCCTTTATGCTGCCTCCGATATTACGGGCAAACCGTACACCTTCCGTCGGAAGAGATTGGAGGAAGCGGTCGAGCAAACTGTCAGAACAAGGCTTGTGCCCGCGATGAGGAGCTCGGACCCAGCGAAAATTGAGACTTTCATGGAGGAGGCTATCGAGAACGGATGTGAAGGTCTCGTCATCAAGGACCTGGCCTCCGGTTACAGGGCAGGGGCAAGGGAGTTCGCCTGGATCAAACTGAAGCGCGAGTACAGGAGCGAATTGACTGACACCATCGACCTGGTCATCATCGGAGCTTTCCACGGCCGTGGGCGAAGGGCCGGGAACTACGGGACCTACCTGCTGGGGGCATACGACGAGAAGCGCGCGTTGTACACCAGCGTGGCCAAGATAGGCACAGGCTTCTCCGATGCGGACCTCGAGAAGATCCCCAAGCTCCTGAAGCCCTACGAGAGCCACGTCAAGCCCGCAAATGTTGAATCGAACCTAGAGCCCGACATGTGGTTCAGGCCTCACATGGTCTTAGAGACGATCGCCGCCGAGCTCACCCTCTCGCCGATTCACACTGCGGCAATGGGGCGCATACGAGCCGGCGCTGGGATATCGTTGCGCTTCCCGAAGTTCACGGGGAGAATCAGAGACGACAAGGGGCCGGAAGATGCGACCACGGTGGACGAGATCGTCGGTATGTATCAGAAGCAAATTAAGCGCGTAGAATGACCCAATCGGCCAGATTCTGTCCCGAACGTTTATACTCAGAATCCCCTTCGATGATTCCTAATGCCGGTCTGTCCGAAGTGTGGCGAACTCATCAGCGAACAGCACTGGGAGCGACACCTAAGGAGGTGTGGCGAGCATCACAAGCATGGTCAGGCTCCGCTCGTCTCCACCTCAGGGGGAGTCATGGGTGCATCTCCCTACGCGCCCGAGGTCGAACCACCGGCATCATATCCCTGGTGGAAGTTTGGGCGCGTCGTGTGGCCCCCTCATAAGATGAGAAGCAAACAGAGGCTCCTCCTTTTGTTCTACGCGATTTTGGTTCTGGGGCTGGTTTCTTTCGCATTTTGGCTATTCACTATTCTTTGATTGAACAGATTGCTCTTGAGGCCCTATTCTCTGTGTCGGCCGCCACCTGCCGACAAGCTACCCTTGCAACGTCTCTTCCGCAGGCGTGACTTGTTTCTCTTCCGTCTTCTTCGATGACAACCCGTACGCCAGCAGCGCGGCCCCTACCGGAGCGATTATCGCCCCCGCTATGGCCATCCATTCGCCCGTGTTGGCATAGCTAGAATAAATGGAATACATGCTAGAGGGAGAAACCGATGAGTTCGTCTCAGCCTGGATGGTCTTCAATTCTGACGAGTAGAATCCGGTGCTCACATAGAACGGAGCGACAAGAATCAGGGACGCGCCAGCGACTAGAACAGCCGCTCCTGCCACAAAGAATGCGGTTCTCATGGCTGCCATGCCCCGGAGGCAAGTATTAAGGAGAACACAGGGATTCGACCCTGGTCTTGGAGTGGACCGTCTTCGTCCAGGGATAGGGTCAGACGGCTTTGTCTTCGCTGTCCCTGGGATGGCGCGTTCTTGGACTTGTCAAGTAACGGGTTACTTCTTCTAGGTTGATGACTTCATGGCATGCGATGTCGTCTTTTCTGCACCTCTCGGCAAGCCTTGACCCCTTGATTACGAATCTGGTGTTCGCTTCCTTGATGGCCTCGAAATCTGAGAGTCCGTCCCCAATGTAGGCTATCCTCGTCCCCTTGGCCTTGATTGATTGGACCGCATTGCTCTTGAAGTTCGACGAGTCTCCCTGCGGGAGCTCTGAGAAATCCAAGAAAATACCGCGTGGCGTTGGCTTGGATTTAGGCGCCATGATGATGATCTGATTCTGCACGTTCTTGCGGCCTAGCAAGTGCCTTATGACGAAGTCCAGCCCAGCGCTAACAATGGTGAAGGAGTTTCCCTTCTTCTTGGAGAAGGCGAGCAGTTCGTCAAAACCGGCCCTGAAGGATGCCACACCATCGATGGCATCAAGAAGCTTCTGCTCGGGCTCTTTTATCATCCCGTATTGCAGGCGCAGGCATTCTTCCAAGGAGATTTCCCCTCTTTCGTAGAGGTCGTCGTACCTCCGCCAGTCTCCGTTCGTAAATCGCGCCAGCAGGTATTCAACGGTGTCAATGTTCACAATCGTCCCGTCGAAGTCTGAGAAAACATCCATTCCCTTGAAACGCAGGTCAGGTTGGAAACTCGGTCTCTTTAAGGGGTGGTGCTTGCCAAAACGGGTAAATCTCTCGGTCGGACGGACTCCAAGAGTCCTTGCCTTTCGAAATCCTGTGCCCGCAATGTCATAGGTTGTTCACCAGGGAACTGGAGGAGAAGGAGTTCGTCAACCACGACTTTGCCATGGTGCAGGGGGAACCCTCCGCCCTGGTAGGGGCAACTAAAGCAAACGCTTGGCAGCCATATTTCGTGAGGAAAGAGTTCTCCAGATACCGATACCACTACAAGTGCAAGCATTGTGGTCATGAATGGACAGAACTCAAGACAGAGGTCACGGATGCATAGGGCTGTCCTCCTGAAACTGGGTTGCTAGACGTGACGGTTTTCCGAATCGGAGTCCAAGTCCCCGTTTTCGATTATTAGGGCGGGAACCGAGGGCTGCGGCATCCAACACGCAGATGCACTTAGGAGATGACAGGAATCGAAGGACACCACTAGGGGGTACAGCTACGCGTTATGCTGGGCGGTACTGGGAGGCACAGTTCCAGTCGTCACGAAGCTTCTCGTGGGAGATGTCAACCCGATAGTAGCGTCGGGTCTGGCAGTCCTTCTGTCTGGGGTGGTTCTCGTCCCATACAGACCAAGAGCAGTTCCGAGGGGAGGGAATGCTTGGCTAATCCTCGGACTTTCCCTGGCTGGGGCCACCGCAGCACCCATACTGTACTTCAAAGGAGTACAGCAGTCTTCGGCCGTTAACGCTTCTCTGTTGGGCAACGGTGAAGTGCTGTTCACGGCTCTCATAGGGTTCGGAATTTTTCATGAATCACTGCGGCGAAGGCAGTTGGTCGAGGGTTTGCTCATTGCAGGGGGGGTGGTTGTTGTATCTGCAAATCTACAGTCGGGCGGGGTGTCGTTCAGTCAGGGCGTCGCTGGCAACATTCTACTTGTGGGAGCCTCAATCCTGTGGAGCATCGACAACAATCTGAGCCGGGTCGCCAGTCAACGCGTGAGTATCTCAATGGTAGCGAAATTCAAGGGATTGATTGGAGGAGGCATCACTACGCTCTTCCTCATATTCTCCTCATCTTTGGTCGTCCCCCTAACCTCACTTCCGCTGATTGCAACTCTAGCGGTCATCTTCACCGCCATGACATTACTCTCCGTGGGAGCATTCAGACTCATCGGAGCTGTTAGGGCCATTCTTGTGTTCTCAATCTCGTCTCTTCTCGGTCCCTTGTTTGCGTTCCTGGTCCTGGGAGAGAGCATCTCCGTGGTTCAGGTGATTGGGGGTGGGCTGATACTGTCTGGGGTTTATTTGATCCAACGAAGCGAAGGGGGAGAGGCGACTCCGACAAGCCACTTTGGTCATGGGTCGGGGTGATCGTCCGCGCCCGCATGTATGACTCCTCAGGTAACCAGAATACACGACAGAATTCTATGGTAATGGTTGCCGTGGGTCACCCAGCCAGCCAGTGAACGAGGGCGCGTACAACGGGCAGCTGAGTGTGATAGTTGCGTCTCAGTGAGGCGCCCCGAAGGACCTGTCCCCCGCGTCCCCGAGACCGGGCACGATGTACCCGTGGTCGTTCAGTGCCGGGTCGATGGCGCAGGTGTAGAATTCGGCCCGTGGGAAGTCCTTCGCCACGTAGTCTATCCCCTGCTTCGTCGCAATGACGGAGAAGAAGACAAGCCTCTTCGGGCGTCCCTGTTTCATTACCCTCTTCGCCACCTCCTTCAGCGTGTGCCCGGTGGCAAGCATCGGGTCGGCAATAACGACGACGTCGTTCTTCCCCACTTCGGGAATCTTCGCATAGCTGACTTCGATGGGGAAGTCTGGGGGCTTTCCCCTCCAGGCGCTCACCACACCCGTCCTCGCCATTGGGAAGTTCTTGTACATGCCTTCCACGAAGGGTATCGCTGCCCTCAGGACAAGGATGATCACGATCCTGTCTCTCCCCTTGATTTGACCCCCTTTTGCCGGCCCCAGCGGAGTTTCGACGGTGAACTCCTGAATCTCCATCGTCCTCAGAAACTCGTATGCCATGAACCTACCGAGCCGGTAGATTGCTTTCCTGAACGCGATCTGGGGTGTTCGCTCGTCACGGACGAGGGAGAGCTGCTCCATAACCATCGGGTGGTCCATCACTGTGACCCTTGGCTTAACCATCCCGACCATTGACGGGTCAGCAAAGACAGTATGTAAGTCTGTCATTGCGGCGCCTTGTTCAATCAGAGGGATACTCTTTATGAGAGAGCCGTTCAATGATAGCCATGGCTTGAAGAGGATAAGACTGCTCCTTGTGGTGGCACTTCTCGCGGCCTTCGCCCTTCAATTCGCTCCAACTCACGCCCAGACCCAGAGCTGTGCCAACAAGAACACGTACTATGTTGCCTCTCTCAACGCGGACATCGATCCTGGCACGGCGGACTTCATGAGCTCGGCTGTCAGCAGCGCTGAGTCAAGCTGCGCTGGTCACTTCGTCTTCGTCCTGGTCACGAACGGAGGAGACGGTGCCAGCATGGAGTCGATGATCTCCTCAATTACCAGTTACGAGCAGTGGGGAGGGAACTTCTCCACCGTCGTGGCGCCACAGGGGTCCTATGCTTTCTCCGCTGGCTCCTACATCGCCGAGTCCTCCAATGGCATCTACATGGAGCCAGGCACAACGATAGGCTCGGCCACGCCAATCGTTTCTGGGATTCCTACAGGAGAGGAGAACTCAACGATGACGAAGGACATCGACGCCTTCGCCTCCTATATGGGGACGCTTACCCAATCTAACGGGAGAAACGCTACTGCCACCGAGTTGATGGTCACTCACGGGATGTCCTACCCAGACGACCTGGCCCTTAGGGAGAACGTGATTAACGGCATAATCAACTCGACCACCGTCCAGGGGGCGCTCTCCTACCTTGGAGTACCTGCAAACACGCCAATCAACACGCCTGGAGTCAGATCGTCCCTCATCTCCGTCCTCAGTAACCCCAACGTGTCCGGCCTACTGTTCCTGCTGGGGGTCTTCGCAGTCCTCGCTGACATTTACCATCCGACCATTATCCTCTCCGTCGTTGGTGTTGCGATAATTGCGGCCGCGCTCTTCGGTCTCGGCGTCTTCGGCGCCTCCCCGCTCGCAGTCATTCTGATGATAATCGGAGCGGCCTTCATCTTTCTCGAAGTCAAGACAGCCCACGGGATAAGCGCCACCGTTGGGGTCGTAATCTTCATAGTCGGGTTCCTCCTTGTGTTCCAGTTTCCATCCGCTGCGAGCTCCGCTCCTTCCCAGATTCAGCAGCAGCCGGCGAGCTTTACAGGTGCAACAGACATAACCTATGGGCTTATCGTTGCGCTGGGTGCAGCCATCGTACTAGCCAGCATCTACCTTCGTTCCATACGGGATGCCCTGAGGAAGAGGCCCAAGGTGAACGAACCCACCGTCCTGATTGGAAAGGAGGGGAAGATGGAGTCTGACCTGAAGGCGGGGGGGAGGGGAGTGGCAATGGTTTCATCCGAGGAGTGGAGCGTTACCTCGACTTCGGACCTGCAGCGCGGGGATTCGATAAGGGTAAAAGGAGTAGCGGGCCAGACCCTCGCGGTAGAGAAGGTGGAGAAATGAGCCTCCTTGGCCCCATCGCACTTCAGACGACAGGCGACATCATCAACTATGTGATTTACGCGATAGTCGCGATAATAGTAATCGGGCTCATTGCAGCAACCATCAAGATCATTCGGGAGTACGAGAGGCTGGTCGTCTTCAGGCTCGGAAGGCTGATTGGCGCCAGGGGTCCGGGGGTCGTCTTCATAATTCCGCTCATCAATAGGATCAACAAAGTGGACCTCAGGGAACGGTTCCTGGAGGTCCCACACCAGACTTGCATCACGAAGGACAACGCTCCCACCGATATCGATTTCCTAATCTACTACAAGGTCATCGAAGCTACCCAGAGCATCGTACAAGTGCAGAACTTCGAGGGTGCCTCCATAGGCATCGCGACCACCACCCTTAGGGCGGTCGTGGGCGACATCCCCCTAGACGAACTGCTAGCGAAGAGGGAGCAGATCAACCAAGTCCTCAGAACGAAGCTGGACGAAGTTACGGAGAGGTGGGGAATAAAGGTCACCAACGTCGAGATCAGAGAGATCAGGCCCCCGCAGGACGTCCAGGAGGCAATGGTCCGCCAGATGTCTGCCGAGAGGACAAGGAGGGCCACGGTCACCGAGGCGGACGGCAAGAGGGAGGCTTCGATTCTGGTCGCCGAGGGGGAAAAGAAGTCCAACATCCTTCGGGCTGAGGGCGACAAACAGGCAGCGGTCCTGAGGGCGGAGGGCTACGCAGGGGCTCTAAACCAGATCTTCCAGGCCGCGAAGGTTATTGACTCGAAGACCATGACCCTACAGTACCTCGATACTCTGAAAGCCCTTGGTGCCTCCCCGTCCACGAAGTACATCTTCCCGATGGAGTTCACGTCGATCTTCGCATCCTCCGTGAAGGATCAGATCAGACAGGCCCAACAGGAGACGGAAGGCAAGGGCACATAGACAGTGCCTGCTTTCAGCGTCGAGTCGACAGAATAGTCCCTAAAGGAAAACAAGAAGAAATAGCGAAACTCCCGACAGAAGACGAATTATTTCCAAAAACCGTCATCATTATCGCCTCGGTTTTAAATCCAAATGATTTCAAGGGTTGGAGCGAGCGGCTCCAGTGTCGGGTCAAGAAGGGGAAACTCAAGCAAGACGTCGGACAGTTGTAGTTCTTCAGGACGAGATGAGGCGTGTACTAGACGCCAGCAGGGTGCTCCTCGAGGAGTTCAACGGTCTCGTCAAAGGAGACAAGACTCAGATCTCTGCCGCCATCGAAAAGGTCCGGAGGGCCGAGGAGGACGTCATGACTCTGAGAACGGCTCTCATCCGAGAGCTATCCCAGGTCGGGACTCTCCTTGTCAACCGAGAGGACCTGCTGCGAGCAGCTTTTGCCGTCGAGGACATCTTCGGGTACATCAACGGAGTCGCCTTCAAAATGTCTCAGCTTCAGAAGTCGTCCGTTCGGAACAAGAAGTACAGGGACTCGATTACTGATCTGCTCGGCCTCCTGATAGACGGGATATCCAAGCTGAACGAGAGCATTCGAGCTCTATCGCTGAATCCTGAACAATCCATTCAGATGGCCGCACAGGTGCAACAGATAGAGAGGTCAGTCGACAACGACTACAGGGAGCTGGTGGCCACCGTCATGAAGACGGCCACAAACGTCAAGGAGCTGATAACGGTCAAGGAAGTGGTGGAGGCAATAGAGGATTGCGCGGACGCCATGCTGGACGCCTCCGACGCCAGCACCATCCTGGCCCTGGGCATGTAGGCATGCCCAAGCAGAGGGCGATGGGGAGACTCTTCGAGAACAGGATAGTCGTCTGGGACATAGACGCTTCTAGAAGGCTGTTCAAGGAAGGGTACTACGGCAAACCGCTCGGGATACCGAAGCCCAAGGACTTCGAGTTCGACGCCCCGCTCATCCTCGACCTCATGGAGGGGTACCACCTGGTGATCAAGAAAGTCCTCGAGGTAGAGGACCAGTCGGGCAAGGAGCTCACTCCAAAGCAGCTCCACGAGATATGCAAGGCCTCCTATCCTGACTTTGAAGAGAAGTTCCTGGTGTACAAGAAGCTCAGGGAGGACGGTTTCGTCGTAACGCCTGGAATCAAGTTCGGGTCAGACTTCGCTGTCTACGAGCACGGCCCGGGCATCGATCACGCCCCCTACATCGTCCAGGTGGTCTCCCCCGATTCAAGGATGACAGCCACCTCCATGGTGAGGTCTGGGAGGCTGGCCACCACAGTCAGGAAACAGTTCATAATAGCGATCTCTGACAAGGAGAAGAAGTCAATCGACTTCCTCAGATACGACTGGTGGCGCGCCTAGTCTGGAATCTCGCAACTTCACGATCGGGGATGTGAAGGTCACGGTCCTCAACGTCGGAGACTTCGCGATGAGCCTGTACGATATTTTTGGGAAAGAGGCTGACCTGACACGGTACTTCGACTCACGGGACCTCGCCACCCCTCACTTCTATCCAAGCAACGCGATGCTCATCGAGACCGCCCGCGACAGGATCATCGTCGACCCAGGGGACAGAGAGCGGATCCTGTCTGCATATGGGGTGCAGCCCCCACATGCTCCGCCAGCTCCCCCCTTACTGGCCGAACAGCTGGCGGCCGTCGGCGCGAAGTCTTCGGAAATAGGCACGGTGGTCGTCACCCATTTACATTATGACCACTTCGCGGGACTGACCCGGAAAGTAGGCGGGAAGACTGTCCCGTCCTTCCCCAATGCAACGCACATCATTCCTAAACGGGATTGGGAAATGGCGGAAATCGCGGACGCCAGAAAGAAGGGGGAAAGGGATCTGGCAGAAACGCTCGGTGTCGTCGAAGAGGCGGGGCTGTTGAGCTTTCTTGAAGGACCAAAGGACCTGGGAGGGGAAGTAACCATTTCCCCATCCCCTGGCGAGAGCCCTGGGCACCAGATCGTGGGCATCATGTCAGGAGGCGCGGCTTGCTACTGTGTGGGGGACCTGTATCACCTGAAAGAGGAAGTGGAGCATCCGGGACTCGCGGCGACCTGGGCTGACGTCGAAGTCCTTACGATGAGCAGGAACGCTTTCGCGGAGCGCGCTTCGAAGGAATCGGCCCTCGTCCTCCCAGGGCACATGCGTCCTGGAAGGATAACCATCAAAGGGGACGCCCCCTTCTGGTCGGAAGTGTAGCCCTACGGCTGTTGGACACAAGGATATAGAACTCCTCAAGGCGGCGCCAACCATGGATGTGATAGGGGAGGATTCCTTCGTACTTGTATACCGAGACCGGAGAAGACGGTGGCTCATCAGGCCCAGGGACACTCCCAAGTTGCACACGCACCTTGGAATCCTCGACGTTTCTGCCCTGGTGGGGAAGGAGTATGGAGTTACCGCCACCACAACCCTCGGGGACGAGCTTGTCATACTAAAGCCGACCATCGAGGACATGGTGATGAAGCTGGCGAGGAAGACACAGGTGATCTATCCGAAGGATCTTGGGTTGATCGCAGTTAAGCTCGGCGTCCACGCGGGGTTGCGGGTCGTCGAGACAGGCACGGGGAGCGGGGCGACCACCGCCCTGTTGGCATACTTGGTCCAGCCCACAGGGATGGTCTACACCTACGATCTCAACCCCGAGTTTCAAGACGTGGCGAAGAAGAACATTGAAAGGCTCGGTCTCTCGCAGTTTGTCACCTTCAAGATCGCGGACTCCCGGTTCGGATTCGAAGAGCGAGAGATGGATGCTGGCGTCCTGGATGTCGGCGATCCCTGGGAGGTCATTGGGAGCATGAGGGCGAGTCTGAGGCCTTCGGCGCCCATGGCTGCCATAACCCCGACCACAAACCAGGCCGAGAAACTCGTCGCGAAGATGAAAGAAGAGGGGTTCGTGGGGATCGAGACGGTCGAGCTGCTATTGAGGCATCTTGAAGCGCGGGTGGGGATGACAAGGCCGTCTAACATCATGGTGGGGCACACCGCCTACCTGACCTTCGGCCGCAGGACTTCGGGCCTGCCTCAGCCATCGTAATGGTTTTAAGCCCAAGTCCTTTGCGCAGGCGAATCAATGAGCACTAGGGGACGCTACGAAGACGTCTCTACGCTGCTCTATCTTGTCCCCATCGTGGTTCCGATCATATATGCCGTGGTCCTCTGGGTTCAGAGTGGGATTTCGCTGGTCCTCCCCTCCTCTGTCTACCTTACGGTCACGAGAGATCCGATCCTCTTCATTGGGGCATCCCTCGCCGTTATGCTGGGCGTCATGATTGAGGTCAACGAGACGGAGCCGGGGGCACGCTCCGCGAAGCTCGTCTCTCTAGGAGGCACCCTGCAGTCAATCGCCGTGGCCTCGCTCATTATTGTCTTGATTAGTGCGCTCTACGCAAATGGGTTCACCGACGTCACGGGCGCCGTGACTGATTTCATAATCGGCAGGTACGGAATCGTCTTTCCGGCGACACTTGTGCTTCTGAGTTATATCATGACCGTCCGGTTCAAGCTTCCTGGCGTCACCAGAAGGCAGATGTTGGCGGCTGTTGCACTACTCCTCGTACCAGTCTCGCTCTACGAGATTGGCAAGAGGCAAACCGCCTTCGGGGTCGGCACGGGATTCGTCCTTTTGGTCATTGGCCTCGCTCTCTACCTGGTTCCCGAGAGGAAGCCCTCGCCTCCGAAGAAGGGGTAGGGCAGCCAGGCCAGAGGAGCGGCTGGTGGCCCCATGGCCGATCTCTCCGTCGTTTCATTCGTGACAATAGCGGCGACACTCTTCGTAACCGAGCTCACAGACAAGGACGCCCTGCTGCTTATTGCAGTCTCAACCAAGGTGAGGGCGCGACTCGCCTTCTCGGCGGGCGCCACGGCCTTCACCATCACCACGACTATTATCGTGGCCGCAGGGTCGCTCATAGTCGCAGTAGTCCCGGTTGAATGGATCAGGCTTGCAGGAGGGGTGGTGATGATAGGATATGGCCTCTGGGAGGCGCGCGGGCTGATGGGAAAGGGGGCTGTGGAGCGGCAGGAGTCCCGCATCGCCCGGTCGGGGAGCGCCTGGAGAGTGTTCCTTGCCCTTGTTGGTTCCCTCGCACTGCTGGACCTTGCAGGCGACGCTACAGAGGTCCTGACTGTCGTCCTCGTTGCCCAATACGGCGCTGCTCTTTTTGTATTTTCGGCGGTCTGCTCGGGATTGATCACGGCCGCCGCCGTCGAAACTGCACTTGGAAACAGGTTGGGCAGGGTTCTTACACCGAAAAGGCTCCAGATTGTTTCTGCAGCGATATTCGTGCTCCTTGGGCTGGCCATCGTCCTCCTCGGCTCGATCTGGTAAGAAGTGCCCTTGGGCGGGGGCACCTTCATTAAGAGCACTTCAAGGAGCCCCAACCCTCGATGTCTAAGGCCAGCCAGGAGGGATTGACCGCCCGGAAGCACGAGAACTTCGACGAGTGGTACACCCAGGTTATTCTAAAGTCAGAGCTAGCCGACTACAGCCCTGTCTCTGGATGCATGGTCCTCAGGCCTTCGGGATATGCTATCTGGGAGAACATACAGAAGGCAACAGATGCCGAGTTCAAGAGGGTCGGCCTGAGCAACGTGTACTTTCCAATTTTTATCCCAGAGAGGCTCCTTAAGAAGGAAGCAGAGCACGTAGAGGGGTTCGCCCCAGAGGTAGCATGGGTAACCCAGGCAGGGGGATCGGCCCTCGAGGAGAGACTGGCAATCCGGCCGACCTCTGAGACGCTGATGTATGACGTGGTCGCCAAGTGGATAAGGTCCTGGCGCGACCTTCCTCTAAGGTTGAATCAGTGGAACAACGTAGTACGTTGGGAGTTCAAGCATCCGACCCCTTTCCTCCGCACGAGGGAGTTCCTGTGGAACGAAGGGCATACACTGTTCGCGACCAGGGCTGAAGCGGACGCTGAAAGGGACGAAATAATGGGAATATATCGAAAGGTAACGGAGGAGTACCTGGCGCTGCCCGGCTACTTCGGCCGGAAGTCGAAATCGGAGACCTTCGCCGGTGCCGAGGAGACCTATAGCATAGAGCACCTGCTGCCAGATGGGAAGGCGATACAAGGGCCCGACTGGCACTCGGACGGGCAAAACTTTGCGAAGGCGTTTGGAATCTCTTTCGTCGACCAGAGCGGAGACAGCCAGTTTGCATGGCAGAACACATTTGCTTTGACGACCAGGGAGGTGGGAGTCATGCTTGCGGTTCACAGCGACGATAAGGGGGCCGTCATCCCACCCAGGCTCGCCGCTATCCAGGTGGTGCTCGTCCCAATCGTTAACGATGAGAGCAAAGAAGCTGTTCTTGCCGAGTCTAGGAAGCTGATGGCGAAGCTTAGCCGGCGGTTCAGGATCTTCTTGGACGACAGGGACCACTTAACGCCAGGGCGAAAGTTCAACGAATGGGAACTAAAGGGGGTCCCTCTGAGGATTGAATTCGGGCCGAGAGACATGCGCGAGAGGCAAGCTGTCTTCGCTCGGCGCGACACAGGGAGGAAGAGGACAGCCAAGCTGGCGGAGCTTGCCAAGGAGGTGGCAGTGGAGCTCGACTCGATACAGAAGAACCTTCTCGAAAGAGCGACAAAGGCTCTAGCCGAAAACACCCACGACGCGGCGACGCTGTCAGAGCTGAAGAAAGTGCTTGCTCAGGAGGGAGGGATTGTGCGCGTTCCCTGGTGCGGCAAGGCAGAATGTGAGACGAAGATGAGAGAAACGACAGGGGGGAAAATATTGAACATCCCACTGGACCAGAAGCCGCCGAAGGCCGAGTGCCCTGCCTGCGGAGAGGATGCTGTCTTCCTTGTGAACTTCGGGAAGTCGTACTAGGGCTCAGACTGCTGCGACCGGGCTCGCCAATGCGAACAGCCTGACCGCGCTTTCGTCGACGCTCATTGGTAGGTCCACCTTCGCGAGGGCTATCATGTGGAGGGAAAGCGACGATGCAGCTATCCCGAAACATGCGCTCCTCAGGAAGTCCCTGGTCTTGAGGTACCACGACATGGTGGCCCCACTGAGTATGTCACCTGCCCCCGTCGTGTCGACCACCGGTCCCTTGGGGACCTCCACCTGGTAGATTCTGTTGCCGTCGAGGACGTGGCAGACATCGGCCCCATGCGTCACTATCGCCTTTCGGAGCCCGACGGAGGCCATCTTCTCTAGTGCCTTGCGTGGGTTGCTCTTGCCCGTGAGCATCTCCGCTTCGGTCCTGTCCATCTTTATTGCGTCCACCTTGGAGAGTATACTTCTGTCCTTCAGAGGAACGGTGGAGACCCTCCCTTCGCTGTCGAAGCTGCGCACAAACCCCTGGGGGTCGAGAAATGTGAAATCAGAACGGGCTGAGATTTCTGTGAGCAGAGCGGATGAAACCTCTCCCGCCAGGGGGCTCACCAGGGAAGCACTGAACCTGGTTGATGGAGGAATCTGGCCTGACGAAAGGTCCTCGCACCTGCTTGTGAGTGTCAGTGCGCGTTCTCCCGAGCCCTGAGCGATAGTGAACCGGGTCGTAGCCCTGTTCATGCTTCTGTCCGACGCCCTTAGAGCCACTCCATTCCTAGCCAGCCAGACCGCCTGCTCATCCGGAAAATCATTCCCGACTTTGGTAAGAGGAGAAACGTCATAGCCGAACCTCGAACAGATTAGCCCCGCATAGGCAGGGGGTCCGCCGACGGATGTAATGCGACGCATTGGGAGCTGTATTGTGTCTATGGTGAGGAACCCTGCCACCAGAACCTTCAATCCCCAAATGCGGGGCCGCGACTGCTTAAGAAGACTTCGATGACACCGATGGGTACGCGGCTTTTCCTACTCTGGCGGTATCTCTTTGTAGGTTGCGGCGAGGTCTATGCCTTTCGGCGCGAGGTATCTCTTTCTGATGGAGTACCAGAAGGCCCCTACGACCCAGAACCCGAATATGACGATGAGCCAGGGGAGGCCACCGTAGATCTGTGTGACCCCGGCCGGGTTGACGTAGCTCATCCCCGCTGAGATCGCAGCCCCCAGATTGCCGATGCTGACGCCGAAGTACGGATAGTAGAAGAACTCCACAGTCAGCACGGCGAAGAAGGCGAGCACTACGACACCACACGCGATGAGCGCCGACGATGTCGCTTTCAGTTCCGCCCTCTTCCTGTACCCGTAGATTATGGATGTGAGACCGATACCAGCGAAGTAGATGGTCCCCAGTGCCGTGGTCGTGAACGCCGAAAGGAACGAGTTGTACATGATGTAGATAGTGATGAGACCAGAGATGACAGCCGGGAAGATTAGTCCGTTGACTGGCGAGTGGAACCTGTCACTCACCTTCGCGAACCAGGTGGGGATGAACCTGTCGAAGCCCATTCCGAGGAGATACCTGGATATCACCAGGATGGTCTGGGCGATGGAAGCGAGGAACCAGAGCGAGAACCCGAGGTTCATGAACCACCCCAGGACCGCGTTGTTCCCTGAGACCATGGTCGCCACGCTAAGCATCGTCGCCGAGGTTTGCGAAAGGCCGTAGGCGACGGCGCTCCCGCCGACGTAGGATATGTACAGCTGAGAGAAGACAATGAGCAGGACTCCGCTCACGAGGACTACGAGAAACGTGGCGTACATGGCCGACTTCTTTATGCTCTTCAGTTCGCCGCCGAAGGCTGCTACGTTGTTAATCCATGGCATGTAAATTGCTACGAAGGGAAGAAGGAGAAAGACCCCGAGCCACGTGAACGAAGGCACTCCTCCCCCAAACGAAGAAGCTGTGCTGAGCGCCGTGTAGTTCGAGACCGGCGGATAAAGAGTCGAACCGAAGGAGTTGAGGTATGAATTGAGGTGGGACTGGACTCCCGAGGGCCCTGCGGCGAGGAAGACGACTGCCATCACAAGCGCCGCAGCGGTGCCAATCGCTACAAACCCGGCAAGAACCTTGAATCCGAGCGAAGGCCTGACTATGTCTATGGCCGTTATCACCGCGATTATCGCGAGCCCTATTGCGATCGCTTCAGGCGCGTTGAAGCTCCCCCCGTAGAAGTTCAGCGCCGTCGCCGCGGAGGTGAGTCCGGCGTTGCTCGTTACCTGACCAAGGGTTGCGAACGAGGGGGCCATCGTCGAGAACAGGAAGAACAGGTCGACGGCTATGAACGGAATCCCCGTGAAGACGAAGCCGAGCATTAGGAAGCCGGCGAAGGTCGGGCTGATGACCCTGCTCAGCCACACGTAGTCGCCGCCCGTTCTCCCTACGCTGTGGGTGATGTAGTAGAAGAGGTACGCTTCGAAGGCGACCGCTATGGTGAACACCCCCACTGCAGGGATGAGCTCTTCGGGGTTCGACCCGCCCGGTATCGAGCTGATGAAGGATGCGAATATGATGTTGAGGAACAGGAAACCCCCGCCAAAACCTATTTCTCCCATGTTCGCCCAGAACATGGTCAGGGGGTTGACGTTCTTCACTACCCCTGTGGCCTCCCTGATCCAAACCGATGGTTTAGACAAGAGACGGCAGGCTACGCCCTACCTTGTGATTTAAGCATGCGCCACGCTCAGCCTGCACGGTCAGAATAGGCATCCCCGGGTTCTTTGCAGATTAGGGCGGCAGGCCTGCGCGTAACTTGATGACCATCAGTATCTAGGAGGGCAAAGAAGGAAGGCCGTCAGCCAAAACCTACTTGTGCAGTTGACCCGCCGTTGGGTCCTCCGTTTCCGGCTCGCTGCCCGTCAGTTACCTCAGGCAGTGCTTCATTGCCAGCACATTTATTAGCGATTCGCAGGGGGTCGACGACATGCCTAGCAAAGCTATGCGAGGCATAACGAAAACAACCCTAGCAGTTCTAGTCATCGTAATTATCATAATCGCTGGTGTCGCTGCGTACTTCGCGTATACTTCCATGACCACGACGTCGACGAGCACCGGGCTTTCAGGTCACATCACTGTGGCTGCTGAGTCGGGATACAACGACGCTGCCCTACGGAAAATTGCATCTGACTTCATGACGGCGAACCCCGGCACCACCGTTACCGTTGTGACACTTTCTTTCGACACGGCTCTGCAGAGCTACGAGACAGCGTTCTCGGCCAACCAGTCATCCTACGACGTCCTGTTCTTCCCTAACGTCGGGTACATCGGTTCGATTCAGCAGTACCTGCTGGACCTCAACCCATACGTGAACAACCCGACCTACTTCCCCACCTCATGGAACTACTCGGACTTCCTCCCAAGTATGCTCGCACCGTTCCAAATCGGGGGCCATCTCTACGCCATACCAAACACTGGTGACGCGATGCTCTTCTTCTACCGCCCGTCCTTCTTCAACAGCACTGCCAACCAGGCAGCTTTCCAGACACAATTCGGCTACGCGCTGCCTGATCCAGGAAAACAGGTCCTAACGTTACAGCAGACAGTCGATGTGGCCAACTTCTTCAACGGTGCACACGGTGCCAAGTACGGCATGGAGTTCATGACGGGACCGGGTGACGACGACATGATCCAGACATTCCTCACCCTCCTCGGCGGTCCGAGAACCGCGTCCAACGCCACCTCGCTCTACGGCGCCGTGTCGGCTCCGTACGGAGATATGTTCACGAGCGATGGCAAACTCCTCACGAATACAGCCATGTTCAAGGGCGCGCTTTCAGACTTCGCCCAGCTCATCAAGGACAGCGAGGACCCATTGACAGCAACATTCACCACCGTTCCGGGGACCTTCCAGGCGGGTGACGCGCCCATGATGGTCTACTGGTCGTACCCAATCCTCTTCCTTGGCAACAAGACTTCGTCGCCGGCAGTGTGGAACGACTGGGCGGTCGCACCGACCACGCCTGGCGGCATCTCGGAAACAGGCGGTGTCGGCCTTGGAATCTTCAAGTACACACAGAATCTGCCGCTCTCTCTCGCGTTCGAAGAATTCGCCACAAATCCAACTGAATCCGTGTATTACACTACCGTTAACGGCCTCCTTCCATTTAGGTACACTGGCTTCCAGTACGCACTTCAGCACAACATACTACCAACCGCTCTGGCGAACGAGCTGCTTAGCAACCTGAAGAACAGCGTCCAGGGACCGGCCAACATTGCCTACTGGCCGCAGATTTCGACCTTCTTCAGGGGCGAAGTTCCCAACATTGTCAACGGCCAAGAGACGGTAGCGCAGGGTGCGAGCAAAATCTCCTCTGAGTGCAGCGCAGGAGTAACGATATACTCCTAGACCTGCACGTCCTTCCTTTTTTCTAAACAATAATCAGGTGGGACTGCATGATATTAGATCGGCATGAGCACGCGGCAGCCCCCATAGCCGAAAATCTCAACCCACACTGCGACTGCATCTGGTTTAAATTCCGCACGGTGTCGGCCGCGATTTGTGCAGCGAGGGCAAGCCCTCAAGGTTGGCCTGGTGCTGGCTTCTCCGATTATTGTCTACTTTGTCGCCTTCTTCATCTATCCCCTGTTCAATCTCCTCCAGAACGCCTTCACGTCTAGTTCTGGCGGATTTACGCTGGCCAATTTCCAGGCAATGCCCTCAGATCCCCTTCTTAGCGTGTCACTTTCGAACACTGCGTACTACTTCGTAGGGTCGGTGGCGTTGGAGTACTCCGTAGGGTTTGGGGTCGCTGTCCTCCTGTACACCTACACGGGCAGGCTCAAGTCGATCTTCAGGACGATTATCTTCCTCCCCCTGATGGTGTCGCCGGTCGTTATCGGGCTCATGTGGCTGCTCATGCTCAACACCAACTATGGTCCGGTGGACTATCTGCTGGGGCCGCTCGGCCTGGGCTCGACGAACTGGCTCGGGAGCCAGAGCCTGGCCATGCCTTCGCTGATCTTGGCTAACACCTGGGAGTACTCTCCCTTCGTCTTTCTGATAATCTATGCGGGACTCCAAACTGTCTCGCCTCAGCTCTATGAGGCAGCCAGCGTCGACGGTCTCACGAGGTTTCAGACTTTCAGATTCATTACTCTCCCGTCGATACGGCCGTCCATTGTGGTGGCGTTTCTCCTTAATTCAATCGGAGTGCTGAAGGGGTTTGACCTTGTATATGTGCTGACGAACGGAGGTCCAGGCTTCTCGACTTACATACTGAGCTTCTACACCTACGTAGTCGGATTCTCCTTCTTCGAGACGCATTATGCGGCCGCCGTCGCCCTGCTGTTCCTGGCCATTATCGGCACCTTCGTGTTCCTTATGCTGAGGTTCACCTCGGTCGAGGAGTACCTCGGCCTCAGGAGGCTGAGGACCTAGTGAAAGCGCTAAACCTGCTCGTCATTGCAATCCTGACTCTGATCTCTTTGATCTATCTCTTCCCGATATACTGGACGGTCGTCACCTCGCTGAAGACGAACATCGAGGTTTTCACCCATCCACCGATTCTCTTCCCCTCCCAAATCACCCTCAGCAACTTCTACGTGTCTGTGAACGTGTTCCGAGCAGTCAGCCAGACGGCGGTCGGAAGCATTCCCTGGATGATCGACAGCACCATCATAGCCTTCGTTGCCACCCTGGTGAGTACCTTCCTAATCGCAGCCCCAGCTGCCTATGCGCTTGTCCGCTACATCAAGAGCGTCTGGCTCGCGAGGCTGATTCTCTTCATGACCATGATACCAGAGGCTGTCTTCGTCGTGCCTTTCTTCATAATTGTCGCGAAGGTCAGCCTCCTGAACACGTGGTGGGGGCTCATTCTGGTGTACATCAGCTTCTCGGCCCCGTTCTCCACATGGCTGCTGATGGGATTCTTCAACGATGTTCCGACGAGCGTGGAGGAGGCGGCCCAGATAGACGGTCTTTCGCCCTATCAGATATTCTACCGGGTGAGCCTGCGCTTGGTGACTCCGGGCATAATAGCCGCCATCATCCTCAGCTTCATATCGTGCTGGAATGAGCTGCTCTACGCCCTCGTGATTACATACTCCCCCTTCCCGGCCGGGGCGCAGACGGTGCCCCTCTTCCTCACTAGCTTCATCATTGTCGAGAAGAGCTTCGCCTGGGGTGGCCTTGCAGCGGCCGGGATTTTCACCATGCTCCCAACGTTAATCGTTGGCGTTTTTGCTCAGCGCTATCTGGCGAGGGGTCTCACCCTGGGGTCGGTGAAGGGGTAGTAAGCCAGTGTCTGAAGTTGTGATTGAGGGACTCACCAAGAAGTACGGGAAGACAGTGGTCCTGGACGACATCAGCCTGAAGGTGAGCGCGAAGGAGTACTTCGTTTTGCTCGGCCCGTCCGGGTCGGGGAAGAGCACCCTTCTCAGGTTGATTGCCGGGCTTGAGGAGATTACTTCAGGTTCAATCTACATAGGGGGCAGGAAGGTGAACGACCTCCTCCCCAAGGAGAGGAACGTTGCCATGGTGTTCCAGAACTATGCGCTCTACCCCCACATGAACGTCTACGAGAACATAGCGCTCCCGCTCAAGGTGAGGGGGATGACGAAGGTAGACACAAACCGGAAGGTGAGGGAGGTGGCGGAGACGCTTCACATCCAGGGCCTGCTTGAGAAGAAACCAAAGCAGATCAGCGGCGGGGAGCAGCAAAGGGTCGCTCTGGCCAGAGCGCTGGTGAGGGACCCCACCGTGTTCCTGCTTGACGAGCCCCTCAGCAACTTAGATGCCAAGCTGAGGGTCGAGGCAAGGGCCTTCCTCAAGAGACTTCAGAAGGAAGTCGGGATAACCACACTCTTCGTGACCCACGACCAAGCCGAGGCCACTACGATTGCGACAAGGATAGCTGTGCTGAACAAGGGGACCATAACACAGGTGGACGACCCATACCTCCTATACGAGAAGCCGAAGGATGTATTCACGGCCGGGTTTGTCGGTTCTCCCAGCATGAATCTGGTCCACGGGAGGGCAAGGAAGCTGGAGTCCGGCTGGGAGTTCTACAACGAAGACATGAAAATCGGATTAGGCAAGAACACGTTAGGATCTGAAACGGAAGTGATAATGGGTATAAGGCCCGAGAAGCTTACAGTATCCAGGGACAGTAGCGGTCTCGCAGGCACCGTGTCCAACGTCGAGCTGCTGGGCTCCATAAGCTACGTGACCGTAAACGTGGGCAAAACAACTCTGGTGGTTCAGCTCCCGGGGCGCCCTGACATGGAGATTGGAGATGAAGTCAGGGTTCAGTTCCACCCGGAGAGCGTACTCTTCTTCGACACCGAGAATGGGAAACGAATAGACACGCCAACGGACTAGACAGTCCGATTCTCATCGAGCATCTCGATGGCCCTGAGGGCGACGCGCGTCTCCTTGAGCCACCCCTCCTTCAGCGCTTTTGGAACCTTCTCGGGAACGATCGACTTCCTCGCAAAGTTCTCGGACGCGGACAGGATGCTCCCTGATTCCAAACCGCGGACCCGCGAGACGACGAAAATGGCTGAACTCTCCATGTCCAGGCCGAGGGCACCGAGAGCAGTCATTCTTTGGATGAATTCAGGATTCTCAGCGTAAAAGGCGTCGTCCGACGACACGATGCCCACATGATACTTGAAGCGGAGTTCCTTCTTGAGCGACTCGGCTGCCTGGACGAGCGCACTGAGCACTCCGAAGCTGGGGACAGCGGGGAATTCAATTGGTTCGTACATCTTTGACGTCCCTTCGTTCTTGGCCGCCCCTGTAGCTATGATCAGATCCCCGATGTCGATGGGCTCCTGGAGCGCCCCCGTGCTCCCGGTCCTAATGAACACCCTCGCGCCTAAGTTTGCCAGCTCTTCGACGGCAATGGCCGCAGCAGGGCACCCTATGCCAGTGCTCATTATAGTGACCTTGATTCCCCTGTGAGTTCCCGTGTGAGCCACGTACTCTCTGTTGTTGCCCACCTCCTTGACGTCTTCGAGGAATGATGACATCATTGGAACCCTGGCCCTATCGCCGGGCAGGAGAACGTAATTCCCGACGTCGCCGCGCTTCATTCTTAGGTGGTACTGGAGCTTTCCCTCGGTCGCCAGCCTCTTGTCGATGTCACTCAATTTCTACTCGAGCGGCCAGAGAAGTAGCTATAAGTTCTCGCAGGCCTGAAGGTCACAAGAACGAGCCTTCGTGGACTTCGGTTCGCCGACGGAATCCTCCCTCTAGAGTTTGAAGATCGTTTTGATCGTGTCTTTCGAGGAGGCATTCCTGAACGCCTCTTCGCACTTCTCCAAAGGAAACCTGTGGGTTACCAGATCCCTTACCCTGACTGTTCCGTTGTCCAGCAACTCCATGGCCGCATCGAAAGGCCCGCACCTCGACCCCTGGATTCGGAGTTCGTCTACTACCACCTTGGTGACGTCCAGTGCTGCCGGCAGACCGTGGGTGCTCTTGATGTGCAGCGTTCCCCTAGGCCTGACGAGCTTAAGCGCGAGTTCGAGCCCGCTGGGGCTACCCGTCGCCTCAACGACGTTGTCGAACTTCGCATTTCCGGCAAGCCCGAGGGACACGTCCTCTTTGGTCGAGTCGAACACTTCTCCGCCCAGACGGCGAGCCATCTCGAGTTTTGCCCCGGGGTGGCCGATGACGACGAGTCGCTGAGGGTGCGACTGCTGCAGCACCTGCAGAATCAACAGACCCATCCTGCCCGAGCCCACTACGGCGCAGGTGGAACCTGCTTCGATCTGGGCCATCCTGGTGAGCTGCACGCACGCTGCGAGAGGCTCGACGAACACTGCCTCCTCGTCAGAAATCGAGTCCGGGATCACATGGACGTTGTCAAAGGGCGTTGAAACATATTCCGCGAAACCGCCATTGCGGTGTATCCCAAGCGCTTCGCCTCTGACACAATGGGATTTCACACCGGCCCTGCAGAAGTCGCACCTCCCGCACCCCACATTGATCTCCGTGACACACCTCCTCCCTAAGATGTCCGAACTTTCTCTTGGAACCTTCCAGACTGTCCCGAAGATTTCGTGTCCGAGGATAAGCGGGGTCTTCACCCTATAGTCGCCTGAGGCTATGGCCTGGTCGGTGCCACAGATTCCTGCTCTCTTGACCGAGAGGATTATCCCTCCGTCAGCCTTTGGTTCGGGGACATCCCTGCACGCGATGCTACCGTCGAACACTACCGCCTTCAAGACGGGACAGGGATTCCGGCCTGGCTATTTAGCCGACGTGCATCCACCCCGCGTTCAAGGCATGTGTTGGCGGGGGCATGGGGTTAAATTACGACGCCCCCGGCCGCTTTCATGCGCCCTTCACCGCGGGTCATCAGATCGCTTCCAAAGGCTGACCTACACAGCCACATCGACGGATCTGTAGAAGCGAAAGAGCTGTTCCACATAGCACAGAAGCACCGGAGAAGAATACTCACTCCGAAGGGTGCAGAGATCGAAAGCGTCTCCGCTTTCATGAGATACGTCGAAGGGGGAGGATACGGCTCGATGCTCGACAACATAGTTGACCGCTTCTACCCCATAACCAACCTCATGCAGACCGAGGGGACTATCAGAGACGTCGGCATTTCGTACATCGAAGCGCAGAAGCGAGAAGGGGTCGTCTACGCGGAGGGTCGATTTGCGCCTCAGTACCACACCCGAGAAGGGATGTCATTGAAGGATGTCATCGAAAGCATGGCCGACGGTCTCGCTGAAGGAGCCGAGAGGTACGGCGTCATGTCGACTCTCATCGTCGGCATCGGGAGGGAGGCGAGTCCCGGTCTCGGGGTGGACATTGCGAGGGCGGCCGCGAACAGTAACGTGGTGGCAGCGCTAGACCTCTGTGGTCCAGAGGCAGGTAATCCGCCCCTCAAGTTCAGGGAAGCATTCAAGGTCGCCATCGATTCTGGCCTCAAGGCTACCGTCCACGCAGGTGAGGGGGCGGGGTCCGTGAAACAGAACCTGCAAAACATGGAAGATGCCATCAGGCAGCTCCACGCGAACCGATTGGGACATGCCATACCTCTCGCAAGGTCCGAGCCCCTCCTGAACCTGGTGCTCCGGAGGTCTGTCGCCATCGAGATGAACCCCATTTCCAATCTTGTGCTACACAACATAGGGGATTTGAAGGAGCTCGCTATTGATCAACTCCTAGCTCGAGGCGTCAGTGTCTCTTTGAATTCGGACGACCCGGCGATTTGGCTTAAGGGGCACCTTTCCGATGTATACTCCCTTGTCTGCGAGGCCTATGGTTTCGGGTTCGACGTTCTCGACAAGTTGGTACGGAATTCGTTCGACGGGTCCTTCGCCGCTGAAAGAGACAAAGAGCGGCTCAGGGAGCTTTACCGAGAGGCAAGGCGGCAGAGGGAATCCAATAGCAAACCCTGATACAGGTGGTGACCGAGGTGTGTTCGCTTCGGCCCGAATCGGTTTGCTTGCGCTTGGTTCCCCATGAGAAATCTTGCTTTGCGACGATATAGGTTTAAAGGGAGACGAAAATCGAGCGAACCCAAGCTTGTCTAAGAAGAGGAAGAGCAGAGGACGCTCCAAGGGAGGGAAGGGAAGAAGCGACACCGTTTACTGCAGCAATTGCGGTGCTAGCGTTCCAAGGGATAAGGCGAAGAGGGTAACGACGCGCCTGAACCTGGTCGAACCGACTTTGGCGAGGGAGCTCAGAGCTGCGGGGGCATACATAGCGGCGCCTACGGTCAATCGTTTTTACTGCGTTTCATGTGCGGTTCACTACGGCGTAGTCAAGGTCAGGGCAAAGTCAGAAAGACGAACCTGGTAACTCTACGAGCGTCGTATTCCTAGCCGAGCCGTTAGTTACCTGATGCATTTCACTCCCGCCTTACCCTCCAGACAGAATGCTCAGATTGGACCTTTGTCATATGGGTTCAAGCGCTATTTCGGTAGTCGGGGCCTGGTGAGGTGCTTCCTGGAGGGTGGCTTCTTCCAAGGCTCGGCCTTGAATTCCGCGGGCTCTTCCGGCTGGTCCTCAGGAGCTGCACTGCTTGATTGTCTGCGGGACTGGAGCCTGCGATTGCGAGATTATAGTGACGTTGTACAACATGGCCTTCGCGGGGTAGATCGGCTGGGTCGGAAGATAGGACGGAGACGCTGTGGAAGGATATACGGGGTCTGTCTTGTTGTTGGCCAAATCGCACACGGCATTCATCCCAGATATCACCTTGCCAAAGACAGTGTAGCTACCGTCCCAGCTGAGGTTGGTGGAGCTGTTGGCGAGATTAATGAAGAACTGTGACGTCGAGGGCCCCTTCGCCGCCGTGCTGGCCATCCCTATGTATCCAGCGTAGTTATGGAGCCAACCGCACCATTCGAAGGGGACATTGACCTTCGATCCTCCCTGCCCCCAGGTCGACCTGTTGCTGCTCGCTCCGCCCAGCGTGTTATTGTCCCCCGTTTGAATGACCAAACCTGGGATGATTCTGTGCCATACAAGGTCATTGTAGAAGCCCGAGTTGGCTAGTCTCTCGAAGTTGGTTACCGTGTTCGGTGCACACGCCGGAAATAGCTCGGCGTAGATGTACCCGTCGCTCGTTCCAAGCTTCGCATACACGGGGGGTGGCGCGTAGATGTAATTTTCGTAGACATACCATCCAGCTGCGCCCACGACGATAATTGCGATTACCACTGCGACGACCTTCCCCCACGGGAACTTGTTCTTCTTCCGCCGCCCCGGCTTGTCGACCAACTGTGACCAGGCCTTGATGCTCTCCGAGATTCGTAGAAATAGGCTTCGCTCTGACCACAGATTGACCATAACCTCCTTTCCGTGACAGACGGGGAGGCGGTTTCCCCCTATTTTCTAGAGATACTAGTTCGATGGCGTCTTGGCGTCGCGGTGACTTAATCTATCCGACAGACGGCTCTCATCCTTGAGAATCGCACCAATACGTAATAGAGTGACTCCGATTTGTTGGTACGACAGGATACGTCTTTTTCCAAGGGGAGAGCAGGGCACTTCTCTTCGTTAAGCCTAGTTCTGTTGCTATCCCTGGCAGCGATGGCCGTGTCGGGAGCCGTCCCAGCCGTGCACGCCACTAGTGTGATTTCGATTACCACCTCGGACGGCTCGACGGTGTGCCTGGGCTCACTCGGTGGGACGTGGGATGCTGCGAGCGACACGTGTTCGATTGCGGGAACGCTCATAATCCCACCGGGAACGACCCTGAGTATAGGCGCAGGAGTGACAGTCCTCGTCGTCGCAAACAGTGGCGTCAACGGATGTGACTCGTGCGGCTGGTCCTCCGACGGCGGCGACGGAAGCAGCGGCGGTGCCGGTATCAACAACTCCGGCACCATTAGCAACGAAGGGACAATCGGCGGTGCGGGCGACTACATCGGCGGTGCGGGCGGCTACGGCGGCGACAGCTTCATCGACGGCCACGGCGGCCACGGCGGCAACGGCATCTACAACGTCGGCACCATCAACAACGAAGGGACAATCGACGGCAGCGCCGGCAACGATGGCTTCGGCATCTCTAAC
>Ga0187771_10000198_pt1 | contig 33569 bp, 34 predicted proteins | sample 0116_SJ02_MP15_1_FD_133139 | JGI IMG/M metagenome (GOLD analysis project Ga0187771, IMG submission 133139) | Tropical peat soil microbial communities from peatlands in Department of Meta, Colombia - 0116_SJ02_MP15_10_MG | ecosystem: Environmental > Terrestrial > Soil > Wetlands > Peat | place...
ATGGCCGGCGTCGACAAGGATTTCAACGGCCAGGCCGTGCTCTCCCAGGGCTATTCCGTCGGCTTCCTGGAGCAGGAGCCGCTTCTGGACGACGGCAAAACCGTGCGCCAGGTGGTGGAGGAAGGGGTGCAGGAGACGGTTGACCTCCTGGCCGAGTTCAACGCCATCACCGACAAGTTTTCCGAGCCGGATGCGGATTTCGAAAAACTGTGTGAGCGCCAGGCCACGTTGCAGGAAAAGCTCGATCACCTGGACGCCTGGGACCTGGACAGCCGTCTGGAAATGGCCATGGACGCCCTGCGCTGCCCGCCGGGAGAAACGCCCGTCAACGTGCTCTCCGGCGGTGAAAAACGCCGCGTGGCTCTCTGCCGGCTGCTTCTGAAGAAACCGGACATACTGCTTCTCGACGAACCGACCAACCACCTGGACGCCGAGACCGTGGCATGGCTGGAGCACCACCTGCACGGCTATCAGGGCACCGTCATCGCCGTGACCCACGACCGCTATTTCCTGGACAACGTGGCTGGCTGGATCCTGGAGTTGGACCGGGGCGAAGGCATCCCCTGGAAAGGGAACTACTCTTCCTGGCTGGAGCAGAAGCAAAACCGCCTGGCCCAGGAGGAAAAACAGGAAAGCGAACGCCGGAAAACCCTTCAGCGCGAGTTGGAATGGATCAGGATGTCCCCCAAGGGACGCCATACCAAGTCCCAGGCCCGCATCAGCGCCTACGAGCAGTTGGTGGCCCAGGAGAGCGAGAAGCACGCCAAGGACCTGGAGATATTCATTCCGCCCGGACAGCGCCTTGGCGACATCGTCATCGAGGCGGACAACGTGGCAAAAGCATACGGCGACCGGCTGCTGTTCGAGGGACTGAACTTCCGGCTGCCCCGCGGCGGCATCGTGGGGATCATCGGCCCCAACGGCGCGGGCAAGACAACCCTGTTCCGCATGATCACCGGCCAGGAAACACCCGATTCCGGCTCATTCCGCATCGGCGACACCGTGCAGCTGGCCTACGTGGACCAGAGCCGCGACGCACTGAACCCGGACAAAAACATCTGGGAAGAGATCTCCGAAGGGCAGGACGTTGTCCAGTTGGGCAAGGTGGCGGTCAATTCCCGGGCCTACGTGTCGCGCTTCAACTTTTCCGGCACGGACCAGCAGAAGAAGGTGGGGATGCTATCCGGCGGCGAGCGCAACCGGGTGCATCTGGCCAAGATGCTCAAAAGCGGGGCCAACGTGATCCTTCTGGACGAACCGACCAACGACCTGGACGTGAACACAATGCGCGCCCTGGAGGAGGCGCTGGAGAACTTCGCGGGCTGCGCCGTGGTCATCAGCCACGACCGCTGGTTCCTGGACCGTATCGCCACCCACATCCTGGCCTTTGAGGGGGATTCCAGCGCGGTGTTTTTCGACGGGAACTATTCGGAGTACGAAGAGGACAGGAAAAAGAGGCTTGGCACGGCTGCCGAGCAACCGCACCGCATCAAGTACCGCCAGCTGACCAGGGCCTGACGACCGGCAACCGGACCCGCTCCCCGTAACAGCCAGCCCCGGCTTTCGTGAATCACGCTCGGATAGCCGGGGCTGTTTGTTTTTTCATGATATGGCCGGCTTCGGCGTTTTGCCGAGGCCAGACCCGTGTTTTTTCAAATCGTCTAAGAACTCCGAAGGGACATCACCGCCAAGGACTTTCCAGGAAAATGGCAGATGGAAGATGTTTTGATTGACATTATTGCAATCTGGCTAGATAATCTGGCTAGATGATTAAAGGAAGGTAAACCATGCCAACCGCATCTTGGCGTCTCCAGGACGCAAAAAACCAGTTCAGCAAGGTTGTTGAGGCCGCCCTTCATGGCGATCCGCAGCATGTTACACGCCGCGGGCATGAAGTGGTAGTGGTGATAGCGGCTGATGAATATGCTCGCCTGGAAAGTATCAGCCGCGCAACTCTGCCGGGATTCGTCGATTTTCTTCGGGCCATGCCGAAGGATGATGGTGAGTTCGAGAGGATGCCGTTCCAAGCACGCGAGGTTGAGTTCTGATGTGGCTGCTGGATACCATGATAATTTCCGAACAGCGAAAAAGAGAGCCTGACGTCAGGGTTGTCTCCTGGCTTGAAACGGTGCCGGAAAAGGACCTCTTTCTTAGCGTTGTTACCATCTGCGAGATCCAGCGAGGCATTGCCAAAGAGCGCCTGAAAGACAATGTCTTTGCCGAACGATTACAAAAGTGGCTGAACCTGCTGCTGAAAAACTATGCTGATCGAATACTGCTTGTAACGGCAGAGATTGCATGCCGCTGGGGTGAGCTATCGGCTGCTGCCGGCCATGACGGTGCTGATGTCATGATTGCCGCCACGGCACAACAGCATAACCTCACGGTGGTAACTCGAAACGACCGACATTTTCAGCCATTCAAGGTAACCGTTTATAATCCTTATCAATCCGTGCGTACACTGGGAAATTGGCCTGCCGAAACCGATCAGTAGCGGCGGCAGAGATTCATACCAGCGCGTGCGGGGAACATTACACTAATATCCCCTTTCGAGACTGGCCTTCATGAGGTCGGCAAAGGCCGCGCGAATCTCAGGGTCGCTGATAGCGGCCGACTGTTCGGCGATGAATGCCTTCTGCCGCTCGCTCAGGGCTTTCGGAGGCGCCGGTTCATCCTCGGCGCCGGGCGGGGCGGCATTTTCAACCATGCCCGGTTTGAGCACGATCTCCCTGATCAGTTCCGCCCCGAGACGGTCATTGAGCTTTTCCTTCATCATGGCGGTCAAGAAGCGCAATTCCTGCATCCAGGCAGCGCTCGACACGACAATGGTCAGGGTGCCGTTGATGATCCGCAGCGGTTGCGCCCGCAAGGCCACCGCCGGGCCGGCCACCTCGGGCCACAGCCGCCAGATCTCGACCTCCCGCAGGCGCTCCGCCAGGCCGGACCCTGCCAACTGTTTCCGGAGCAGATCCGGCAGGGACTGGGGAAAACTCATCCTGCCCCGTTTAGCCATTCTGCTTCCTTCGCCGGCTGATGATGCCCCCCACAACCTGGCCGGCCACCGACCCGCCGAGGGTCAGGGGGATCGCATGCCAGCTTATGCCGGCAAAGATGCGTAACGCCACGATTACGGGGATGGAAATATGGATCAGAATCCACCACATGGGAGAAAATTTTCTGTAATTTTCACGCAGATAACCGCACGGTATATTGATGATAAACGCCAGATAGACCAGGCCGGCTACGCTCAAAGACCCTTGCATGAACAACTCCTTTCACGCATAGTAGGAATTTGTCTACGATTTGTCAATCCGCTTATGATTTAACAGGATATGATCAAGATGGAGAAACGACTTATGGTACAGGAAGGGCATCTGCTCGCGGTATTCAACTCAGCCCATCGGGTGATGAAGGCCGAAAGCGTCCTGAAGGCCCTCGGGTTGCCGGTCCTGCTTATCCCCGCCCCCCGGCAGCTTCAGACCGACTGCGCGCTGGCCCTGCGCTTCACCGATGACGCCCGGGAGCAGATCATGCAGACGCTGGAGCGGGAAAAGCTGCTGCCGGCCGTCGTCAGCGCATACCGGGGCGGAGAGTTCGTTACGGTCTGGGTCAACGAGTCGGGGGATATCCCCGCCATATAGGAAGGTGCGAAACATGACAACCATCGATTGCAGGAATATGTCCTGTCCGGCCCCGGTGCTTGCAGTCAAGAAAGCGCTGGAGGAACAGTCCGAAGTTCGGGTTTTGCTGGATGACGGCGCGCCGCGGGAAAATGTCGCCCGTTTTGCCAAGAATCGCGGTTTCACGGTCCGGGAAGAACGCGAGGGCAGCGGTTGGCTCTTGATCATCTCCGCCGGCGAACTGGCAGTGCAGCCCCAGGCGGGCTCCGTCAACAGCGGACGGGTCATGCTGATCCCATCCGACCGGTTGGGGGACGGTCCGGAAGAACTGGGACGCCAGTTGATGAAGAACTTCATCCATACCCTGCTGGAGACACGCGATCTGCCGGCGCGCATGCTGTTCCTCAATTCCGGCGTTCTTCTCACCACTGAAGGGTCGGATGTGCTGGAGGCATTGGAGAAACTGGGGGGGATGGGGGTGGAGATCCTTTCCTGCGGTTTCTGCCTGGACTTCTTCAAGCTCAAGGACAAACTGAGGACGGGCGCCACCACCAACATGCTCATGATTGCTGAAAGCCTGCTTTCGTCAGAGCAGGTAATACGGCTTTAAAAACAAATAGTTCTTGACAGAACCCGCAAAACCGCTTTATAGTAACCCCCTTTTGGAAAATTCCGCATTCGAGACGATGCATCGACGATGTTTGACAGCCTTTCGGAAAAACTTGAATCGGTCTTCAAAAAACTCCGCGGCCAGGGGGTAATGACCGAGGACAACATCAAGGAAGCGCTGCGGGAAGTTCGCCTGGCGCTCCTTGAGGCGGATGTCAATTTCAAGGTCGTCAAGGATTTCGTCGAGAATGTCCGCACCAAGGCGGTCGGCACCGAAGTCGTCCAGAGCCTGACCCCCGGCCAGCAGGTGATCAAGATCGTCCATGACGAGTTGGTGGCCGTCATGGGAGGCAACGAGGACAACTCCCTCAATCTGGCGGCCAGACCGCCGGTGGCGATCATGATGGTCGGCCTGCAGGGCGCCGGCAAAACCACCACCTGCGGCAAACTGGGCAGGCATATAAAAAACCTGAAACGCCGCCCGCTGCTGGTTCCGGCCGACGTCTACCGCCCGGCGGCCATTGAGCAGCTTAAAACCGTCGGCCGACAGCTCGGCCTTGAGGTGTTCGACTCCTCGGCCAACCAGAAACCGGCTGACATCTGTTCGGCAGCCATGCGCTTCGCCGAGTTGAACGGCTACGACACCGTCATCCTCGACACCGCCGGGCGACACCAGATAGACGAATTCCTGATGAACGAGTTGGCCGAGATCAAGGCCGTGGTCTCGCCGATGGAAATCCTCTTCGTGGCCGACGCCATGACCGGCCAGGAAGCGGTCAACGTTGCCGGCGGCTTCAACGATCAATTGGATATCACCGGTGTGGTCCTGACCAAGCTGGACGGCGACGCCAAAGGAGGCGCGGCCCTTTCCATCAGGGCGGTCACCGGCAAGCCGGTCAAGTTCGTCGGCCTGGGCGAGAAGCTCGACGCCCTGGAGATATTCCACGCGGACCGCCTTGTTTCGCGCATTCTGGGCATGGGCGACGTGCTCACGCTTGTGGAAAAGGCCCAGTCGATCTTCGACGAAAAGGAAACGGCCCGGCTCCAGCAGAAACTGAAGAAGAACCAGTTTGACCTGGAGGATTTCCTGGCCCAGCTCCAGCAGATCAAGAAGATGGGATCGCTGGAATCGCTGATGGGGATGATCCCCGGCATGGGCAAGATGATGAAGCAGATGCAGGGAGCCCAGCCCAGTGAAAAGGAAATGAAGCGGATCGAGGCCATTATCCGCTCCATGACGCCGGGCGAACGGGCGAATCACAGCATCATCAACGGCAGCCGGCGCCTGCGGATCGCCAAGGGGAGCGGCACCACCGTGCAGGAAGTCAACCAGTTGCTCAAGCGCTTCACCGAGGCGCAGAAGGTAGTCAAACAGCTCCAGAAACTCGGCCCCAAGGGGCTCCTCAAGGGCATGGGGGGACTTGGCAAAGGCATGCTCCCGTTTTGACGGACAACATACACACGGTAACGGTATTAACGTAAATTTCGCACAAGAAAAGAACCAGGAGGAATCAACATGGCTATCAAGATCAGGCTTGCTCGGGCAGGCGCCAAAAAAAGACCTTTCTACCAGGTGGTTGTAGCCGACGAGCGCAGCCGCAGGGATGGACGTTTCATCGAGAACGTGGGAACCTACGACCCCACCAAGAATCCTGCCGCAGTCAAGCTGAACGCTGAAAAAGCCCAGGCATGGCTTGAAAAAGGCGCCCAACCGACCGACACCGTACGCCAGCTTCTCAAGAATGCGGGCATCCTGGACAAGGCGGCAGCACCGACGGCATAGCAAGTGTATCCACCCCCGGTCCGCCGGTGATTCTACATGAGCAGAGGATACCGACATGAAGGCACTTGTTGAAACCATAGCAAAGGCATTGGTTGACGATCCGACTCAGGTTAAGGCTACCGAAGAGACTGAAGAGGACACCCTGGTCATAAAACTGACCGTTGCCAAAGAGGATATGGGCCGCATCATTGGCAAGGAAGGCCGCACCGCCAAGGCGATCCGCACAATCCTCAATGCCGTGTCCACCAAGGACAACAAGAAGGCTATCCTCAAAATCGTAGAATAAAGATGAGCAATCCTGACGAATTGATTACCGTGGGCAGGATCAGCGGGACCCATGGGATCAAGGGGCAGCTCAAGATCCATTCCTATTCGGGCAATCTTGAGAGCCTGGGGGGTGCGCGGATCGTCACGCTCAGAAGCCCCGACGGCGCAACGCTTCGGGAATTCGGCATCAAAAACGTAAAACCGCACGCTAACGGTTTCATTCTCAGCCTGAAGGATTTCGACGACATCAACCAGGCGCTTTCCCTGGTGGGATGCGAGTTGTGCCTCAAACGCAGCCAGTTGCCGGAGCCGGACGACGACGAGTATTACTGGTGCGACCTGATCGGTCTGCGGGTGGTGACTGCCGACGGGGTTGAAGTCGGGACCCTGGCCGATATCTTCGAGACCGGCAGCAATGATGTCTACGTGGTGCGCAAAGAGAGGCGGGAACACCTCATCCCGGCCATTGCCTCCGTGATCAGCAGCATCGACCTGGCAGGCGGCACAATGGTCATCACCCCGCTGGACGGTCTTCTGGATCTATGATTTTTGATATTTTGACCCTCTTCCCCGGAATGTTCGCCGGTCCTTTCGACGAGAGCATCATTAAGCGGGGTAAAGATAAACAGCTCATTGACATTGCATTGCACAACATCCGCGACTGGGCGACCGACCGGCATCAGACCGCCGACGACGCGCCCTATGGCGGCGGCGCCGGCATGGTCATGAAGGTCGAGCCTCTGGCCGCCTGCATCGAAGAGGTCAAGGCCGTCAGGCCCGCCTCGACGGTGGTGCTGACCTCGCCCCAGGGGAGACGCCTCACCCACCGGGTGGCGGCGGAACTTGCGGAACGGGACGGCTTGATCATCATCTGCGGCCGCTATGAAGGGATCGACGAGCGCATCAGGCAACTGTACGTTGAAGACGATATCTCCCTCGGCGATTATGTCCTGTCCGGCGGCGAAATTGCCGCCATGGCCATCGTGGACGCCGTGACGCGCCTTTTGCCCGGTGTGCTTGGCAGCGACGAATCGGCTGAGACCGACTCGTTCTGCGACGGCCTTCTGGAGTATCCCCAGTATACGCGTCCGCCGGAATTCAAGGGCATCAGGGTGCCTGACGTGCTGCTGTCCGGCAACCATGAACTGATCAGGAAATGGCGGCGGAGCGAATCGTTGCGCAAAACGCGCTCGCTCCGGCCCGACCTGTTGGCGGATATCCTGCTGACCGCGGAAGACCGCGCGCTCCTGGCCGGGATCGAGCGGGATGAGATTTCCAGTGGCAGCTGACGGGATCAACCTGGCTATAGCGTTGTTGCACCACCCGGTCTACAACAAGCGGCGCGAGGTGGTTACCACCGCCCTGACCAACCTGGACCTGCACGATATCGCCCGTTCATCGCGCACCTTCGGTCTGGAACGCTTCTATATCGTGACCCCGTCGGCGGAACAGCGCAACCTGGCCGAGCGCATCACCGGTCACTGGCAGGAAGGGTGGGGAGCGGATTACAACCCGGACCGCCGCGAAGCCCTCAGTATCGTCCGGATTTGCCCGGACCTGGCATCGGCGGTAAACGACTTTCAGGCAGCCTTTGCCAAGCCGGTCAGAACGGTCATCACCGGTGCGGCACAACGCCCGGGCAGCATAGCTTTTCCAGCCTTCCGGCAGATGCTGTCGGATGCCGGCCAGCCGTACCTGCTTTTGCTGGGGACCGGCTGGGGCCTGACGGATGAATGCTTTGCTGCGGCGGATTACGTGCTTGAGCCTATCGCTGGGCGAGGATCGTACAATCACCTCTCGGTCCGTTCGGCGGCGGCCATCATGCTCGACCGCCTGAAAGGAATCAGATAGCATGTTGTTGAAAACTCAGGTTGTTCAAAAATAGTCAGATCGTCAATGAAACAGATGAGAGTTGAAAGTTGAGAGTTGAGAAAACCGCCTTTACTCATCCCTCAACCCTCATCCCTCAACAGTCTTAAGATGGCTGTTTTTCAACAACCTGTTAGACGGCAAGAGGCACATTAACCGGAAGCAGATACATACAGGAGGAAAGAACACATGAACATCATCGATACGCTGGAATTCGAACAAATGAAAAAAAACATCCCCCCCTTCAAGGTCGGGGATACGGTCAAGGTACAGGTTGCCATCGTTGAAGGCGACAAGCGTCGTCTCCAGGCCTACCAGGGCGTGGTGATCGCCCGCCAGAACGGCGGCATCCGCGAGTCCTTCACGGTGCGCAAGATTTCCAACGGCATCGGCGTCGAGAGGGTCTTCCCGCTCCACACCCCCAGCATCGAGGCCATTGAGGTCGTTACCCGCGGCCATGTCCGTCGCGCCAAGCTCTATTACCTGCGCAAGCTTCGCGGCAAGGCGGCCCGCATCCGCGAGAAAAAATACATCGCCGAAGCGTAGGAAGAAACGAGAAAGCCCCGCTCAGCGGGGCTTTTTTCGGTTCAGGGAGCCGACCATGCGCCAGACCGAACTCTTTGCCTCTGCCCCCACGGACATGCTGGCCCTTGAGCAGCATGCCCGCAGCCGGGGACATGCCCTGATCGCCGGGGTCGACGAGGCCGGGCGAGGCCCTCTGGCCGGCCCGGTGGTCGCGGCAGCGGTCATACTCCCGGAGGGGCTGCGCATTCCCGGCGTCGATGATTCGAAGAAACTCTCCCCGGAAACGCGCGAGCATCTTTTCGACGTCATCGGCACCCAGGCCCTGACCATCGGCATCGGCATGGGGAGCCCGGAGATGATCGACCGCATCAATATCCTGCAGGCCACTCGCCACGCCATGCTGCAAGCAGTTGCCGCCCTGTCGCCCCTGCCCGACTTCATCCTGATCGACGGCATCACGGCAATCGATTCCCCCATCCCCCAGAAAACCGTAAAAAAAGGCGATTCCCTCAGCCTCTCCATCGCAGCCGCATCAATCATCGCCAAGGTAACCCGCGACCGCATGATGCGGGAGTTGGATGCCGTTCACCCCGGCTACGGATTTGCCGGCCACAAGGGGTACGGCTCTGCCGCACATCTTGAGGCCATCCGGCGGCTCGGCCCTTCGCCGGTCCACCGCCTGAGCTTCGGCGGCGTCAAGGAACATGTCCCTTGTTCCTCTTCCTGATCACCTTCTTAAGCCTCTACGGCGGTATGCACGCATATTCCTACGCCAGACTGCTGGACGCATTCCGGCCAAACCCTGCCGCCACCGCCGTACTGGCGGCCTGGATGATCCTGATGGTCGTGGCGCCCATACTCGTGCGCCTGGCCGAAAGGGCCGGCCTGGAGCGGGGCGCCTTTTTGCTGGCATGGCCTGGCTACACCTGGATGGGGATCAACTTCCTCTTCGTTTCGGCCCACCTTGCTTGGGACGCAGCATGGCTGACCGTCCGGCTGTGGAACCGTTTTTGGGGGACCGCCGTCCCGCTGCCCAACACCGAAACCGGCGCCTGCACGGCTGCGTTGGCGTTCGCAGCCCTTGCCGGCGTCCATGCCTTCTTCGAAGCGCGGCGCATCAGGACCGACCATGTCACGGTCGCCACCGCCAAACTCCCGCCGTCTGCCGGCCGGATCAGGCTCGTGCAGATATCCGATGTCCATATCGGGCTCCTGTTCCGGGAATCGCGCCTGCGGGGCATCCTGGCGGCCATCCATGCCGCCGGTCCCCACATCCTGGTATCCACCGGCGACCTGGTGGACGGCAGACTCAGCCGCGAAGACGTCATCTCGCACCAGAACAGGCTGGCGGACATGCTGGCGTCGGTTGCGGCCCCTGGCGGCAAATTTGCCGTGACCGGCAACCATGAATTCTATGCCGGGCTGAACCAGGCGCTCTCCTTCACCCGCACGGCCGGGTTCACCGTGCTGCGCAACCAGGCTGTGCCGCTCCCCAACGGCATCACCGTCTGCGGTATTGACGATCCTGCCGTCAGCCACAACGAAACTGCCTCCACGCCCCTTTCGGAACAGGCGCTGCTGGAGTCCGTTCCCGGCAACCGTTTTTGCCTGCTGCTCAAGCACCGGCCAACGGTTCCGGCTGCCAGCGACGGACGTTTCGATTTGCAACTATCAGGACATGTCCACAAAGGTCAAATATTTCCCTTTAATCTCCTGGTGCGCCTTCTGTTCCCCATCCCCTGCGGAACAACCGCCACCCCGAAGAACTCCCTCATCCACGTCTCCCGCGGTAGCGGCACCTGGGGGCCGCCTTTACGTTTCTTGGCGCCTCCCGAGGTGACGGTCATCGACATCATACCGGCGGGGCCGCCCCCCTTTCAGACCGGTGGAGACTTGGAGGCGTCGCGGATTCCTGCACAACCCAGTGATAAATATACCTGGTAAGGAAAAATTAATTGATTTCTCAAGCGTCAAAAGTGTAAGCTCGCGCGCGAAATGCATTCGGCAACCGTGAGGGCTCCATGACCCAGGCAAAGAGCACAACTCCTTCTCCCTCCCCTAGGGAAAACACAGGCATCATCCCGGCGATCCTGTTGAAAGACAGCGTCATTGACAAGCAGCAACTCTCCTACGCTGCCAGGGTCCGTTCAAAGCTCACCTCTCCCCGGACCATGATTGACACACTCATGGACCTGGGCTACGTGACCCAGGAACAACTCCAGAACACCTTGCGCAGCAACCAGATGAACATCCGCCTCGGCGACCTTCTTCTGGAACTGGGCTACCTGAGGGAAACGGACCTTCAGCAGGCTCTGGGGATTCAGAAAGAGCTGCAAGGTAAGAAAAGGCTGGGGGAAATCCTGATCGAGAGAGGCTTCATCGAGGAACGCCGGCTGCTGGAAACCCTTGCCTACCAGCTCGGATATCCCCTCATCGAGCTGAACTTCACCGCCTTCGACCGGTCCCTGCTTGCCGTCATACCGCTTAACGTCTGCGTGGAGCAAAAATTCGTGCCGGTCAAGCGCGAGGGCGACGCCGTTGTCCTGGCAATCTCCGACCCGCTGGACCAGAAGGCCCAGGATGTGGCCAAGGGCTTCCTTGGGCAGAACCTTAAGTTCGCCATCGCCTCCCGTGAGTCGATCCTGGAAAATCTCGCCGCTCTGGAACGGACTTCACACCAGGTGACAAAGTCCGACGAGTCTTCAATCATCGGCATGATCAACACGCTTATCGAGGAAGCCATCGAAGAATGCGCCAGCGACATTCATATCGAGCCGCTGAAGGATCGACTGCGCGTCCGTCTCCGTTGCGACGGCGTCATGCTGCAGTACAAGGAGTATCCCAAGGAGATCGCCCCCCAACTGACCTCCAGAATCAAGGTAATGGCCGAGGCCGACATCGCCGAACGGCGCCGCCACCAGGACGGCCGCATCCTCTTTGCAAGCTCCAAGCACGGCATCAACCTGGACATGCGCGTCTCCTTCTACGTTACCATCTACGGCGAAAAGATCGTGATGCGGCTCCTGAACAACAAGGGGACCCTGCTGGACATCAGGGAGATCGGGATGGCTCCGCGCATGCTCGATCACTTCATCTATGAAGCGCTGGAGGTCCCCACCGGCGTCATGATCATCACCGGTCCCACCGGATCGGGCAAGACCAGCACCATGTACAGTTGCATCAATTACCTGAACAATATCAACACCAGTATCATTACCGCCGAAGATCCGGTGGAATACATCATCGACGGCATCACCCAATGCTCCATAAACCCCAAGATCGGCGTGACCTTCGAGGAGACCCTGCGCCACATTGTCCGTCAGGACCCGGACGTCATCGTCCTGGGCGAAATCCGTGACAACTTCTCCGCCGAAACCGCCATCCAGGCAGCTCTGACCGGCCACAAGGTGCTGACAACCTTTCATACCGAGGACAGCATCGGCGGCCTGATCCGCCTGATGAACATGGAGATCGAGGCATTCCTGATCTCCTCCACCGTCGTCTGCGTGGTGGCGCAACGCCTGCTGCGCCGGGTCTGCCCCGACTGCGCCGAAACCTACATCCCCACCCCCCTCGACCTGTCGCGCCTTGGCGTCACCCCCAACGACCTGGCCGGCGCTGAATTCAAGATCGGCCGGGGATGCAAAGCCTGCCGCTTCAGCGGCTATCGCGGCAGAGTCGGGATCTTCGAACTGCTGGTCATGAACGAAATGGTCAAGAACGCCATACTGAACAACAAGAGTTCGTATGATATACGCAAGATCAGCGTCGAGACTTCGGGCATGGTGACGCTCGCCGAGGATGGCATCGTGAAGGCGGCGCAAGGCCTGGTCTCCATGAAGGAGATCATTACCGACCTGCCGCGCCTCGGCAAACCACGCCCGCTTAATGAACTAAAAAGGTTATTGGGAGTTGTGCAATGACGACGGAGAAACCTCTTGTAGAGCTTATCAGAGAACGGCTTGCCGGAGACCTGAGCGACTTGCCGGTTTTTCATTCGGTAGCGGTCAAGCTTCAGCAGATGCTCGTCAGCCGGGATTTCCGCATGGAGGAGGTCATCCGGTTGATCAGCGAGGATCAATCGCTGGCCGGCCAGGTTCTGAAGGTGGGCAATTCATCCTATTACACCGGGCTCTCCAAGGTGACCACCATCAAGGACGCCGTTGTCAGGCTGGGCGCCCAGGAGATAGCCAACCTGGTCATGATGGCGACCCAGGTCGAAATGTACCGGTCCAGCAACCCGGTCCTGGAAAATGCCATGCAGAGATTGTGGGACCATGCCATCTCCTGCGCCACGGGGGCCAAGTGGCTCGCCCTCAAGACCGGCTATCCCTCGCTTGCAACCGAGGCGTTCATGGGGGGGCTGCTACACGATATCGGCAAACTGGCGATCATCAAAGCCCTGGACGAGATTCTGAAAACCGGCGGGACCAGAGCAAATGTCTCGGAGATTCTCATCAATGAGATCCTGGACACCATGCACGAGGATGTGGGACAACGGCTGATGCTCTCCTGGAGCCTGCCCGAGATATACTGTTCCATAGCCATCAACCATCATAGACCCGATTTTGACGGCAACGACATGCTGCTCGTCATCGTCAGGCTTGCCAACCTGGCCTGCCGCAAGGTGGGCAAGGACCTCAGACCTTATCCCGGCGTATCCCTTTTCGGCGCACCCGAGGCGCAATTCCTGGGCATCAAGGAGATCGCCCTCGCCGAGTTGGAGATTATCGTCGAGGATGCTGGGACCCAGGCAGCCTGACCAAACACTGTCGTCAGTTTCTGAGATAGCGCACAACCGCCCGGTTGTGCTCCTCCAGGGTGCGGGAAAAACAATGGGTGCCATCCTGGCGGGCCACGAAATAGAGATAGGCGCTATGGGCCGGATGCAGGGCCGCGCGCAGGGCATCCGTTCCCGGATTGCCGATGGGGCCGGGCGGAAGCCCTCTGACCTGGTAGGTATTGTACGGCGAACGGCGGCAGATATCGTCCTTGGTGACCTTGCCCGCAAAGGCCCGCACGCCGTAAACCGCCGTTGGATCGCTCTGCAAGGGCATCCCCATCCGCAAGCGGTTGTAAAAGACCGAGGAGATCAGCGGCTTGTCCCCGGCAGAAACCGCCTCCTTTTCGATAATCGAGGCCAAGATCACTATCCCGTTGGACGATAGCCCTCCCTGCCCCTCCCCCCCCGCAGCCATATCCGCGTAAACCTGCCTGAACCGGCCCACCATCTGGGCAACCAACTGTTCTACCGTGGAGTTGCGCGCCAGGTTGTAGGTGGCCGGAAAGAGATATCCCTCCACGCTGGCTGCGCCAATGCCCAGCCGCTCCAGCAGGGCCGTGTCACGGCATGCGGCCAGGAATTCGTCCCGCTTGAAGTACCCCTTCTGCTCCAGCATCTCGGCAGCTTGGTAGACCGAATACCCTTCCGGCAGGGTAAAACGACGGTAGTCCACGTCGCCCGTAGCCAGTTTGCGCAGGATATCGCCCGGCGTCATGGCATCGGTGAAGCGGTAATCGCCCGCTTTGAGACGGTGGGCCACCCCTCGCAGGCGGGCAAGGACAATGAAGTGCCACGTGCTGCGGATAACGCCGTCCCGCTTGAGTTCAGCCGCCAGTCTTTTGATGCCGCTGCCGGTCGGGAACGAGACATCGCGGACAATAGCGCCCCTCCCCGGCGGAATGAAGGAACAGACCAGGTACCAGCCCATCAGAGTCAGGAGGAGAATTCGGACAAACAGTACTAACCGGTTTTTGTGCGTGGAATTGTACGGAAGCATTTCCGGTATTATGTAACTTTTCCCGATACCAGTCAAGCTTGCGAAATCATCATGTCAAATAGCAGAACAACCCGGCATGATTCAGCCATTTGGCAAGCATCGGGAGAGCACGCCGACCGGACAGCCTGCAATCTGGCGATCTTAATTATGGCACAAAATGTGCAAATAAAAAATGATTCATTAAAGGGCAATAATGCAACTAATAAAAGCTGTCCATGTTCTTTAATGCAAACCCAAACTGATAACAAGCCGCATGTCCATGCCGGGCCCCAATCTCCCGCGCCAGGGTTCAAGAATCTTCCGGGCATCTACAGGCTGTTTGAAACGTTTTCTATGTGAATGAATGATTGAAATATCTATTGTAATCCAGGAGGGTGTACATGGTAAGAAGGATTCTGCTTGTACTGATGCTGTCTTGTCTTCTGCCTGCCATAACCCACGCATGGTTCCTCAACACCTGGGCAAGGTCAAGTGGGGGTACGATGACGGTGGACAACGGCACACCCCAGACCGTCACCAACGGCTCCGTCTTCGCGATCTATACCACCACCAGCCGGCTCATACCAATAGCCATCACTCCTTCGACCGGGTTCGTTATCCACGGCCTGTATTACAACACCACGGACCTGAGCAATAACAGCATCAACAACCTCCCGAGCGCCTGCACCGGCACCAGCCAATCATTGGTCTGCACGGTTCAGGGGCCGACCGACCAGAATGTGTGGGCCACTTTCTCCGCCAATGTGCTTTCGGTGACAGCATCGGCCGGCTCGGGCGGATCGGTAAACATGACAAGTCTCGGCACCGTCTATTATGGCTCCCAGCTCACCGTCGCCAAGACCTTTATCTATACCCCATTGACGAATTTCGACGTACAAAGCATTACCATCAATGGTCTGCCGGCCTCGACCTTCGGTGGCGGCGTGACCGTTAGTCCGTCTGTGCCGGCCGCGATCAACAAACAGGTCAGCCTTACATTCCCAGCCGGTTATATCTTCACCCAAAATCTCGCCATCGCAGGCACCTTCCAGGGTCCCCCGATAGTGAACATCACTCCGCTGCAAACAGTCCTTCCCGGCACCCTTACCACCCTCGACGGCAGCCAAAGCACCGGCGCCGGCACCCTCACCTTCAGCTGGAGCCAGACTGGAGGCCCGGGATACCCGGGCGTCAAGATCATTGCCGACAATACCCCGGGCGCCACGATCTCCTTTACGCCCACGGTCATCGGCACTTACACCTTCAAACTGACTGTTACCGGTTCATCGGGCAGTTCAACCGGCTCCACAACGGTAATCGTTTCAAGCGATCTGGCCGCGACTCTCCGCAGCCAGTGCAACAACTGCCATCAAGCAAACCAGATCGATCTTGCCCAGAACGTGTTCGGCAACTGGTCGTCCTCCCCGCACAAAGCTAATGGAGTTGTCTGCTACACGTGTCATGTTGGGACCAACACCGGCGGGCATCCCGGCAACCTCATCAAAGGCACGGTAAATGAGTCCACATTCCAGTACACGCAATCGTATTTCGGCACCGGAATTTTCTGTAGCACCTGCCACAATCCGTCCGTTTTCAACAGTTATTCAAGCACAAAGTACAACCCGCATCTGCAGATCCCGGGAATTACCTGCGGTTTCTGCCACACCATCGGCGTCCATAACCCGGCAGCCGCATGCATCAACTGCCATACGCCCAACAACACGTATGGTCTTCCCTGGCCGCCTGCAGGGACAGGGCTTGGTTTCCATACAACATATACCGGCACGACACTCTGCACCAATTGCCACGGCCTGCACGACCCGGGCAGGGTGACCATGTCCGGCCCTCCGCATTTGGGAACCTACTCTTCGGCACAGTTCGTTACCAGCAACATATCCTGCAACAACTGCCATATGCAGTCAGGAGGCGCCGCCTTCAACATCTATTCGGCAAACTACGATTGGGCCACAACCGGCAAGGCCAACCCGGCATCCGCCTCCTATATAGGCCCGGGGCCGTATTCGGAAGCAAATCTTGAAGCATATGACTTTAAAACCCTTGGCACGCCGTTCCCCGCCACACCGGCAAATACGGTTGCCGTTGGCTGCGTCCGCTGCCACACCACCACCGGATTTATCAACTATGTCAATCCATCAAACCCGTCGACTCCGGTGCTGACCGACATTCATGCCTGGGGAACCACGGCGGACCGGACACGGGAGATGATCAACTGCAGTGCCTGCCATAACAGCACTAGCACAAGCGGTTTTGATGCAACGTTCAGCAGACGCACCGTCGGCGTCCCCTCTCCGGATCCCTATGACGTCAACTGTGTGGAGACATGGTATAATTATTCTTCTTCCGCCACTAAAAAAATTGTACGGACCAAGTATTTCACCGATAACGTCAATGATCTGGTCGATTCCAACATGTGCATCGTCTGCCATTCCGGCATATCAAGCGGCAATCTCATTAAACAGACGACAGGAGCATGGAACAACCAGACCTGCACATCCACTAGCCCGTCAATTGTGTGCAAGCTGGGAACAGGGACAGGGAATGCCCAGGTTACAAGCGGCTTGGGCAGCACCTTCTGGAATAATGCCGGCTTCATCGACCCCCATGGGATGGGATCGGCCGACCTCCTGATTCCTGACAACAACAGGTCCGGTTACGAATTCATTCCGGGTTCCGCTTCCACCACGTTCCATAGCAACATTGGCACTCCCGGCAGTACCGCCCCGCTGAATGGCACCGAGGGCCCCTGTGTCGGATGCCACATGACCGCACCGAGAAGACATGTGTTCACGCCAATATCGTCATCCACGACAGGCACAATCACCGGAATTACTTCAACCGTATGCAATACCTGCCATGGCATCAGTGCCTTCACGATCAACAGCCCTGCCGACCTTGACGCCAAAAAACAAGGGTACCTGGCCGCCCTGACAATCATTACCGCTCAGTTGGCCGCCAAGGGTGTCTATTACAATGCTGCATTACCGCCATATTTCTTTACGACAAACAACACTGCCCTACAGGGAAGCTCGACCAAGGTCAATAACTGGAATGCCCTTGATGCCCATTCCTATGGTGCCAACCTGATGGGTGCCGCATTCAACCTGAGATTGCTTCAGACTGATGCCGGCTGGGCGCATAATGGGACAACTGCGAAACGGCTATTGTACGACACCATTGACTACCTGGATGATGGACAACAGAACAACAGTGTCGCCGCAACAATTACTCATTTATACAGCACGGGTACAATCAACGAAACGACTGAATCGAATGCGCTCAACTATATAGGCACCCGCCCGTAGCAAACATGCCGGCGCATTATACACAAGCCCCGCCCCGCAAGAGGCGGGGCTTTGTTATTCTTTGACATTCAGCTCCGCATGGTCTCATCAGGTGGAGCAATGTTTGTTCCGTCATGCACACATCAATCCGGTTAAAACAGCGCACATCGGCACCCTGCCTGCACACCTTGACATCATATGCAATTGTTGCTATTGGAAAAAGATAATTGCGAGATGGTGGCCCACAAGAAAAGAACCTCCGGCTCAACGATTCCGGGCAGGAAACTGCGTTTCAAATGCCGCTCACCGGCGGCATCTTATCTGAAAGGATATTATGACATTCCCCGAGCAAGTACATCTTCCTTTCAATTTTTCCATCATCAAGGACAGCTTCCAGCTACGCGGCCCCTCGCCGCAGGAGCCTGCGGAAGACGGCTATTGGACCATCATGCAGGGCAACAGCATCCTTGTGGTCCGGGACGATAACGGCCCGGCCCTGCCTCAGGGCACTCTGCCGGCCTGGCTTTGTCCCAAAGCCCCTCCGCTCTTCATCGGGCAGTGGCGCGGCAAACCGCTGTATGCTTTCGGCGTCGGCAGCGATCTCCCCTTGCAGGCCCCCTTTGAGGCCGAGGCATTCAATGCCGCCGAACAATGTCTGGACATGCCGACCCTTACCGTGAGCGGCCTCGCAAAACAGATCCTGCACTGGGAACGCCAGAGCCGCCACTGTTCCCGCTGCGGCGCGCCGACGGAATCCATGGCCGGCAGTTGGGGCAAACGGTGCACCGGCTGCTCTGCGGAGCATTTTCCCCATATCCATCCCTGCGCCATCGTGCTGGTCAGGAGGGGCAACGAACTGTTGCTCACCCGCAAGGCGGAATGGCCGACAGGCAGATACAGCCTGGTGGCCGGCTTCCTCGATTTCGGCGAATCCCTGGAAGAATGCGCCATCCGCGAGGTCAGGGAGGAGACCGGGATCGGAATTAAAAACGTCCGCTATGTGGGGAGCCAGAACTGGCCCTTTCCGGCGCAACTCATGGCAGGCTTCGTGGCCGACTTTGCCGACGGCGAGATCACGGTAGACAGGAGCGAACTGGAGGACGCCCGCTGGTTTCCCATGGACGCGCTCCCCCTCCTTCCGCCGAAGCGCAGCATCGCCCGCTGGATCATCGACAACTTCGGAACGCCCTCCTCGGGCTCAGGTGACTGAGAACTCGCCCGGAAACTCCCCTGGCACAGGCGTCGTGCCGGTGTCCCTGGAGAAAAAAACCGGCGTAGCAGGGCTACGCCGGGGATGTTACGGCTGAAATGCCGGGCAAGATGCTTTGAAGAGGGGGTACGGCCCCAGAAGCTCACCTTGCGGATATTTGTAAAAAGTTGCCTGCAACCTATTTAGTTTCCATCCGGAAACTCCGGATGTGAAACTATTGGTTTCCGATTCGGAAAAGAGGGCTTTTGCGTTCAGGCCAGGAAATCAAGGGATTGCGCGGAGGCGTACTAAGGTCACGCCGCCCAAGCAAGCCCGCAGATTGACGCCGCATGGGCGGGAAAGAACTCTTTCCAAACGGAAACTAGCTGATCAACATCTCCATCAGCTTGTGCCCCTCCACCATGAGCCCGGTCGCCTTTGCCTGCTCCTCATCGTAGGACGACGCGCCGTTGCCCGGCCCTTCCCCTCCCCGATAGATGATGAACGGAACCGGCTCGGCCGTGTGGGTCATCAGGCGCACCGGCGTAGGATGGTCGGGGGTGCACAGGATGGCGAAATCACTGAATTTCCCGATCCCCTCCAGTACCGTGCCCACCACCTGGCGGTCAAAATCCTCGATGGCCTGGATCTTGTGGTCCATTCTGCCGGAATGGGAAGCCTCGTCAGGCGCTTCCACATGCACGTACACAAAATCATGGTCTTCCAGCGCCGCAAGGGCTGCCTGCGCCTTGCCCAGGTAGTTGGTGTCGATGTACCCCGTGGCGCCCTCCACGTTGATCACATCAAGGCCGGCGCAGACACCGATCCCCTTGATCAGGTCAACGGCAGAGATCACTGCCCCCGAAAAACCGAATTTTTCCCGGAAGGGAACAATCTTGGGCGTCTTGCCGTGCCCCCAGAGCCAGATGGAATTGGCCGGCAGCTTCCCCTCTTCCTTGCGCTTCCTGTTGAGAGGATGATCGTGCAGCACCATTTGGGCGTGGTTCATGATGTTGTGCAGCGTGGCGGCGCCATCGCCGTCCGGCAGGTATGCCAGGACCGGCTTGCCCGTGATGTCGTGGGGCGGCGTCGCCGTCATGCCGTCCTTGCCGCCGCGCCAGACCATGAGGTGGCGGTAACCGACGCCGGGATGAAATTCGAACTCGGCGCTGCCGATCTCCTGCTGGAGGGCCGCCACTAATCCGCGCCCTTCCTCGGTTGAGATGTGACCGGCCGAGAAGTCTTCCATGTACAACGAACTCCCGTGGGGCTTCAGGGTCACCAGGTTCATACGGAACGCCACGTCCTCCGGACCAAGGGCAACCCCCATGCTGACCGCCTCCAACGGCGAACGGCCGGTATAGCAGGTGCGCGGATCGTAACCGAAAACCGACAGGTTGGCCACGTCGCTGCCCGGCGGCAGCCCTTCCGGAACCGTGGCAGCCAGGCCTATCCGGCCGTGCCGGGCCATGAAATCCATGTTCGGAGTCTTGGCCGCCTGGAGCGGAGATTTGTTGCCAAGTTCGTTGTAAACCACGTCCGACATGCCGTCGCCGAGGAGAATGATGACCTTCATATGCGCCTTTCAGGATACTGGATGAACACGGGATGCAGGTATATTAGTTTCCGGAACATCACCTTGTCAACCTTCCCGGCCGCTATTTCCGTACAAAAATCTCTTTTGCCAGGTTGCTGTCGATGGCGAACTCGGAAAACCCGACCCGGAAGATATACGAGGGGAACGACTGGACCAACACGATGCGGTTGCCCGGCAGGACCCCCATGGCCATCAGCTTTTGCATTTTCTTACTGTCTTCGGTCTGGATGTAGGCGATTTCCCCCTCCTGGCCCGACCTGAACTCCGTCAGCGCCACCACGCCGAGGTCGCCCTGGGCGCGGGCATCCGCGCAGCATTCCCCCGGCGGTATCGGCTTGCCATGGGGACAGGTGGCGGGATGGTTAAGCATGGTGCAAATCTTGACATCGACCCCTTCATTCAACAGGTGCTCCAACTGGCACGCCTTATTGTCCCCCGCATCGCCGCGCAGGTTGAGCACATCCATCATCAGACGTTCCGCCAGGCGATGCCTGCGGATGGTCATCTTCCCCTCTTCGCGCCCCTCGGGACGGAAATAGACCATCCCCTGGCGGATTTCCACCAACGCATGATCGGTCAACTCCCTGTAGGCCGGGTCATCGGCCGGAAAGCCCATCTTCTCCGGGTCGAGGAAACGTGCCCCCTCCTCTTCGACCGCAATCCACAGGGCCTCAAGAATCTCTTCCGCCTTATCGGACAGTTTCATACACGCTCCTTCGTCTTCTTTGCCAAAGTTATGTCCGGCGCAAGGGGACAGCCGTCCCGATGCAAATCCCGGTTCAGGTCCGAGATAGAAACTATTGTAGAATCTGATTAGTACTGATCTCCCGCCATAAGATGTCATCCCCGAATGGCTCTATCAGGCTTGCGCGCCGAAGGGCGCTTCAGCCCGCAGGCGGGGATCCCTGTTATTTCAATCAGTTTAAAATCTGGATTCCGGCTTAAATCCTGCCGGAATGACAGTAGCGGGAGATTCGCTAATCAGGTTGTAGAATGCCGTTGTTCATTTGTCCTCCGATTTCTTTTCATCCTCCGAGCCGGACGTTGTTTTCCGTTTCAACAGGGTTTTCAGCCTGCCGACAAAGACCGGCTCTACCGGGTTCTTATAGTTGCAACGGGGACAGTGAACGCTGTGGCACCCGCCGGGGCAACTGCCGCACCCTCCCTTTGCCTGGCTCTCATCGAACTCGTATCCGCAAAATCCGCATATCATCGTCATATATCCAGGTGCCCCGCCCCGGCGAACGATTCCGGAGGCCAATGGTTTTTCAACAACCTGCCAAATAACCCAGGTTGTTCAAAAATAGTCAGATCGTCAATGAAGCAGATGAGAGTTGAAAGTTGAGAGTTGAGAAAACCGCCTCTTCTCATCCCTCAACCCTCATCCCTCAACAGTTTTACCCTGATGGCTGTTTTTCAACAACCTGCCAAATAACCCAGGTTGTTCAAAAATAGTCAGATCGTCGCACCCGCAGAAAAACCCGAGGAGGCGTAGCAGCGCTACGCCGCACAAAGGGGCTTTCGAGGATGGCGGCGAGATGGCTGTTTTTCAACAACCTGCTCTAAAGGAGCCCCGTCAGGAGCAGGAGTCGGTTAAGCACATAACCGCTGCCGAAGGCCATGAGACTGACGAATACCCCGATACCGCCGGCAACCTTCCAGCCCCGCTCCTTTTTCATGATCAGAAACTGGGCCACGCAGGGGATGAATAAGGTCAGCGTTACCGCAGCAACGGTGAGCTGGCGGGCATTCATCACTCCCTTTGACTGGAGTTCGTACAGGCCGGCAGCGCCGTAATCCCGGCGGAAGAAGCCGAAGATGAAGGCCACGGCCGTTTCCTTCGGCAGACCGATGGATGCCATCACCGGCGTCATGGCCGCTATCAGCTTCCCGAAGAACCCGGTGATCTTGCCGAGCCAGAGCAGCACCGACGCCAGCACAAACAACGGCAGGATCTCCAGGAAATACCACTGCATGCGGGTATAGGTCTTGGTCAGCACGTTGGAAAACTGCGGCAGACGCATGGGGGGCAATTCCATGTAGAACATGGGGGCCTCTCCCGGCAGTACCCGCGCCGCTAACAGTCCCACCACCACGAACAGCAAAAGCAGGCAGGCTCCCCACACCACCAGGGCGCCGGGGAATTTGGACAGCAACGCCAGGATTACGCCTAACTGTGCCGAACAGGGTATGGTCAAGGCCAGCAGTATGGTGGCGATCAGCCGTTCGCGGGTCGTTTCCAGGGTACGGGTCACCATGGTCGCCATGGTATCGCAGCCAAACCCCAGCACCATGGGGATAACCGCCCGCCCGGTGAGCCCGAAGCCTTTGAATATGCGGTCGACCAGGAGCGCCAGGCGGGGGAAATAGCCGGTATCTTCCAGGAAGGAGAAGAAGACGAAAAACGTCGCCACAATCGGCAGGATGATCCCCACCGCATAGCGGATACCCAGGGTGATGATGCCGTACTCACCCACAAACAGCTCCTGGATGATCTCCCAGGGGACGATCATCCTGACGATGCCGGTAATCCACGGGTTGAACATCTCCACGAAGAGCTTTTGTTCCAGCACGTCAACCAGCGTGCCGGCGCCGAAATCGCCGACAAACTTGTATAGACCGAAATAGAGCACGATCAAAAGCAGGGGAACTCCGGTCAGCGGCCGCACTGAAATGCGCGAAAGCCGCTCTGCCCAGGTTACGACCCGCTTCTCCGGGCTGGTGAACACACCCTGGACCAGCTTCCTGACGATATCCTTGCGTTCAAGGGAGAGGTCCAGATGAAATGATCCGCGGCGGTTGAAGGCTATCTCCCGAACCTTTTCCCCGATCACCCCATACCCTTCGCCCTCCCGGTGGCGCACCAGCGAGGTGATCTCCTCGTCCTGCTGGAGGAGCAGCAAGGCCAAGGCTTGGCGGGAAAGGATGTATTCCCCCTCCATGAGCCCGGCCACCTCGTTGATGTCGTGTTCAAGCAGGCGGCTGTAGGCAAAGTGCGGAGGATTTTCAGGATCGTGTCGATAAGCGGTGATGGCGGAGCGAATCTCGCCAAGCCCCCGCTTGCGGGTCGTGGCCGAGCCGATCACGGGGATGCCGAGCCTCTGCCGCAGCAGTTCCAGATCGATCCTGAGCCCCATCCGCTCCGCCTCATCCATGATATTGACCACCAGGATCACCGGCAAGCCAGCCTCGATCAACTGGAGCGTCATGGCCAGCATGCGCTCGAGGTTGCGGGCATCGAGCACATGCAGCACCACGTCCGGCGTTTCGTGCAGCAGAATCTCCCGCGCAACCCGCTCCTCCTCGGTGATGGTGTGGATCGAATACATCCCGGGGGTGTCTATAACCTCCCACGACTGGTCGTTGATCACGGCATGGCCGCGGGACACCTCGACCGAGGTGCCCGGATAGTTGGAGACCGTTACGTACGAACCGGTCAGGGCGTTGAACAATACGCTCTTGCCCACATTCGGATTGCCGACCAGCGCCACCCGCCTGGTGCTCGGATTCTTCCCGCCTGCTTCCGCCCGTTTGCCACTGTTTGTTGCCATTACGCTACCCTTATATGCCTTTGATTTTCAATTTCAATTATCAGTCAAAAAAAATTACTGCGTTGCCCTACATGTCGCGCACAAACCGTAGATTTCAAGTTTATGGCTTCTGATCATGAATCCGTGGCGCGCCGCTATCTCCTTCTGCAATTGCTCAATGGTCTCGTCCTCGAACTCGATGATGGCGTTGCACCCCGTGCAGACCAAGTGGTCGTGATGTTCGCCGGCCATGGCATGTTCATAGCGGGTCTGGCCGTCGTGCAAAAGGATCTCGCGAGCCAGCCCCGCGTCGGTGAAAAGCTTAAGGGTCCGGTAGACCGTGGCGTGCCCGATGCCGGGATGGCTGGCCTTGATCTTCAGGTACAGTTCTTCGACACTGACATGCTGGTGAGTGGAAAGAAAGAAATCGAGAATGATGTCCCGCTGGCGGGTGGAACGGAGACCTTTGGCCGCAGCAAACTCGTTGAATGCCTTTTTCTGTTCGAGGATCATCCCGCCCCCTTGTTGAACTTGAAATTCAATATACGGTGCAGCGGCCAAATTTGTCAACAGCAAATTTGCACATCCGAAAATGGAAGCCCATTTCAAAATCTGGTTAGTACTGATCTCCCGCTATAAGAGGTCATCCCCGAATGGTTCTATCGGGGATCCATGTTATTTTAATCTGGATTCCGGCTTAAAATCTGCCGGAATGACAGTAGCGGGAGATTCGTTCTAATCAGGTTTCAAAAAGACAAAAACACGACTTTTAACGGGCCGGACGGGACCTGATAGCCAATATATTAGTGAAACGCCTCAAAATTGGTGTTAGAATTATCAAAATCGGTTTAAATGAGGAGCCATGGAAACCTACTCATTCAACGCCTTTGCCTTTGGCGGCGAGCTCGACCTGAATCGCCTGGCAACCGTACTCGGCATATCACGCAGATACCGCTGGGAAGAGTCGATGAAACTCAACCCGGTAACCTTTGCGCCTGCCCTGGCAAACGACGCCGAGTCTGTTCACCTCTTCTATTTCGGATGCGCGGTGTTCCTCAACTGTCCGGGCACAATCATCGCCCGCTTCCTGGACAGCCTCAAACAGCATGTGGACGTTGTGAAAATCCCTCCCCAACTGGCGTTTCGGGAGGAATACCAGCTGGAGATCGACGCGGGCCGCGAAGCGGCCATCACCAATGATTACGCCGTCATGCAGAACTACAATCAGGCGTTTATCGATATCATCTGCTTCGTAATCGCCAAATCGGTTGCGTTGGAACGGATTGAAGAACGGGTTGATGCCGTCTTCGACGAGGTTGAGGTGCTGATAGCCAACCTGGGAAAAGGCAGCCTGGAATTGCCTGACCGCGATATGGCTCGACTGGCGGCTTCCATCCTGGGTTTCAAATTTACGTCGATCGCCCATATCATGGTGCTGGACAAGCCGGATATCACCTGGGACGATCCTGAGGCCGACCGGCTCTATCTTACCATGGCCCGGCTGTTCGAGTTGAACCAGCGTTACCAGGAGATCAAGCACAAGTCGGAGACACTGCTCGACATGACCGATGTCTTCTCCAACCTTTCCCACGCCCGCCGCGCCGCTCGCCTGGAATGGATCATCATCATCCTGATCGCGATCGAGATTGTCCTCTATATTTTCGAAATCATGCGGCATCATTGACAAACTTCAAAGATACGGAGCTGCGCCATGGAAAAACAGTTGGAGATCACCTGGCTGCCCGAGCCTGAAGAGAAGGATTATCCGGCAGCGGCAGCGTACCTTAGCCTGCTGTATGATGCGAAGAGCGTAGATTCAATCACCGTAAGACTGAAGGATGCCCCGATGGTCCGGTTCAAGGCCAAGGACATTTTCAGGGCGTCGGGGTTATCATTACTGGGGGTCAGCAATTCCCATGTCGTAAAAGACCGCAGGAAAATCGAGAACGGCAAGCCATTGTCGCCGATTCTGCTGGTACGGGACGAGCGCCACGGCAAGGTAATCATCGCAGACGGTTATCATCGTTTGTGCGCCGTCTATTCGTTTGATGAGGATGAATGCATCCCGTGTAAAATCGTCTGACTCACGCAACCTCCAATAACTTGAGTTCGACGAGGCGAAGTGTTATATAAATCTTTTCCCGGAAAGCCGGGATGTAAACCTGAAGCGGCCGCGTTATGGAGTTACCCCGGCCGGGAGACGCACAATAGTGGGATTGACCCAAATCGATAACCTTGAAGTAGGTATGACCCTGGCACAAGATGTTTGTGACCGGGCCGGCAGGTTGCTGCTGGGAGCCGGGGTAGAACTGAGCCAGAAGCATCTTACCATATTCCGGACATGGGGCGTGATGGAGGTGGACATCGTGGGGGGTGAGGATGGCGATCAGAGCAGCCCCCTTCCCGAGGAGATCACCCAAGAACAACTGGAAGCCGCCATGACGGCACTCGCGCCGCTTTTCCGGAACATCGATCAGGAACATCCGGTCATGCGCGAACTGCACCGCCTCGCAGCCATAAGAAAGGCGTCCCATGAGCCCTCCTGAACGCGCCCACATCACCCTGGAGCGGCTTGTGGATCAAACGAGAACGATCTACTCCCTCCCCTATTTCTATGAACGCTTCAATGAAGCCATCAACCATCCGCGCAGTTCCATCGCCGACATCGCCAAGATCATCATTGAAGATCAGGGCCTGACCGCACGCATCCTCAAACTGGCCAACAGCCCGATGTTCGGCTATTATGCCAAGGTTGACTCCATCACCAAGGCGGTGACCATTATCGGCACGCAGCAGTTGCGCGACCTGGCTTTTGCCGCTTCGGCCATGGGGGTCTTCAAAGGCATTCCCGAAGAATTGATGAATATGGCCTTTTTCTGGCGGCACAGCATCTCCTGCGGCATAATCGCCCGCAACCTGGCGGCCTGCCTGCGCGAAAGCAACGTGGAGCGTTTCTTCGTAGCCGGCATCCTCCATGATGTGGGACAACTGATCATGTGCGCCGCCATACCGGAGACGGTCAGCGAGTTGCTGGCACAAAGCCGGGCGCGGGAAGAGCATTACTTCCATACCGAACGGGACATGCTGGGCTTCGACCACGCAGACCTGGGAGGAGCGCTGTTACAGGCCTGGAAGCTCCCGCCCAACATCTACGAACCGGTGGCCTGCCACCACGCTCCCCGGAACGCGGCGCAATTCCCGCTGGAAGCCGCTGTCATCCACCTGGCGGAAATCATCTGCCAGGCCCTCGAATTCGGCGCCAGCGGCGAGTGGTGCGTATCACCCCTCGAACCGGAGGCCTGGGAACGCCTCGGTCTGCCCGTCAACATCCTGTCAACGATCCTGACCCAGTCGGAGCCGCAGATCGAGGAAACCGTCTCCATCCTGATGGAGGGACAGTGAAAGCGAAACCGTCCCCCTTGTCACATGAATTTCTCCAGGAACGGGTCCAGTATCTGGATGAGGCCAACCGACGCTACATGTCGATCCTCGACATGCTTGCGTCAAGCCTGGATTTCCACAGCGACATAAACCGCGCCAAGGACTTTTCAGACATTTTCCGCGCTACCCAGACCCAGGTCTGCCGGATACTGTCGTGCCGCAAGGCGGGATGCCTTGAAGCGATGGAGGATGGCAGCTTCGAGCTGGTATCCTGGGAGCCGGGGAACGCCCGGGAAGAGATTCAAGCCGAGATCGAAACCAAGATATTGGACGGAACATTCGCCTGGGCCCTGAACCGGAACCAGGCCATCCTGGTTCCCCTTGACGACGACCGCACCCTGCTGTTGCACTGCATCGCCACCCGCTCCAGCGTCAAGGGCATGTTTGCGGCCGTCCTCCCCGGAGATTCGACCGCAGTGGATGCGCCGGCGCTCAATGCCATCTCCGTCGTGCTGTACACCTGCGCCCACGCCATGGAGAGCATGATACTCAACGCCAAACTGCTCGAAAACATGGCCACCCTTGAGGAGAAAGTCCAGGAGAGAACGCACGACCTGGCACTCGCCCGGGAACAGGCCGAAGAAGCCAGCCGCGCCAAGAGCGCCTTTATCGCCAATATGAGCCACGAGATCAGGACCCCCATGAACGGGATCATCGGGATGACCGATCTCCTGATCGCGGGCGGACTCTCCCGCGCCCAGGAACAGCAGTTCCTCCACTCCATTGTGGATTCATCCGACAGCCTGATGGTCATCATCAACGATATTCTTGATTTTTCCAAGTTCGAGGCCGGCCGGATCGAACTCGACCACTCCCCTTTCCTGCTGCGCACGCTTATGGGACAGGCCCTGCGCTCCCTGGCGCCCAAGGCGGCCGAGAAAAAACTGGAACTGCTCTGCGCCCCGGACACGAACGTGCCCGATGCGCTGTTCGGCGACGCAGGAAAACTCCGACAGGTGCTGATAAATCTCGTCGGCAATGCCGTAAAGTTCTCCGAGCGGGGCGAAATCGCCGTGCGCACCCATGTGCAGGAAGACGATGGCAACCAGGCGCTGCTCCGGTTCTCGGTCAGCGACCAGGGGATCGGGATCTCCCAGGAAGCATGCAGCCGGATATTCAACATGTTCGAGCAGGCCGACCTGTCCACGACCAAACGTTTTGGCGGCACCGGCCTCGGACTGACCATCTGCCGCGGGATCGTTGAGTTGATGGGAGGCAGGATCTGGGTCGAGAGCACGCAGGGACAGGGAAGCACCTTCCATTTCACCATTCGCGTTCAGGTCCAGCAACAGGCGCCGCCTCCACCCGAACCGGCCGAACTGATCGGGCAACGCATCATGATCGTGGAACAGATTGAACTGAACCGCCGCACGCTGGCCGAATATCTGGCCTCCTGGGGAATGCATCCTGTGGCGGCGGCGGACGCGGAAGAGGCGATGGAACTCATCCCCCGCGCCACCGACGATCCACAAAGACCTCTTTTGGCATTGGTGGATCTACAGACACTGGGCCCGGACTGCTGGTACCATATGGAGCGGCTCCGGAAAGCCGGCGGCCCTCCCTTGAAGATCATCGCCATGACAAGTGCCGGGATTCGCGGTGATGCCGAACAATGCCGCCAGTCGGGAATCGCCGGGTATCTCACGAAACCATGGGTGCACGACGAACTCAAGGGCATCATTCTGGCGGTCCTGACCGGCCGCATCGAAGGGCAGCAGGCGCCGGTGACCCGCCATTCCGTGTTGGAGGAGCAGTCCCGCCTCAACATCCTGGTGACCGACGATGTGGAAATCAACCGGATACTGGCCATGACCATACTCAGCAAACAAGGGCACCGGATCACCCTGGCGGCCAACGGCCAGGAAGCTGTCGATGCCTATGCCGCCGGACGTTTCGACCTCATTCTGATGGATGTCCAGATGCCGGTCATGGATGGCTTGCAAGCCACGAGGAGAATTCGGGAGCTGGAAAAGGGAACCGGCAGGAAATGCCCCATCCTTGCCCTGACGGCCTACGCCGGCCAGCAGGACAGGGACAAATGCCTGGCTGCCGGCATGGATGGATACCTTACCAAACCTTTCAAGGCCGCTGAACTTGAACAAGCCTTACACGAACAATGCGGCCTGGCGCCTCTACCCTGCGAGCCCGATGCGAAACCAGCCGGACCCGAAAAGGTTGCAGAGACGGACATGCCGGTATTCGACCGCGACGGGCTGCTTTCCCGCCTGGGCGGGAAGGCCGAGTTGATCGCCAGATTCGTTGCACTTTTCCGTCAAGGCACTGACGGGAACCTGGCAAAACTTCTTGCCGCCGTGGAAAACCGCGATTGCGAGGAGATTCGGGTAAACGCCCACACCATCAAGGGTGCAGCCGGCAACATCGGAGCGCCGCGAATCCAGGATCTCGCCAGCCGCATCGAAAAAGCCGGCCGGGAAAAAAGACCGGATGAGGCACAGGCCTTGTTCCCCGCTCTAAACAACGAATATGAAGCGTTTGTACGTCTGGTGGGGAAAGAAACATAACAGGACCGGCACGGTCCCGCAGGCAGAAAATCCAACGGGGGGGAGCATGGATCTCAGAAAATGTCTTGTGGTGGATGACGACTTACTGGGGCGCGAACTCATTACCCAGTACTTGCAGAATGTCCCTGTTGTCGACACGGCCGCCGACGGCCAGGATGCCGTCGGGAAATTCCGGACGGCCCTGGCGGCTGGAGATCCCTACGAGCTCATCCTGCTGGACATCGTCATGCCTGACATGGACGGTATCACAGCCGGCAAGGAAATCAGGAAACTTGAGAGAGATATGGCTTTGAGCGTGGACAAGCAGGTCAAGATCATCATGCTGACAGCCCAAAACACGCCACAGGACGTCATGCAGTCCATGCTGGCGGCTCAATCGTCAGCCTACCTGATCAAACCGGTGGCTCCGGAAAAGGTCATCAAAACAATTGGCCAGCTCGGGTTCAGAGTGCCGTGACAAAAGGCATCGGCCGGCGCCCCGGCCAGTGGGAGGGACAGTGCCGGCAGCGACCGATCCGCTAATGACTGCCGAGTACTGCTCGTTTTTTCCGTGCCATCCGTCATTACCCCTGTCCGACGAAATACCTGATAATGTCGTTGTAGAACGCCAGCAGCATCAGCCCCAAAAGCAGCATCAGACCTACCTGCTGGGCATATTCGCGCGCCTTCTGGCTGACCGGCCGACGAAAGACGAGTTCCCAGAAAAAAAAGAAAAGATGCCCACCGTCGAGAACCGGCACCGGCAAGAGGTTGAGCACCCCCAGATTGACGCTGAGCAGCGCCATGAAGGCCAGGAAGCTGGAACCGCCGGCTTGGGCCGTTTCACCGGCCATCTTGGCGATCATGATCGGTCCGCCGAGCGTATCCAGCGGCACCACGCGCTGGGCAAGCTTGACCAGCGACATGACCGTGATTTCTATCACCTTGCCGGTCTGGACCGTCCCCTTGCTGATGGCCTGGACAGGGCCGAAATGCTCCGTTACGATCTCGCCGGCCGAGGCCACTCCGATGGCAAAACCATTGACCTTTTCGCCAAACAGGTTCTTGCTGATACGCGGTTCCGGCGTAATGGCAAACTGCATGTCAGCCGTGTTCCGCTTTATTGACACCACGACCGGCTTGCCCTTGGCCGCGGCAATCGCCTCGGCCACATCTTCCCAATGGACTATGGCTTTACCGTTGATAGCGGTGATAACATCGTTTTTTTGCATCCCGGCCTTTGCCGCCGGTTTGTCCTTCAGGACCTCTCCGATCCTGGAAGTGACCGAGGGCACTCCCGTCATGCAGAGCACGATGAAAGCCAGCCAGGCAAAGAGCAGGTTGAAGACCGGACCGGCCATGACAATGGCAATACGGGCCAGAGGCGGTTTATGGGCAAAAGAACGGGTCTTTTCCTCCTCCGTCAATTCCCGCTGCAGTACGGGTGCCTCTCCGGCACTGTTTTCCTCTCCCGCTTCCATGGCAGGGTGGTGGGAGCCGCCCCCCTCGATGAATCCCCCTTCGCCGAACATCTTGACGTAGCCGCCCAAAGGGAAGGCCGAGACAAGATACTCCGTCTCGCCGATCTTCCTGCCCACCAGTCTCGGTCCGAAGCCGAGGGAAAATTTCTCTACCTTCACGTTGAACAGCTTGGCCACCAGGAAATGCCCGAGTTCGTGAACGAAGATCAACACACCCAGGACAATTACGGCGTAGATGACCATCATATCAGTTAACCCCTCCCCGACAGATGTCACGCGCCCGGTCGCGTCCCCAACGGTCCGCCTGCAACACTTCTTCGATCGATCCCAAGTCGTGGGGCCGATGGGCATCCATGGTGCGTTCGATGACCTCGGCGATCTGGATGAAACCGATCCGCCCCTCCAGGAACGCCTCCACGGCGATCTCATTGGCGGCATTCATCACCGCCGGCATACTCTCCCCATCGCCGATGGCGCGGTAGGCCAGGCCGAGGCACCGGAATTTTTCCCGGTCAGGCTTGAAAAAGGTCAGCCCGGACAGGGCGGTCAGGTCGAGCGGCTTGACGCCGGTCGCCACGCGTTCGGGATAGGACAGGGCATAGGCGATGGGGGCCTTCATGTCGGGAGTGCCCAACTGGGCGATGACACAGCCGTCGATATATTCCACCATGGAGTGGATGATGCTCTGGGGGTGGATGTTGACATCGATCTTCTCCACCGGCACATCGAACAGCCAGCGCGCCTCCAGCACCTCAAGCCCCTTGTTCATCATCGTGGCCGAATCGATGCTGATCTTGCGCCCCATGCTCCAGTTGGGGTGGTTTAGAGCGTCGCGCACGGTCACTCCCGCCAGCTGCCCGGTCGGCGTGTGCAGAAACGGTCCGCCCGAAGCGGTCAGGATGATCCTGGTGATATCCTCGTTCCGATGTCCTTCCAGGGACTGGAACACGGCGCTGTGCTCGCTGTCCACCGGATAAAGTTTGACGCCGTATCCGGCAATCATCTCCATGAAAAGATGCCCTGCGGTCACAAGGGTTTCCTTGTTGGCCAGGGCGATATCCTTGCCGGCCCGGATGGCGGCAGCGGTAGGAACCAGGCCGGCTGCCCCCACGATGGCGGCCACCACCATCTGCGTCTCGTCGGCGGTGGCTGCTGCGATCAGCCCTTCCACACCTCCCAGGATTTCCACCGGCAACCCGGCGCACATCTCCCTGAGGCTGGGGACATCCTCCTGGTTGGCAACCACCGCAAGGCGCGGTGAAAACGCCCTGATCTGGCGGGCAAACAGTTCAAGATTGCGGCCGGCGGTCATGGCGACCACCTTGAAACGGTCGGGGTAGGCGGCAACGATCTCCAGGGTACTGACACCTATGGAACCGGTGGAACCGAGGATAGTAAGATGTTTCATAAAGCTATCCCTTGAAAAAGTAAATGACGTAATAATACAGGACCGGCGCGGCAAAGATGATGCTGTCCAGGCGGTCCAGCACCCCGCCGTGGCCGGGGATGATGGTTCCGGAATCCTTGACGCCGAAACTCCGTTTGAGCAACGATTCGAACAGATCGCCGGCTTGTCCCAGGATGCCGATGACAACGGCGGTCACCATGGCATCCCGGAATCCCAGCTGATGGAAAAATCCGAACTTGGCGATCATGGTGCCGCCGATGCTGCCGGCCAACCCGCCCAGGGAACCCTCGATGCTCTTCTTGGGGCTGACCAGCGGGTAGAGCCGGCGCTTGCCGAAGGCGCTGCCCGTATAATAGGCCGCCGAATCATTGGTCATGACGATCAGCATGAGCACCAGGAGCCATTGAACGCCGTAGGCGGTCTGGCGCAGCAGGACCAGATGCATCAGCAAAAAAGGGATGTACAGAAATGCCAGCACGGCATAGGCGATCTCACGGGCCGCATCGGCCACCTCCCGGATACGGAAAAGGAACAGCAGGGCAAAGGCCAGGAACAGGAGGGCAACGCCTGCCAGGGCATGGCGGAGATCACCGAGAAAGGGGATGAAGACAAGGGACGTTCCGCAGATTGCCGCCGGCCAGGCTTCAACGTTCCTGTCCGGGAGGGCCATGCCGTAGAATTCGTGAAT
>Ga0187771_10000200_pt1 | contig 33437 bp, 30 predicted proteins | sample 0116_SJ02_MP15_1_FD_133139 | JGI IMG/M metagenome (GOLD analysis project Ga0187771, IMG submission 133139) | Tropical peat soil microbial communities from peatlands in Department of Meta, Colombia - 0116_SJ02_MP15_10_MG | ecosystem: Environmental > Terrestrial > Soil > Wetlands > Peat | place...
TCAATTTCGTCGCACTTGGCGTGCACCCCGAAAAGAGCTTGAGCTTAGCGGGATTGGTTGGCGCGCCCTGAGGGATTTGAACCCCCGACCCGCAGATCCGTAGTCTGCTGCTCTAATCCGCTGAGCTAAGGGCGCACCGGGATCAATGAAATTTTCACATCCCGCCCCGCCCCGCAAGATGGCTGCGCGCGCGGCGCGGCTCTTGCCCCGTTTTGCAAGAGCCGTGACGCGCGCTAGCTCGCCGCCGCCGCGGGGACGGTCACCGTCACCGTGGTGCCCTCACGGACGCGGCTGTCGATGCGCAGCATGCCGTGATGAAGCTGCACGATGTGCTTGACGATCGCGAGCCCCAGCCCGGTGCCGCCAAGCTCCCGCGATCGCGCTCGATCGACGCGATAGAACCGTTCGGTAAGCCGCGGGATGTCCGCGGCCGGGATGCCCTCGCCCGTGTCCGCGACTACGAGCGACACCGCCGGTTTCGGTTCCGCGCCGTTGAGAGTGAGGGTGGCGGGCGACGCCGATGCGGTCACGCGGCCGTCGCGCGGCGTGTACTTGATCGCGTTGTCGATGAGGTTGAGGAGCACCTGGTGGAGGCGGTCGCGATCGCCGACCAGCTTCGGCAGGCCGCTCTCGCACTTTATCTCGAGGTTCACGCCCTTGCGCCGGGCCTGGCCGCGCATCAGCTCGACCGCCTCCTCGACCACGTGCGCAGGATCGAGGTTCTCGAACTTGAGCGGCGTGACGCCTCGCTCGAGGTCCGACAGCGAGATCAGGTCATCGAGCAGGCGGGCGAGCCGGTGCGCCTGGCGGTCGATTATTCCGAGGAAACGGCGGCGCGTCTCGGCGTCATCGACGCCCTGCATGAGGGTTTCGGTGTAACCGTAGAGGGCGCTTAGCGGCGTGCGCAATTCGTGGGTGAGGTTCGCGATAAAATCGGAGCGCACTGTCTCGTAAGCCTTAAGCTGCGTGATGTCGTGAAAGACCATCACCCAGCACGGCCCGTGCGAGGTGCGCAACTGCGATGCGTTCACCGCGAGATAGCGAGGCGCCGGAATCTGGATCGCCAACTCCGCGACGGAAACGGTGCCCCCCTCCGAACGCATCGCGCGCGTCACGAACTCCTGCAGGCGCGAGTCGCGGCACAACTCGACGAAGTTGCGCCCGCGGTATTCCGTCTCCGCATCGAGCGCGAACAGGCGCCGCGCGGCGCCGTTGAGCAGGACCACCTCGCCGCGCGAGCCGGCCACCACGACCGCCTCGTTCATGCTGCGCAGCATCGCCTCGAACTCATCGCGCTGTTCCGCGAGCGAGCCGATCTCGGCCTCGACCGCATCGGCGGCGTCGAGCAGGCGATGTTCCGCGCGGTCCATCGCATCCATGTTCTCGGGCAAAAGATGCGGCGGCGGCAGCCGCGACCTGAGCGTCGCCGCGACCGCATCGAGCCTCTCGGCGCGCGCCTCGATGGTGCGCCCGATATAAATCGCCCAACCGATTCCCACTACCAGGCTGAGCGCGATCGCGCCCGCAGCGAGCACCGGCGCCACCGAACCGGTCGCGCCGAGCACCACGAGCAACGCCGCAACCGGAGCGAGCGCGGCAATCAACGCAAAAACAATGCGTGCCTTCGGGGAGCTAGCCAAGCGCCTCGGGGTTGAAGCGGTAGCCCACGCTTCGGACCGTGAGGATCAGGTCGGGATTGGCGTCGTCGCGCTCGATATGCTGGCGCAGCCGGCGCACGTGGACGTCCACGGTGCGCGGCTCGACGAAAGTATCGCGGCCCCAAACCATGTCGAGCAACTGCTCGCGCGTGTACACGCGCATCGGATGCAGGACGAAGAACTTGAGCAGCTCGAATTCGCGCAGCGCCAGTTCCCGGCGCTCCCCATCGACGAACACCTGGTAGGTGCCGAAGTCGATCTTGAGCCGCCCGCGCTCGTAGATGCCGCCCGGCTCGGGCTCGCTCGCCGGATTGGCTCGCCGGAGCAGCGCACGGATGCGCGCGATGAGTTCGCGCGGGCTGAACGGCTTCACGACGTAATCGTCGGCGCCCATTTCCAGGCCCAGCACCTTGTCCACCTCGGTGCCCTTGGCGGTCACGATTAGGATCGGCAAGTGGGCGGTGTCGTGGTTGGCCCTGATCTGCCGGCAGATCTCGAGCCCCGGGGTCCCGGGCAGCATCAGGTCGAGCACCAGCAGGTCGGGCAGGCGGCGGCGCAGCCGTTCCAGCGCCTGCGCGCCGTCGGCGGCCTCCTCGACCGCGAAGCCCTCGCGCTCGAGGTTGTAGCGCATCAGCTCGCGGATGTCGGCCTCGTCCTCGACGACGAGCACGCGGTAGCGGATGCCGCGCTGGCTTTCCTGGGCTGTCTGCTGCTGCTGATTCATGGGCTCTTCTTTTTGTCCATGTGCCGGACGAGCTTGCCTTTGACCATGAATATGACCATCTGGGCGATATTGGTCGCATGGTCGGCGATTCGTTCCAGATACTTCGACACGAAGAGCAGCCGGGTCGCCGGCCCGATGGTCCGGGCATCCTCGGCCATGTAGCTCAGGAGTTCGCGGTAGATCTGGTAGTTGAGGCCGTCCACCGCGTCATCGCGATCGATCACGTCCTGGGCCAGTTCGATATCTCCGCGCATGAAGGCGTCGATCGAGTCCTTGACCATCGTCTGCGCGATTTCCGCCATCCGCGGGATGTCGATGTATGGCTTGAGCTGCGGGTATTCGTTCAGTTCCACTGCCCGCTCGCAGATATTGACCGCGTTATCGCCGATCCGCTCGAGGTCGGTCGTGATCTTGAGACCGGTGGTAATGAAGCGGAGGTCGCTGGCGGTGGGCTGATGGAGCGCGAGCAGCCGGATGGACTGTTCGTCGTTTTCGACGTCCAGGCTGTTGACCTCGGCGTCGCGCGCGATTACCTCGCGCGCGTGCTCGGAGTCGCGGCTGACCAGCGCATCGACCGCATCGGCGATCTGCCGCTCGACGATACCGCCCATCTTGAGCAGGCCCGCGCGCAGGGTGCGCAAATCCTCATCGTACTGACGGTTGGTATGTTGCGCCTGCGTGTTATCCATTTGGTTCTCCGGCAACCTCAACCGAACCGCCCGGTGATGTAATCTTCAGTCTCGCGCCGGCCGGGGTTGGTGAAAATCTGCTTGGTCTCGCCGAACTCGATCAGGTTGCCCTGGTACATGAAGGCGGTGTAGTCGGAGGTTCGCGCCGCCTGCTGCATATTGTGCGTCACTATAACGATAGTGTAGCTCGCCTTCAGTTCGTGCAATAGCTCCTCGATTCGCGCGGTGGAAATAGGGTCGAGCGCGGAGCACGGTTCGTCCATCAGGAGCACCTCGGGCTCCACCGCAAGCGCCCTGGCGACGCACAGCCGCTGCTGCTGTCCGCCCGACAGGCTCGCGCCCGCCTTTCGCAGGCGGTCCTTGACTTCCTCCCACAGAGCCGCCTGGCGGAGGCTCTTCTCGACGATGCGGCCGCGCTCCGCGCGCGAGAGCGAGATGCCGCTGAGCGTGAGGCCGGCGGCGACGTTGTCCTCGATCGACATGGTCGGGAACGGGGTCGGCTTCTGGAAGACCATCCCGATTCGGCGGCGGACTTCCACCGGGTCCACGCCGGGACCGTAGATATTCTCGCCGTCGAGGGTGACCTCGCCTTCGGCGTGCGCCCCCGGCACAACCTCATGCATCCGGTTGAGGCATCGGACCAGGGTCGATTTTCCGCATCCCGACGGTCCGATGATCGCGGTGATGTGGTTCTCGAGGAAGTTCAGGTTGATGTCCTTGAGCGCAGCCACCTTGCTGAAGTACGCGTTCAGGTGGCGCGCGACCATCTTATCGACCATGGCTACCTTGCCGTTTTCGCTGTTCCGCCCGTTATCCATCTGACTCCCAGTTCGAGCGCGAGCACGATCCCGGTCAGCACCAGTGCGCCGGCCCAGGCCTGGCGTTGCCAATCGGGAAACGGAGATATCGCGTAAGTATAAACCTGCACCGTCAGCGTCGCGATCGGCTGCCCAAGCGACGTGGACCAGAACCGGTTTCCGAACGACGTGAACAACAGCGGCGCGGTCTCGCCCGCGATCCTCGCCACCGCCAGGATCACTCCGGTCGCGATGCCCGACAGCGCGGTGCGCACGATCACCGCGAGCGTGGTTTTCCACTGCGGCACACCGAGCGCGAGCGACGCCTCGCGCAGCTCGTGCGGGACCAATCCCACCATCTCCTCGGTCGTCCGCGTGACGAGCGGTAGCATGATCGCAGCCAGCGCGACCGCGCCCGCCATCGTCGAAAAACCGCCCAGCGGGCGCACCACGACGGCATAGGCAAAGATGCCGATAACGATCGACGGTATCCCCATCATCACATCGGCCGCGAAACGGACCGCGTTCGCGAACTGACCGCCGCGATGCTGCGCGAGGTAAAGCCCGGCGCCGACCCCGATCGGCACGCCGATCAGACAAGCGAGGCCTACGACCTCGAAGGTGCCGACGATCGCGTTCGCCATCCCGCCACCCGCCTCGCCGACCGGCTTGGGCAGGCTCGTGAAGAACGCCCAGTTGACGCTCGCGGCGCCCTTCGTAAGCAGGTAGCCGAGCACCAGGAAAAGCGGAATCAGCGTCACGAGGGTGGCCGCGACGGTGACCGCCATCATGAAGTCGCTCTTCGCCTTTCGGTAAAAATAATATCGGTCGCGATTCGTTCTGCTAGCCATCGTCACGCTTTCGTATCGAAGCGGCGCTGCACCACACCCGCCACCAGGAGTCGTCCGACCACGTTGAGAGCCACGCCCACCGCCAGCAGCACGAGTCCGAGCTCGATCAGCGCCGACACGTACATCTCGGTGGTCGCCTCGGCAAACTCGTTGGCGATCACGCTCGCGAGCGTCGCCGCGGGCTGAAACAGCGACGCCGAAATCTGCGGCGAGTTCCCGATCACCATCGCAACTGCGATCGTCTCACCCAGCGCGCGCCCGAGTCCGAGGATTATCGCTGCGGTTACCCCCGTCAGCCCGAACGGAAGCACTGCCATCCGCACCATCTCCCACTTCGTCGCGCCGAGCGCGAACGCCGCCTCGCGCTGAGTCTGGGGGACCGTCCGGAAGACGTCGGTGCAGACCGACGAGATATACGGGATGACCATGATTGCGAGAATCACGCCCGCCGAGAGCATCCCGACCGCCACCTTGGGACCTTTGAACAGCGGCAGCCATCCGAGATAGGTCGCCAGCGGCGGCTCGATGTGATCGCGGATCCACGGGCCGAGAACGAAAATCGCCCACAGCCCGTACACCACGCTGGGAATCGCGGCGAGCAGGTCCACCAGGAAGCCCAGCCGCCGGCTGAGCCACCCCGGCGCCATCTCGCTCAGGCAAAGCGCGGCACCGAGGCTCAGCGGGACCGCGATCATGAGCGCGATCGCCGAGGAGACTGCCGTGCCCCAAATGAAAGGCAGCGCGCCATATAAGTCGCTGACCGGGTTCCACTCGGTACTGATGAGGAATGAAAGCCCGAACTTGCGAATCGCCGGCATCGAGTCGACCGCCAGCGCAACCGCAAGACCGAGCAGCAGCGGAATGATCACCGCAGCCAGGCCGAATGTGACGATTTCGAAAATACGGTCGCCGGAGATGCGCACGCGGACCTGACTGCGCCGCGTCTCCCGGCCTAAAACCGTCACTTCCTCCGCCACCGCGGTTTCTACTTCTGACAAGGCAGGGCCGTCCTTCACGCGATCGCCTGCTTTTCCAAAAAAGATACGGGGGCCCTCGCGTCCCATATACATTAGTCAGCTAATGTTAAGGGCGTGTTACGCCGCCGAAAAATCGTAGTGACCCCGGATACTTGCCGCGCCTGACGCGAATCATTCGCGACCACGTTCGAAGCCCCTTTGCTTCAGAAGTGAGAAATCCGATCGATTCCGTCCATATAAGGGCGCAGGACTTCGGGCACCGTCACGCTGCCGTCCTCATTTTGATAGTTCTCGAGTACGGCTATCAGCGTACGCGGCAGGCCGAGCCCGGAGCCATTGAGGGTGTGGACCAATTCGGGGCGGCCGCCCTTGGCCGGGCGGAACCTGATCTGCGCCCGGCGCGCCTGAAAATCGGTGCAGTTGGAGCACGAGCTGACCTCGAGCCATTCGCCGCAGCCGGGCGCCCACATCTCGACGTCGTATTTGGCCGCGGCGGTGAATCCCAGGTCCCCGGTGCACATCTGGATGACGCGGAACGGGATCCTGAGCCGCCGGCATATCTCGCACGCGTTCTCGACCAGCTTCTGCAGTTCGTCGTCGGAGGAATCGGGATGGACCACCTTGACCATCTCGACCTTGTCGAATTGATGGCCGCGCTTGATGCCGCGCACGTCGCGCCCCGCCGACATCTTCTCGCGCCGGAAGCATGGCGTGTATGCGGTCAGATAAATCGGCAGGCGGCTCACGTCGAGGATCTCGCCCGAGTAGAGGTTCGTCAGCGGGACCTCAGCGGTCGGGATGAACCAGAAGTCCTCCTCATGGTCTTTGTACATGGTGTCGGCGAATTTCGGCAGATGCGCGGTCCCGATCACCGCCGCGGTATTCACCATCAGGGGCGGCGCAACCTCGAGGTAGCCCTGCTCCTTCGTCTTGACGTCGAGCATCCAGGCGATGAGCGCGCGCTCCAGGCGCGCGCCGGCGCCGACCAGGAACTGGAAGCGAGTGCCTGAGAGCTTGACCCCGCGCTCGAAGTCGATGATCCCCAGCCGCTCGCCGAGGTCCCAATGCGGCAGCGGCTCGAATGAGGTGAATTCGATCGGCGTCCCCTCGCTGCGAACGATCTTGTTTTCCCGCTCGTCCGCGCCGGGAGGAACATAGGGCCGCGGGATGTTCGGCAGGCCGAGCATCAACGCCTCGCACTGGCGTTCGATTTCGGTAAGCTCGCGCTCGCCGGCGGCGATTCGCTCGCCGAGCTCGCGCATCTCGGCGCGCTTTTTCTCGCGCTCGGCGGGCGATGCCTTCCCGAGTTCCTTCGACTCGCGAGTGCGCCCGGCGCGCAGCTCGTCGAGATCGTGCTGAAGGCGGCGCCGGCTCGCATCAGCCGCGACCACGCGATCGACCTCGGTCGGCTCCACGCCAACCATCGCAAGTTGCGCCTTGATGAACTCTGTCTGCTCCCGAATGAGCCTGATATCCAGCATCAGAATGCGTCTCTCAACAATTCCAGGCGCCTGCGCGTCCCTTCGCCGGTGATCGCGACCACATCGAATCGCATCGCACGATCGCCCGCGCGATATCGCGCTGCAAAGGCCTCCGCCGCGCGCCGCATGTGCTCTTCTTTGCGGCGATCGATCGCCTCCTGGGGCGTTCCGGCCCCATCGTCGAAGCGCGTCTTGACCTCGACGAACACCAGCGTCTCGCCGTCCATTGCGACCAGATCGATTTCCGCGCCTGCCGCGCGGAAGTTCCGCGCAACGATCCGATAACCGTTGCGCCTGAGGTGGCGCTCGGCGAGCCTTTCGCCCCGCCGACCAAGCCGCAGCCGCGCACCGGGGTCGCTCGCGCCGCCGAAGCGTCCGGCCAGGTCCGCGAACCAGGCCGCGATTCGACCCATGATCCGGTCACGTCGAACCATCTTATATGCGATTCCCCCCTCTTCGCGAGACGGCCGATGCGGCACAGAGGGTATGGCCGCCAATCGGAACTCGCAAGCATCCGAGGCCCCCCACCCTGCGCCCTTCGATCGATTGCCCGGGCGGCGTTCCCTGAAATCAGCCGTTTGATAGCATCGCGGTAGCGCGCGACGGTCGTGCGCGGCGCAATACCAATCAGGAGGGAGTCGCATGGCTTACTACATGTTGCAGGCCGCATTTGCGGACGTCTCGTGGACCGCGATGGCCAGGAAACCGCAGGATCGCATGGAAGCGTTCCGGCCGGTGGTCGAAAAAGCCGGCGGCAAGTTGGTTGGCTACTGGTTCTCGCTCGGAGAGTACGACTCGCTGGTGATCGTCGAGGTCCCCGACAACGTGAGCGCAGCATCGCTCTCGATCGCGGTGACCGCAGGCGGCGCATTCAAGGCGCTCAAGACCACCGCGCTGCTCACGGCCAAGGAGGGCGCCGAGGCGATGAAGGCAGCCGCATCGCTCATGCAGACCCCGGAATACAAGGCGTCGCGCAAGCCGCTCGGCTAGCTTCGGCGGCGAGGCGGCGAACCTGACACGGGCGCGCCGGGATGTTACGATTCTCCCACGATGGCGGAAAACAAGATCACGCTCGAGCAGGTGCGGCACGTCGCGCGCCTGGCGCGCCTGGAACTGAGCGAGGCCCAGGAGGACAGCCTGCGCGCCGACATGAACGAAATCCTCGCTTACGTGGAGAAGCTCAACGAACTCGACACGAGCGCCGTCGAGCCGACGTCGCAAGTGGGCGAGTCCGGAACGCCGATGCGCAACGACGAGGTCACCAATCATCCGGCGCCCGATGATATGCTCGCCAACGCGCCCGCGCGCGAGCGTGGCCACTTCAGGGTACCGAAAATCATCGAATGATAACTGCCGCGGGCGCCGGAAGCTGATTTCAGCGCACTCGGGAAAAGACTCGCCCACTCATGGCTTCCCCGGAACTTTACAGACTGACTATCGCCGAAGCGCAAGAGCGGCTTCGCAAGCGCGAGACCTCCGCAGTCGAGCTGACGCGCGCCTGCCTCGACCGCATCCACGCGGTGGACCCCAGGCTCAACGCGTTCCTTACCATCCTGGATGAAGAAGCGATCGAGCAGGCGCATGCGGCGGACCACCGGCTCGGCGCGGGAGACGCGCCGCCGATGTGCGGAATCCCGCTCGGCATCAAGGACATCTATTGCACGCGCGGCGTGCGAACCAGTTGCGCGTCCAGGATACTCGAAACCTTCGTGCCGCCCTTCGATGCGACCGTCATCGCGAAACTCCGCGCCGAGGGTGCCGTCTTCCTGGGCAAGACCAACCTCGATGAGTTCGCGATGGGATCATCGACGGAGAACTCGGCGTTCGGACCCACGCGAAATCCGCACGACCTCGAACGCGTCGCGGGCGGATCGTCGGGCGGGTCGGCGGCGGCGGTTGCGGCCGATGAATGCCTCGCATCGCTCGGCACTGACACCGGCGGCTCGATTCGCGAACCGGCGTCGTTCTGCGGTGTGACCGGGATCAAGCCTACGTACAGCCGCGTGAGCCGCTACGGCGTCGTCGCATACGCATCGTCGCTCGACCAGGTCGGCCCGTTCGCAAAGACGGTGCGCGATGCGGCGATTCTGCTGCGTTCGCTCGCGGGCCACGACCCTCGCGATTCGACCAGCTCGTCGCGCCCGGTGCCCGATTACGAACGCGCGCTGACCGGCGACGCGACCGGGATGCGCGTCGGAGTGCCGCGCGAATTCTTCGTCGAGGGGATGCAGCCTGGGGTCGAGAACGCAGTGCGCGCGGCGCTTTCGCGCTTCGAGGCGCTGGGCGCAAGGAAGATCGACATTTCGCTGCCGCACACCGATTACGCGATCGGCGCCTACTATCTCATCGCGACCGCCGAGGCGAGCGCGAACCTCGCGCGCTACGATGGCGTGCGTTACGGGCTTCGCATCGGCGCCGAGGACCATATCGCGCTCTACGAACGCAGCCGCGTGGCCGGGTTCGGCGCCGAAGTCAGGCGGCGAATAATGCTCGGGACCTTCGCGCTCTCGGCGGGTTACTACGACGCCTATTATCTGAAGGCGATGAAGGTGCGCACGCTCATCCGCCGCGACTTCGAGCGCGCCTTCGAGCAATGCGACATCATCGTTACGCCAGTCGCCCCGACCACCGCGTTTAAGCTCGGCGAGAAGATGTCGGACCCGTTGACCATGTACCTGTCGGACATCTTCACGATCTCGGTGAACCTCGCCGGGCTGCCCGGGCTGGTGGTTCCGTGCGGTTACGATGATAAGAATTTGCCGATCGGGATGCAGATAATCGGACCGCCATTCAGCGAGGAGTCGCTGCTGCGCGCGGGCGACGCATACGAACGCTCCGGAGCGTTTGCGCCGCGCCGCCCGGAATTATGACGGAATCGAACGATGGCCGCTGACGCATACGAAGCGGTGATTGGACTCGAAGTCCACACCCATCTGATGACGAAATCGAAGCTGTTCTGCGGATGCTCGACTGCGTTCGGCGCTCCGCCCAACGAGAACGTCTGTCCCGTCTGCATGGGGATGCCGGGAGTGCTGCCGGTGCTCAACCGGCGCGCGGTCGAGCTTGCGGTGCGCACCGGGATTGCCGCGCATTGCGAGATCGCGGCGCGCTCGATCTTCGATCGCAAGAGTTACTTCTATCCCGACCTGCCCAAGGGCTATCAGATTTCGCAGTACGAAACGCCGCTCTGCAAGGGCGGTTACATCGATCTGCCCGCCACCGGAAACGGCGAGCCGCGGCGAATCCGGCTGGTCAGAATCCATCTCGAGGAGGACGCCGGCAAGAATATCCACGAGGCGAACTTCAGCCTGGTGGACTTCAACCGCTCGGGAGTGCCGCTGATGGAAATCGTGAGCGAGCCCGATATGCGCTCGGCCGAGGAGGCGGGCGCGTATCTGCGCGAGCTGCGCGCGATCCTGAAGTATATCGAGGCATCGGACGTGCGCATGGAGGAAGGCGGCTTTCGATGCGACGTCAACGTGTCCGTGCGCAAGCGCGGCACCGAGAAGCTCGGCGTCAAAAGCGAGATCAAAAACTTGAACTCGTTTCACTTCGTCGAAAAAGCGATCGACTACGAGGTGCGCCGCCAAATCGAAGTGCTGGAGTCGGGCGGCAAGCTCGCGCAGGAGACCCATCTGTGGGACCCGGTGCGCGAGGAGACTCGTCCGATGCGCTCGAAGGAATTCGCCAACGACTACCGCTATTTCCCCGAGCCTGACCTGCCGCCGCTCGTGGTGCCCGCAGCAATGGTCGATGCGATCCGCCGGTCGATGCCGGAGCTGCCATCAGAGCGGCGCGCGCGCTACGTCCACGATTATGGCCTGAGCGATTACGACGCAGCGGTGATCATCGCCGAGCACGACATCGCGGATTACTTCGACAAGATGCTGCCCGGCCTCAAGAACCGCAAGACCGCCGCGAATTGGGTGATGACCGAGGTCCTGCGCGTCGTGAACGAATCGACCAAGCCGATCGCCGAGGCCGTGCCGAAGCCGGCGGAGACCGGCGCGCTGTTGCGGATGGTCGAGGAGCAGAAGATCAGCCTCAATGCGGCCAAGTCCGCGTTCGCCGCGATGTGCAAGTCGGGCAAAGGCGCGGAAGCGACGGTCGCCGAACTCGGGCTTGCGCAGGTCTCGGATGAGGGCGCGATTGCGGCGGCCTGCGATGCGCTCATCGCGGCGGAGCCCGAGAAAATCGCCGAGTATCGCGCCGGCCGCGACAAGCTCTTCGGGTTCTTCGTCGGCCAGGTGATGAAATCGATGGGCGGCAAAGCCAACCCGGCGGTGATCAATCAGATTCTGAAAAAGAAGCTCGCCCGCTAGGCGCTCGCCGCGCGGGCCACCTTAGGACCCCCTTCCAATCCTTGCTCCGCAACTGATTGCGGGGGAAGGGAAGAAATAAAAGACCCACGGTCCTGGCGTGTCCCTTCTTCCGCAATCTTTTGCGAAGGAAGGCGCAGAGCTGACGCGGCGCCCACTGCTTCTCCGTCGGCGCGCCAGGCGGCCGCGGGTGGATGTCTGCACCCCCACCCGCGCGTCACGGATGCTGCGGAAAAAACCGGCAGCATCCGCGCCGCTCTGCCCTCCCCCACATCAAAAAGTGTGGGAGGGATTCTGAATTCCTCCCCCATTCTCCGCGAAGAGGATAACTCCTAAATTTCCTAGCCCATTCTTGATTTGGGGATAACTCCTAAAATTCCTCCCCCATTTTTTGATATGGGGGAGGAATAAGGTGGGGGTGCCTGCTGTCTTTCCCCTTTCCCCGCTCAGTGCGCCGGGGACGGAGCAGCAGATGGCGTTGCGGCGGGACTCGCAGCCGCCGCCTGCGCCGCCATCGCCGCCGCCGCGGCTTCGGGAGACGGGACGTACTCGGGCGGATAGGAGACCCGCTTCCAACTGAAAACCAGCAGCGTGAGCGCCCGCGCGTCGTCCTCCGGCATGTCGAAGTCGGGCATCAGGGTTCCCGGCGAGACTTTGCCGGCCTCGACCAGATGCTGCATGTTCCAGTTGAACACGGTCTCGGGGCCGGTCACGTGCGAGAAATCGAACAGTTCGGGATTCTTGTCGCCCTCGAAGGTGAGCTCGGGCGCCTTGTTTCCGCCCTCTCCCTCGACCTGATGGCAGACCAGGCACTTGTAGTGCTTGATGAGCTTCTTGCCGCGATTGATCTTATCCATGCCCGGCGTTGCGGCATCGTGGCGATGGCAGAAGTTGCACCGCATCTGCATCATGTCGTTCGCGGTCAGCCCATACTTCTTCGCCACTTCGGGCGTGAGCATCGGATCGGTCCATCCGGCGCCGCCGGAATGCGCATCGGCCTCGGATGTCGCCCAGCCCTGTCCGCCATGACAGGGCGTGCAGCCGAACTTCTCGAATGGATGCATCGCGACCCATTGATTCTGCGGATGGGGCGCGAACGGCTGGGCCAGATTGGCTGGCAGCACTGAGGCCCATTCGTAGCCGAGATGGCATGTGATGCATCGGTCGACCACGCCGATGTCCGCGTTCCAGATCTGATGGATTCCCGGCTCGAACTTGCGCGCGTCTTCACCCCGTCCGTAATGGCTCAGCAGCGCGGGGAATTCGTTCTGGTATCGGCGCCACTCGGGACGGAACTCGTTCCAGAGCGCGATCGCCACCAGCACGAAGAAGAACAGCGACATGGCCACCAGCCAGCCGAAGTCCTTCGCCTCGTAAGATTGTTCGTCGCGAGCCATCTGAGCCAGCCTCGCCTAAAACAGTGTCGGCATGGCCGGCCAGCCGCCCGACCACGGAAAGTAGAGTCGCCAGTAGGGACCGCGCAGGTAAACGCCCACAATGATCAACGTGACGATCGCGGCGGTCAGCACGGCGAAGATGAGATTCTGGCGGCGGCGCGAGGGCGCAAACCACACTCCTTCGGACGTGCTCGGCGAGCGGTCGAGGAACGGCCAGACCGCCAGAACCGCGAGCAGAACTCCGGGAACTAGCATTCCGCCGAGCAGCGCTCCGCTGATCGTAAAAGAACCAAGATGGACCGTGGTGGATGCGACCAGCTCCTGGAGCCAGACGAAATACCACGGCGCCTTGGCGGGATTGGGAGTGATCGCCCGATTGGCCGCGCCCTCCAGTGGCGCGTTGAAGACCAAGGACGCCAGCAGCGTGATGTTGAACACGACCAGGAAGACCAGCGCGATGCGCCGGGTGAGGTTCGGCGATGCGAGCACCTGGTCGCGCTCCTCGAGATCGACCGAGCTCATCACCGCGACCGAAGTTCCGGGCGTGAGCCCGAATAACGAATAACTCTTCGCCGCCGGCATCTCGCGCGGCGCAAGCCGGCGCGCAGCGCGTATCGGCTCGATCGCCGCCAGGCCGCCATCCCGGCGGATTCTCCACATGTGGTACGCGATCAGCACCCACGCAATCAGCGGCAGGAAAAATACGTGCAGGACGTAAAATCGCAGCAGCGTCTGCTGGCCGATCTCATGTCCGCCGAGCAGCAGGAAATGGATCAACTCGCCGAGCACCGGCGCCTGCCGCGCGATTCCGGTCCCAACCGTGATCGCCCAGAAGGCGAGCTGGTCCCATGGCAGCAGGTAGCCCGTAAACGACAGCAGAAGCGTGGACAGCAGCAGGACCACGCCGACCAGCCAGTTGAATGAGCGCGATCCGCGATACGCCGCGGTGAAGAACACCCGCGCCATGTGGATGAACACGACGGCGACCATCCCCTCGGCCGCCCATCGATGCTGATTTCTAAGGACACGGCCAAAGCTGACCGCGAATTCCAGATCCTTGATGGAACCGTAGGCCCGCTCCGTCGAGGGCACATAGAAGAACATCAGCATCACGCCCGTCACGGTCAGGATCAGGAACAGGACCGCGGATGCCGTCCCGAGCCAGAACGAGTAGGGGAAATCCATGCTCGCCCGGGCGACCTTGGCCGGGAACCAGTGGAGCCAGAAATTGCGGACGATAGCCTCGGAGGACTCTCGCTCGCTGTCGGGCGACCAGGTCCACAGAATCTGCCGCCAGAGCTTCCAGAGCCGTTCGCGCACTGGTCAGGCCTTTCTCCCCGAAGGGACGAAGCGGAAACCGCGCGCGACGGTCGTGGCCGTATCGACCTGGAGGTAACCGTCGGGCGATTCCGTGGTGGAAAACCATTTGAGCGGCGCGGGCGCCGGCCCCCCGATCACCGCGCCATCGGGATTGAACCGGCTGCCGTGACAAGGACAATCGAACTCGGTCCCCTTCCACTGCACGGTGCATCCGAGATGCGTGCAGATGGCGGAGATCACGTAGAAACCGACCGCGTCGCGGATCACGAACAGGCGGTGCGCCGCATCGAAGTTGTAGCCCTCCGGGTAATCGTCGGGCCGCTTGAGCTTGAAGCGCGACGGCGGCTCGTAGAGCACGTTGGGAAAAAACGCGCGGCCCGCCGCGCCGATCTGCGCCAGGAAAGCGGCAAGCACCGAGCCCTTGCCGACCAGGCGGAGAATTCTTCGCCGATCCGGATTCATCGCTCGAATGACTCCTCGAACTGGAACCGCTCCATCGTGATCGCCGCGGTCGGGCAGCGAATCGCGCACAGACCGCACCGGATGCACTTCGCCTCTTCGTAAAGGAACGCGCTTGCGACTCCCGGCGGCATCGCGCTCGCCACCGCCCCGGGATCGGCGAGGCGATCGACCGGAAGGAAGCTGAGGCAATGCTCGGGACATATGTCCACGCATCGATTGCACAGGATGCATCGCGATGCGTTGTAGATCGGATGAATGTGGCAGTAGAGGCAGCGCGTCGCCTGCTCGCGCGCCTCATCGGGCGGGTACGTGGTCTCGACTTCGGTGATCCCGGTGCGGCGCGAGAGCGGCTCGATCGGAATCTCCCGCTTGAACTGCTCGTAGCGCGGCGCCATCTCGTACGTGTCGGTCGGCATCTGCTCGACCGTCACGCGCATCCGCGCCGGCCCAACCGTACGGCCGCTCAGATAGGCGTCGATCGAGCGCGCGGCGAGCTTGCCGTGCTGCGCCGTCGTGATCAGCAGCGAGGGCGGGAACGCCGAGTCGCCGCCGGCGAAGACGCCCGGCGAGTCGGTGGCGAGCGTCACCGGATCGACCTTGAGCGTGCCGGCCGGAGTGGTCGCAACTCCATCCTCCGGACTGAGGAAGGAGAGGTCGGGCGCCTGTCCGATTGCGAGAATTATGTTGTCGGCATCGATCGTGCGCCGCTGGTTTTCGTCGAACTCGGGACGGAAACGGCCCGCATCGTCAAAAACGCGCGTGCACTTCACCAGTTCGATTCCTGCGGCGGTTCCGTTTCGAACGATGACCCGCTTGGGTCCCCATCCGGGCAGAAACGTGACCCCCTCATCGCGCGAGATTTCGAACTCCTCGCGCCCTTGCGCCGACTTCATCGCCGGCATCTCGGCCTCGCTCTCGAGGCTGGCGACCAGCACTTCGAGCGCGCCGCGCCGGACGGCCTCGCGTGCGGCATCCAACGCGACCCTCATCGTGCCCGACTCGACGGTCTGTTCCTCCTCTGCGGCGAGCGCGAGTCCCGGGACCAGCGCGCGCACTGCGGTGCGCGCCGCATCGATCGCGACCAGCCCGCCCCCGATCACGACCACGCGTGCGCCGAGCTTCACGCGATAGCCGCGATTGATGTTGAGCAGGTAGTCGATCGCCTTGATCACGCCGTCGGCGTCGGAGCCTTCGATCGGGACCGCGCGCCCGCGCGTGGCGCCGACCGCGAGGAAAATCGCACCGTAGCCCTGGGCCCTGAGATGGCGCACGCCGAAATCCGGGCCGAGCGGGGTCGAGTAGCGAAATTCGACGCCGAGCGATTCGATCTCGGCGACCTGGTAATCGATTACTCCGCGGGGAAGCCGGTAGGCGGGGATTCCGTAGCGGAGCATCCCGCCCGGATGTGGCATCGCCTCGAAGACCGTCACCGAGTAACCCATCATCGCAAGGTCGTGTGCGCAGGCGAGCCCGGCAGGCCCCGCGCCGACGACCGCGACCCGGGGCGCACCCTTGGGCGCGGTGGCGCGAAGGCTCTCGGCGTGCCCCGGCGTGATGCTCCCGCCGCCCATCGGGCCGGCCAGAATCTCGCGCAGGCTGGTCGCGGAGAGCGACTCGGCGCCGAACTGGTCGGTCACGAATCGCTTGAGCGCGCGAATCGATACCGGCGCATCGATCTTGCCGCGCCGGCAGGCGTCCTCGCACGGAGCACCGCAGGTATGGCCGCAGATCGACGCGATCGGATTGGGAGAGCGCGCTACGCGATAGGCCTCGGCGAATCGGCCCTCGGCGATGAGCTGCACGTACCGGCCGGCGTCGGTCTTGACCGGACACGCATCGAGACACGGCACGTTCTTGCGAAACCACCACAGGTCGCGCGGTTTCGCATCGATCTTACCCAAGCCGCTCATTTGCCCAACCCGCTCGCTCGAACGCCCGCCGGCTACTTCTTGCAGAACGTCCTGACGTAGGCGATCAGGTCACGAATTTCGTCATCTTCGAATCCGCTGCTCCACGCCTGCATGTCGGCGCTGAAACCAGCCGCCGGGCCGCCGTTCTTGATCACCTTGAACAGGACGTCGTCGGTCTCCTTTGCCATGCGCGCGCAATCGGTGAAATCACGCGGCTTGGTCTTCAGCGTAGCCGCCGCGGTGCCATCGCCCTTCCCTTCCGGGCCGTGGCACTTGGTGCAGAATGTCTTGTAGTTCTGCTTGGCGGCCGCGAGGTCCGCGGCCAATGCGCCGCCGCTCGATGACGCCAACATTACAACGATCCCGACTATTGCTGCGAGTTTGTTCACTCCATCCTCCTCGAGTTTCCGCCCGCGCTGCGATCAACGGCTCTTCAGGTACTCCACGAGCGCGCGGGTATCGTCCGCCGGCAGGTTCCCAAGCGTGCGCATGTGCATGATGATCTGGTCCCATTCATACGGAGCCTTCTCGGAACCCGGCCGCGCATTGTGACACGTGTTGCAATAGAGCGGCCAGAGCTTCGCGCCCTTGCGGAACAGCCGTCGGTGTTCCGCCTGAGCGGCTGCGGTGGCACTTTCCTGGGCCCACGCCGCCGCTTTTGCGATCGGTCCAGCAACAAACACGGAGAGCAGAACTGCAATTATCAAGGTTTTCATTGTTCCCCCTCCTCAGAATCCGATCGTGAACTGGGTCAGGAATGCACGATCATTCGGAGTCGAGCCGACTGGCATGCCACCGACGGTCTGGGTCAAAGAGCTGGGCCCTTGTTGAGCACCAGTAAACACGCCCCCTGCTCGCGGCAATTCGAGATCGAGCTCGTTCTGCCAGACTATCGATGGCGTGATCCAGTAGTCGACGCCGAGGGCTACTTCGCGCGCATGTGGCGCGTAGAGGGACGGCGATCCGCTCACACCGAAATCGGGCAGCAGTCCTACGTTGATGCCGCTGGAGCCGACCGACGCGGCGCTGGTGATATCGTTGATGTCCACGAAATGCTGATTCACGCCTGAGTAGCGCACGAGCAGTTCGGTCTTGTCGGTGACCTTCTGCACTATATCGGGCAGGAATTCATGGCCGACTCCATTGAGGAAATAGCCGACTTGGAGGTACCAGCCCTCACGATTGTCCTGGGCGTACGGCGCGGGCATCGAGCGGTACGAGCGTAGGAACTCGCCGCGCGTCTGCAGATTGCCCATCAGGTAGTTGAAGTCCACGCCCCACGAGGTGAACCAGTTGCCGCCCATCCACTTGCCGTTGTAGGTCGACGCGCCCAGTTCGAGCCGCCCCCAATCCGAGTCAACCGGAATCGGGTAGAAACGCAGGCGTCCGCCGAACGCCTTGCCGTTGGTCTGCGCGCTTCTGATCGGCGTCGGTGAGCTTACGACCGCGCCCGGAATCGGCTCGCTGAAGCTTGGCCCGGTTCCGGTCCACATCGTGTAGTCGACGTCCTGGCCTTCAGCGCCCCATTGCAAACCGCCTCGGAGCTGGACTCCGACTTCTGCCGGCGGCACGACCGGCTCAACTGCGAACGGAAGCGGCGCAGTGATGAACCGGTTGACCCACATCGGACTCTGATTTTCGTACCAGTCACCGAATGGCTGGTCGAACAGGCCGCCGACCACGGTCAGATAATCATTCAGAAAGAGCTGGAAGTTGGCCGTCGATAGGTCCGCTCCCGTGCCATTTTGGCCGAAGCTAAAGCTGCCGACGCCCTCGAACAGGATCCAATCAGTCGGACGGTACAGGATCATCGGCTCCCAATCCGCGAGGAACGTGTTTTGCGATCCGCGCGGGATGCCGTCGATTCCGTGCGGCTGCTGATCGTAGATGAATTCGACCCCCGCCGCGCCGGTCACGGTGAACGAGTGCGATCCCAGGTAGCGGTCGAAGGAACCGGAGAAATCCTGCGAAGACGCCTGTGCCTGAGCCTGCTGGGTCTGGATCTGCTTGACGGCCTGCGCAGTCTGGGTCGTCTCGGTCTTTACCTCGGTGCTCGATGCCTTGAGCTGAGTGTTCTCGGTTTCGAGCTGCTCGACCCGCTTCTCGAGGCGCTGAATCTCATCGCGGTCGTGCGACCGATCCTGTTCGAGCCGCTTGAGCTCCCGCGAGATCGCGCGAAGAGTCTTTGGGTCCGAGGAATCATCCGCACGTGCGGCCGCAGTCGGAATCGCAATCGCGATTCCAAGCACGAGCAGGACGAGCCTTGGAATTCGTGGCGCGTTCATGTCCCCTCCGCAATAAAAATTCTGGTTTTGTTTCGGCCCTGGCACCGCAAAATCGGCGCCCCCTTCTCTTCCCCCAAAAGCAAATCGGGCCGGAGCGGCGGACATTAGCAATATTAGCCGGGCACCGCAAATGTTCGCGCCCACTTTTGTGCACGCTGGGTCAGCCGGCCGGCTGGACCGAAGCTCGCGCGACGGGAGAGCCGCGGCCGGCTTGCGCCGCCGCTACCGGCGTCGCTGGTGGAGAAATTCGTTGAGATTAGGGCAGTAGCTTACTGCTTGGGAGTCGCGGATGTTCCACCGCTGAAGCTGCCGGACGCTGCGAGGCCGCCCACGACACCGCCGGCTCCGAGGATGCCACCGCCCACGGCCACGGCCGCCCAATTGGTTGCGGCGGCAGCGGCCCCGGCCAGAGTCGGCACCGTCGGCACGAGCGCGCAGGCGACGGTCGATCGATAGCCGGCGTTGACCTGGACCGTAGTGCCCGGGTTTGCGGCGTTCCACACATCAACGCTGTCCTCGTACACGGTGTAGTCGCTGAACTGCACGCATCCGGGGAATGCCGTTCGAGGCGTGTTGGTCTGGTAGGAAGTATCGAACCTCGTGCCGCGCGCGGCGCCAACCGCGTTCGGCGTATGCACCTGGTAGTCGGCGGGTCGCGCCCCGACGGTCTTCGCAACGAACGATCGCACCACGCCCGCAAGCAGGCCGAGCCGAGTGGTGCCGAATCCCGCTGCATCCACCGTGTGCCGGTCGATCGTCATCTCGGCTGATTCGCCGAGTTCGAATCTGCTCTTGTCGGCCAGCGTCACCGCGACATTGGCGCCCGGGCCAGTCTTGAGCCGATCGCCGGCCTGCACCTGGTTTCCTTGCGCAGCTTTGATTGTGTTGCCGCCGCGAATGATCTGAACGTCACCGGTGATCGAGGTTATCGTTCCGGCCGCGGTTTGCGCGTTCGCAAGCGACGGCGCCAGCATTGCGAAAAGCATCGCGATCGCAATCGCATACATCCACGACCGGCGCGCGATCAGCGCCGCACAAAGTTTCGGAGCCAACGAGTACATCACTATGCGACTGTCCGGCACCCTTCGAAGTTAGAGCCGTTCGGGTGCGGGAATCCTCTTTAAGCAGAATTGCGCGCCATATTGCAATCGAAAATCGACTCTCGCGCGCTCCCCAAGCGCGCGCCCGCAGCGACCCGCCCGGCGCCTGATGCGATGCCACAGTCATAAAGAGTGCAGCGCGAAGCAAATATGCAGACACTACATCAAATAGCAGACCCCTGATGCGTTAAGATTCAATGATTTTCCATCAGCAAAATTTTTTTCTATTGAACTGCTCTGATGGCGCCTCTTCAGCCCTTGGGTAGGCCCAGCGTGCGTTCGCCGATGATGTTGCGCTGAATCTCGCTCGTTCCCCCCGCGATCGTATATTGGCGCGCGCTGAGCACCCGATTCAGCCATCGCGGCGCGTCAGGCACGATCGGACTTGGATCGCCCAGCAGCGCGTGCGACCCGAGCATCTCTGACGCGAAGCGCGCGATCGCCATTCCCAACTCGGAACCGAAAAGTTTGAGCATCGACCCCTCGGGCCCCGGTGCAAGCCCCTTGAGGCGGCGGGTGAGCGTGCGAAGGTGGGTGTACTTCGCCGCCTCGCAATCCATCGCAAACTGGGCGAGGCGTTGGCGGACCCACTCCTGCTCCCACGCCGGCCGCCCATCGATCTCCACCGTCTGCGCCAGTTCGGCGAGCCGCCGCACCTGCGATTTATGACCACCCCCGCCGCCGCCGCTGCGCTCGTACATCAGGGTGGTCATCGCGACGTTCCATCCCTCGTTGAGCGGACCGACCAGGTTTTCCTTCGGCACCTGGACGTCGGTGAAGAACACCTCGTTGAAATGGGCGTGCCCGTTCATCAGAACCAGCGGACGCACTTCCACTCCGGGGCTTTTCATCTCGAGGAGCAGGTAACTGATTCCGCGATGCTTGGGCGCGGCGGGATCGGTACGCGCAAGCAGGAACATCCAATCGGCGTACTGTGCGCCCGAGGTCCACACCTTCTGCCCGTTGAGAAGAAAATTGTCGCCACGATCGAGCGCGCGAGTCTGAAGCGAGGCGAGATCGGAACCGGCGCCCGGCTCGGAGTAGCCCTGGCACCAGATGTCGTCGCCGCTCAGGATGCGCGGCAGGAACCGCTTTTTCTGCGCCTCGGTCCCCCAATGCATGAGCGTCGGCCCGCACAGTCCGAGCCCCGAATAGCCGGGCAGGACGGGCGCTCGCGCGCGCGCGTATTCCTCATCCCAGATAATTTGCTCGATTAGGCTCGCGGCGCGGCCGCCGTACTCGCGCGGCCATGAAAGCCCGTTCCATCCGGCTCGGCCGAGCTTGCGCTGGAATGCACGGCGGCGCTCGAAGACATCGCGATTGGGCGCGACGCGCTCGTCGGCCGCGTCGTCGATCTTGAGGTCCTCGGGCAGATTCGCGTCGAGCCAGCCGCGGACTTCGCGGCGGAACTCCTCCTGATCGGGTGTGTACTCGAAATCCATGACGCAGCCCTCAATTCAAAAGGTTTCGCGCAGGCCGCGCAGCCGGTGACTTCATCGCGCGCGCCGCTCCCGGCCGATCAATACGACTTCGCGCCGCCGTCCGTCAAAGCACGCGGCAGGCTGCAATCGGGCAAACGCGCGGTTCGGTCTTCGGGATGAAAGAAGGGATTTGAATCGAGGGGCAGCCCGCGGAATTTTCCGCCTATTCCCAGTGGCGGAGCGGAACGCCGCGATAGCGCATGCGGGGGCGTATCAGCCGGTTGTCCGCGTATTGTTCGAGGCTATGCGCGATCCATCCGGCGGCGCGGCCCACCGCAAAAATCGCCGCCGGAAGCCCTCGCGTAAAGCCGAGCATCCGCGTCGAGACCGTCAGCTCGAAATCGAGATTCGGCCTCAGGCGTTCGCGCTTCCAGACCTCCTCTTCGACCCGCAATGCGATGTCAAAAAGCTTGCCGCCCTTGCGCCGCGCGATCGTGACGGCATGCTTGCGCAGCAGCGCGGCCCGCGGGTCGCCATCCGCATAGATCGCATGTCCGAAGCCGGGCGGGAGCTGCGATTCGCGGCCGAATGCATCGAGCGTATCGGCAACCCTGGCGCCCGCGCCCAGGCGCGCGAACATCTCCTCGATTCGGTCGCACGCGCCGCCGTGGATCGGCCCCGAGAGCGAGCACAGAGCGGCCAGCACCGAGGCAAAAAGATCGGCCCCCGTGCTCGCGACCACGCGCGCGGCGAACGTCGATGCGTTCAGTTCGTGCTCGGCGCAGGCGACGAGCACCCGGTCGAGCGATTCGATTTCCCAGTGGGCCGGCGTCGTTCCCACGACCGAGCGCAGCAGCCGCGCCGCGGTGCCGCCGGCGCTTTCCGCGTCCGATGCGGGATCGCGCGCGAGCGCGAGCGGGAGATGGCTCACGATAAGCTTGGCGCGGTCGATACGCGAGCGCGGCGCCTGCAGGCGGTCCCACGCCGCGAGCGCCGGCATCAGCGCCTGGAGGCGGAGCAGAGGCGGCGCATCGTAGCCGACCGCGCCGAGTGCAGCCGTGACCGGCGGGGCAATCCGCACACCGGCGATCTCAGCGCGCAGCGCGGCGGCTTCATCCGCCGGCGGCCGCGATCCGTTCCACAGCAGCAGGCAGACTTCTTCGAACGATGCGCGCTCGACCAGTTCCTCGATCGGATAGCCGCGGTATGCGAGCCGGCCCTCGACGACCCTGCTCACCGCCGACTCGGCGACAATCACGCCGGGCGCCCCCGCCTCTGAGGTCTTGGGCTGCGCGACGGTCACCCACGACGATGCGTGCGGGAGGCTTCGCCCGCGCCTGCCGCGCTCGGGAGTGACCAGCCCGCGCAGCGCCTCGATGTCCGCACGACGGTAGAGCGCCTTGCGGCCGATCCGCCGGCGATAGCTCCTGAGCCATCCGCGGCTCACGTAGGCGTAGAGCGTGCCGAGCTTGACGCCGAGCTGGCCGGCGGCCTCGGCGGCAGTAAGCATCCGAGTGCGATCGAGATTGCTTTTGGCCACTGGAGACTGGCTCCGCCGCGAATCCCCCCTCCAAGGGAGCCGCTTCCGTTCAGGATGCATCAAGTCGTGACAACATATATACAGTCAATGTCAGAAGGAGAACAGCCCCATGCCCGATCGCGCCGATTCCACGGCAGGCTCCCGGCCCGATCTGCCGACAGCGTCGAAAGCAATCGTCAGGGACGTCGATTTCGGCAAGACCGCGGCCGACTACGCGCGCCACCGCGCGGGCTTCCCCGATTCGTTCTTCGAGCGGCTGACCGCAATGGGCGTCATAAGACCCGGTCTGCGAGCGCTCGATCTCGGCACGGGCACCGGCACCATAGCGCGCGGGATTGCGCTGCGCGGATGCGACGTCGTCGGACTCGACCGTTCGGAGGCGTTGATGGCCGAAGCCGCGCGGCTCGACCGCGATGCGGGCCTCGTGGTCCGCTACGTGCAAGCGGCTGCCGAGGAGACCGGCATGCCCGCCGCAAGCTTCGACCTGGTGGCCGCAGGACAGTGCTGGCATTGGTTCGATGGCCGCCGCGCGGCGGCCGAGGCGCGGCGAGTCCTGCGCCCCGGCGGGCGGCTGGTGATCGCGAACTTCGACTGGATTCCGCTCGAGGGCAACATGGCCGATGCGACCGAAAAACTGATCGAGAAGCACAATCCGAAGTGGAAGCTCGGCGGCGGCCTCGGGATCCATCCGCTCTGGCCGCGCGACATGGCGATGGCAGGCTTCAGGAACATCGAGACGTTCTCATTCGACGTGGACGCGCAGTACACGCACGAGGCGTGGCGCGGCCGGATTCGCGCGAGCGCCGGAGTCGGCGCGAGCCTGGCGCCCGCGGCCGTCGCCCGGTTCGACGATGAACTCAAGCGGATGCTCGCCGAAAGATATCCGCAAGACCCGATGGCGGTGCTGCATCGCGTCTTCGCGGCAATTGGCGTCGCACCATAGGACGGCTGGCGGCGCGTGGAGCGCGAGGAAATCTAGAAGGGGTAGTTGATCCCGGTAAAGATCGCGACACCCTCGCCGCCGATACCGATGTCGAGGTAGCCGACCACGAACGGCTCCGCAATGCCGCGAAACCCCACTCCGCCCACCGGATGCATCTGGCTTAGAGGGTTGTAGCCCATCGTATGTCCGACGCGGCCGATGTCGAAGAATGGCGCAAGCTCCAAGATCCCGTGCGTGCTGAATAGATTGGCCTGCCACACGCGCATGCGCAGCTCTGCGTTCAGGACCGTCTCGTTGTTGTCGATAAACCGGTCGGCGCCGAAGCCGCGCAGGGTCTCCTGGTCGGTCAGTATGCTTGCCTCGCCGCCCAGACGCGCCGCGGACCAGAACGGAATTTCGCCGTCGGCCGGCTCGTATTCCATGAAGAGATGGCCCGCGAACGTCATCCAGCTATTGAGCGAGTAGTACTGGCGGAGTTCTCCACCGAATCTTGTGTACGACACGGAGCTGAGGAACCGGCGGTCTGCGATCCCACCATAAAGGCGGTAGAGCCCGCCGGTGCGCGGGAGCTCGAGCGAATCGCGGCTGTCGTACGAAACCATCGCCTGGTTGAGGACCTCGCTCCCGCCGTTGATTCCCTTCTGGTGGGGGAACAACGAGAATATGGAAGGAACGTTTGTGAAACCGCCCTCCTGGATTCGCACCCATCGCGGCCGTTCCATCAGCGACACTTGCCAGTTCGGCGTCAGATTCAGCCCGAGCAGCGCCCGCCCGTAAAGCTGCTGCTGCGTGTAGTTGCTCTGGTTGCCGTGAGCTGAATGGTTGCCCAGCCCGTAAAAGCGCTCGGTCGGATCGCGCTCGAAATAGAATCGCCCCTCGAATGACCACCAATTCTGATGGGTTCGCCCGGTCTCATAGTCGAGGTCGACCTGCCGTTGGATTTTCTCCTGCCCGCCGGTCTCGACGTACCATTGCGTGTCCTCGGACGGGTACGACAGGTAGCGGAAATTTCCGCCGGCGCCGAGCGTGGTATTCCAATTGATGTCGGGGGCAAAGATGTCGCGAATCTGGTCCTTGTCGTTCGTAAACAGGAATACCGGGAGCACTCCAACCGTGGTTCCGCCGTTGGGGTCGGTCGCGACTTCCGGGACCGGTATCAGCGGCCATGAGCTCGGGTTCATCAGGTCGAAGGCATGAGCTGGCGACGCGGCACATGCCCAGGCAATCAACATTGAGATTGAGGTTGTCGCGAGGCGACGCTTCATCGATGGTCCTGGCTCCCTGGCCTTCGACCCGCGTGCCAATTATCGGCGGGTGTTTTCAGCCGAGTTGTTTCAAGGTGACAGGCTTGAGGATTACGATCAACCCCGTCAGGCATTTTTATCGTTCGAGACACCCCGCCCGGGGTGTAATCTCGCGCATCCAATGCCGGGGCGCTTTTCGCGCGCGCGCAAAATGTGCAAGGATTTGACTAAATGAAGTCCCCTGCCGTCAATTAGGCGCGGCTTGCATCGCGCGGGCGCGTGCGCGCCGCGGATATCGGCGCGGGCACGGCGCGGCAACGGGGACGGGATCGAACGGAGGACCTCATAATGGCGAACACTGACGGCGGTGAGTTGATCGCGCGGGTGATGAAAGAAAACCACGTGCGGTATTGCTTCGCGATCAACGGCGGGCACCTGTTTCCGATTCTCAGGCAACTGCGCGACCACGACATCAAGTTGATCCACATGCGCCACGAGCAGGCGGCCGCTTACGCCGCCGATGCGTATGCGCGCACCTCAGGCGAGGTGGGATTGTGCATGGTCACGGCCGGCTGCGGCCTGACCAATGCGGTGACCGGCCTGTGCGTCGCCGGGCTCACCGGCAGCGCCGTAGTCTGCATCTCCGGCCAGCATCCGAACACCGAAGATCACCTCGGCTCGTTCCAGGAAGCATACGGGTCCGAGGTGGTGAAGAGCTTCTCGAAATTCACCAAGCGCGTGACCGACTGGCGCACGATTCAGTTCGACTTGCGCTCGGCCTTCCGCGAGGCGATCGCGCCGCCGCAGGGGGTCGCGCTGTTCGAGATTCCTCAGAACATCCTGCAGACCTACGATAATGACGAGCGCCAGCGCAAAGGCGCGCGCGGCTTCACGGTCGATGACCTGCGATCCGAGGGCGACCCGGCGAAAATCGATCGCGCGATCGAGATCCTGCACGCGGCCGAGCGCCCGGTCATCGCGGGCGGCGACGGGCTGTTCTGGTCGCAGGCCGGCCCCGAATTGAAGGAGTTCGTCGAGCTGACCTCGATTCCGATTTACGCCCGGCGCGCCGGACAGGGTGCGGTCAGCGAGGAGCATCCGCTCGCGATCCGCGGCCCGTTCAAGAAGCCCTTCACCGGGAACGCCGACGCGGTCCTCGCAGTGGGCTTCCGTTTCTGGAGCGGCGAGCACTTCGGTCAGCCGCCCACCTGGAGCGACAAGGCGAAGTACATCCAGGTGGATCAAACTCCCACGCGCATCGGATGGCAGGTCAATGCGGACGTGCCGATAGTCGGCGATCCCAAGCTCGTGCTGCGCCAGATGATCAACCGGATCAAGGAGCTCGAGCTTAACTTCTCGAAGAACCGCACTTCGGCCTGGGTGAAGGAAGTGCAGGCGACGCGCGAGCGCTTCGACGCCGCCATCCGCGAACAGAATCAGAAAGTGGTGAACAGCCGTCCGATTCATCCGGCGCGGCTGTGCGATGACCTCATCAAGGTGCTCGACAAGAGCGCAACCACGATCATCGACAGCTTCACGCTCTCGGGCTGGATGAGCCGGGCGTTCACCTGCCGCTTCATGGGGCAGGTCGTCGATGCGGGCCCGCTCGCCCCGGTCGGACATGGAGTCGGGATGGGAGTGGGCGCGCAGCTCGCGCGGCCCGGAAAGCAGGTGGTCGTCATCAGCGGCGATGGCGGACTCGGCATCGGCGGTTTTGATATGGAGACCGCCGCGCGCTACAACCTCCCGGTCATCACGGTGCTATGGAACAACAGTTCATGGGGTCCGGCTTTCGACCAGATGCCGGGACTCAAGGGCCGCACCGACCCGTTCAACATGTTGAAGGATATCCGCTACGACAAGATCTTTGCCGAGATGGGTTGCCACGGCGAATACGTCGAGACGGCCGACCAGATCGTCCCGGCGCTCGAGCGCGCCTTCAAGTCGGGCAAGCCGGCGCTGGTCAACGTGCTCGGCGACATCTCGGTCGGCAACGCGACACTGGGCGGGAATCTGCTGGGCTCAACGGGATCCAACGGCTGACGGCGGATAAGGACATTCTCGGCTTGGCAAGGGCGGCCCGGGGTGGCCGCCCTTTCGTTCGCCACGATGAAACTTAAACCGTTACTTCTGGTTCTTCCGGCTGCGATTTTTCTCGCCTGCAAGCCGGCCACCGAGGCGGTCCCGACCTGCCCGCCCGGAACCAGGGCGCTCGGAGAGCCGCCACCGGAGGGCCAGGAAATCTCGTGCGCGAAAGTCGCGGATGGAAAGGTCGTCGTCGATGCGGATGGCAAGCCGGTCAAGGAGGGACCGTTCATCCTCTATCGCGGCGACGGCTCGAAGATGATGCAGGGCAACTACCGCGACGGCAAGCAGGACGGTGAATGGACCCTCTGGTACGAAAACGGGATGAAACAATCGATCGACCACTATCGCAACGGCCTGCTGGATGGAGAGCATACGGGCTGGTACACGAACGGAAAAATCTCTGCGATGGGGACCTATCGCGACGGCAAGCGCGAGGGCACGTGGAAGCGCTGGGATCCGCAGGGATTCCGCAACTGGGAAGAAACCTACAAGGACGACAAACGGATTCAGTAACGCGCGTCCGGGTTTCGTCTCGGCGCGCGCGGCGCAACACAGGCGGCTAGCCCGGAGCGCCGACTTCCGCGAGTTCGATTCCGCCAACCGCAATCGCCGGAACGTAGTACGCCTCGGATGACCCCCACACGATCGCGGGCGACGACCGCCTCGCGATCGCGAGCGGGCTGCCGAACACCTGCGCGATATTCGCGTTGATGCGAAGGCTGTTGGGCGCAAGCGGCTCGGCCAGCTCACCGTTTCGAATCATGTGGGAATCGCCGCTGACCGTGCAGGTGAAATCACCGGCGCGCTGGCCGTTGATCGGGTAGGTGTACCACACGCGCCCGATGTAGATTCCGTCGCCGGCCGCGCGCAGCAACTCACGGTCCCCTACCCCGCCGCGCGCGCGCATTATGACGTTCGTCCCCGCCGAGCCGGGGTGCGCATCGAAGCGCCGTCCCGCGCCCTCGCCGAGGCGATACCCGTTAAGCGGCGGAAAATCCGCGCCGTCGCCGAGCGGACCCAGCTTTTCGCGGCGATCCTCGTCGGTTCGCAGCCGGTGCGAATCGTAGAAGTTCGAAAACAGGCCGACGAGCTTCCCGTCGCGGATCAGATCGACCTTCTTCGCCGGCAATCCCTCGCAGGTGATTCGCCGGCGCACGGCGCCGCTTTTGAACGCCGGGTCGTCGGCGAGGGCGAGCCTCGCATCCATCACGCGATCGCCGAAATGGCCCTGGTACGCCGAACTCGCGGCGAAGAACGCTCCGGTCGTGAGCGATCCCAGCACCATGTAATTGAGAATCTCCGCAACCGGCTGCGGGCCGAGCACCACGCGATACGCGCCCGACGGCGGCCGAACGCCGTGCCTCAACTGAAGCGCCCGTCGCACCGCATCGCGCCCGAGCGACGCGCAGCCGGCGCGCATCGCGGCGATCGAATTGCCCAGCGCGCTCGCGGTCCCCTTCGCATCGAGCGATTCGACCAGCGCCGTGACCGAGGAACTGAAGTGCGCACCCTCGTCGGCGCGGACGGCGGCAAAGTTGGAATTGGCCACCGCGATGCGGTCGCGGATGATCGAGACGTCGCCGCCGATTACCAGTCCCGGGTGCGCCGGGGCGGCAGCCTCAAGCGAGTGGAACACGCGCATCGCGCCGGACACGGCCTGCCATGCGCACGCGGCGAGCGCGCCGTCGCCGGCGCGGGCGAGATCGCTTGCGCCGGCGGGGCCTGCGCTGAGTTTGCCCGGCGATGAGGCGAAGCCGGGAAAATGAGGATCGACCACCGCCGATCGGCGCGCGCGCTCAAGCGCGGCCCGGACCGCATCGAGGCTTAAGTCGCTCGCCTCGAAGGCGCTGCCGGTCTCGTGCGGATCGCGGCGCATCGCCAGGCGCACCTGGAAGCCGTCGGTGTGGAGCGACTTCATCTCCTCGACGCCGCGGCTAGGGATGTCGCTGGTGTAATTGAGGCGCGCGACGCGATGGTCCGCGCTCGCGCAGTAAATCTCGAACTGCGCCACGTCGCGCTCGCGCGCAACCAGCCCCGCCGCCGCGCGCGCAAACGATTTGAGTTCCGCAAGTGCGATCATTGCCTGCCTGCCAGCCGCGCGCGCGAGCGCAGCGTCGGACCGCCGTTGGACATCCGCTTCACCTGCATCGGCTGCCCCTTGCCGCAGTTGGGAATCGCGATCAGCCGCAGGTCGTCCCCGACCGCATCAACGTTCATGAAGAACCGCTTCGAGTCGGCGATCACGCTGCCCGAGCGGAACAGCCGGCCGAGCCGGCCATGATCGATTTCGTAGATGCGGCGGGCCGAGATCCGGAAATTCTCGCGCGACTCGGCGATCGACGGGATCTGGTGGCCGACCACGTAGTAGCCGTACTCAACTTCCGCGATGATTCGCTCGGGTGGTGTCTCGCCCGGCAGGAAAAAGGTGTTGGACATCCGGATGAGCGGGACGTGGGGCGCCTCGCTCGCGCGGGCCGATCCGTTGGGTGCGGCGCCGAGCGCGGCAGCCGTCGCGCGCGAATTGAGGAAGCCCGCAAACACGCCCCGGTCCAGATGCATCACCCTGATCCCCGGCGTGCCTTCGTGATCGTAGCGATAGTGGCCGTATCCATCGAGGCTCGGGTCGGAGCACGCGGACAGAAGCGGCGAGCCGACCGTGCGTCCCAGCTCGTTGTCGCTGAGCGAGCGCAGGAACCAACTGCGGCCCGCATACGCGGCCTCCATCTTGAGCGCGCGATCGGCCTCGCTCGGATGACCGACGATTTCGTGCGCGACCAGCGCGTTGAAATGCGGGTCCGTCACGACCACCACCTCGCCAGCGGGCGGCTTGAGCACGGGCGCGGCCGCAAGCTCGCGGGCCTCGCGCGCAAGCTCGACGCAGAAGGCCGGCAAGTCGGGATTCGGCATCAACTCGCCGCGCCATCCCTCCGCGATGCACTCCAGGCCGCGCTGCTGGCCGATCGTGTCGTAACTCTCCTGGTGGCCGTCGCCGCTTTGCGCGACGACGTAACAATCGCCCTGCGAGAACGCGAACGCCTGCGAAATCAGGCTGCCGGTCGTGTTGATGAACAACTCGTGGCGCAGCTCGGTCATCGCCGCCGCGACGTTGAACGCGATCTCATGCCCCACTGCCGCGGCGGCCCGGGACGCATCGAGGGCGAGCCGTTTGAGTTCGTCGGTATCGACGGCGCGCGGGTCGCGCCGGAACGCTGCCGGCGCTTCATCGCGGATCGCGGGCGCGGGCGGCACGTCTCCCGTCGCGAGGCCGGGCGCCGACGAGCCAAGCTCGCCGAGCAGCGCCGCCTTCTCGCGCGCACTGAAGCGTGCGCGCTCCCACGCCTCGGCAAGTCCGCCCTGGAGCCCCGCGGCGAGCTTCGAGGGCTTGAGCGCAAGCCGGCCAGCCTCGGCGCCGGTATGGCCGTGCCCGATGGCGCCCCGGCGGCCGGCGGCGTGGACCGTAACGCCGAAAGCGGCGTTCTCGCTCTCGGAGCTGTCGCGAGGTTCTCCGTTAATCGCGGCGGCGGAGCGAGTCGACACGACTTCGAAGCGCAACTCGGCGTAGGCGGCATCGCGATGGCTGCGCTTGAATTTTGCAAGGATGCCCTCGCCCTCGCGCTTGAGGAACTCGATCGCCTCGAATAGGCCGCCCGATGCCATCGCCAAAGTCCGCCGCACCCGGGCCTAACCATAACTCAGCGCGAAAGGCGCCGCGAGAATCGCCGCGGGCAATCGGCGAAGCGAGAATTCCGATCGCCGATCGCCGCTAGATGATGCCGTCGCGCTTGAGATCCGAAAGCTCGCTTGCGCCCAGGCCCAGATACTCGCCATAGACTTCGGCGTTGTGCTGGCCGAGCAGCGGAGCGGACTTCACCTCGACCGGCGAATCATCGAGCCGCACCGGACATCCCGGCATCGTGAACTCGCCGCGCTGAGGATGATTCACGGTGACTATCATCCCGCGTTCCTTGAGATGGGGATCGTTGAGCAGTTCCACGCTGTCGAGCACCGCGCCGCACGGCACGCCGGCCTCGCCCAGGATGCGCATGACCTCGTGCTTGGTGCGCTGGCTGGTCCATTCGGTGATGATCCCGGTGAGCGTATCGATGTTCTTGATTCGCGAGCGCGGGTCCTTGAAACGGTCGTCGGTTGCGATTTCCGGCCGCCCCATCGCGGCGCACAGGCTCTGCCACATCTCGGGGGTCGTGCAGATGATGTACACGTAATCGTTGTCGCCACCGGGCGCGCACTTGAATATGTCCGAGGGGCCGCCACCGCCGCGATTGCCGTATCTGCCCACCGGCTTGTGCGTGCGATAGGTGCCCATCATCGCCACGCGGCAGAAGTTCAACACCGCATCCTGCATCGCGACCTCGACCTTCTGGCCCCTGCCCGTGCGCTCGCGCTGGATGTACGCCGCGAGCACGCCGACCGCGGCGTGCATCCCGGTGCCGGTGTCGCCAATCGTCGGCCCCGGCTTGAGCGGCGGAGAGCCCGGAAATCCGGTCACCGCCATCGAGCCGCCCGCGGCCTGCGCGATCATGTCGAAGCTCTTGTACTTGGCGTAGGGGCCGAAGGTGCCGAAGCCCTTGATGGTCAGGTAGATGAGGCGAGGATTGATTTCGCTCAGGCGGTCGTAGCCGAGATCGAGGCTTTCGAGAGTTCCGAGCGAGTAGTTCTCGGTCAGGATATCGACCTTCTTAACCAGTTCGAGGAACATCGCGTGGCCCTTGTCGCTCTTGAGATTGAGCGTAATCGCGCGCTTGTTCGCATTGAGCAGCATGAAATAGTGCGAGTCGGTCCCCGGCTGCTCGCTAAGCAGCCACCGCCCCTGCTCGCCCATCTTCGGCGACTCGACCTTGATGACATCGGCGCCGAGCCACGCGAGCATCTCGGTGCATGACGTGCCCGCCTCGAATTGCGTAAGGTCGAGCACCTTTAATCCCGCCAGTGCCTTTTCCATCGCCGGTCTTCTCCCCCACGCGCTCGACCGGACCCGCGCGGCCCGCGAGTGCGCGTTGACCATTTTTACCGCCCGCGTCACGCGACCGACAAGCGCCGCTTTCTGCGCATGCGCATCCCTGCCCGTTCTGGCCCCATGGCGTCCCGAGTAACGCTGCATTCGTAGAGGCGCTCGGCGCAAAACGCCTCGCGCGTCTGGGATTCGGCGCGGCCCCCCAGAATTTGTGAGGAGGCCACGCTCAAAATGCCGGTCTCCGATTTTGCGACCCCGCTGGAAGGAGCGAGACTGGAACCGAGCGAGTCCAGCGGTAAACTCAGTCCATGCGTGCTCTAGATGACATTCTCCGCCGCGCCAAACGCCTCAAGCGCGACGAAATCTCTCACCTGGTGAAACAGCTCGACCAGCACTTATCTTCCAGCGCGAACGGAGCCCGCGGTGCGAGGAAAAGCGCGCATGATCGCAAGCCGGCGCGCCCCCGCAACGCGCGTCCAACGCGCGTAAAGAAGCGTCCCAAGATCTGGTACGCGCGCACTCTGGCGCTATCCGGAACCGCTAGCTCGGGTTGCGCGGACGTTTCCTCGCACAAGGGCAAGTATCTCGCGGAAGCCTATGCGCCGCGACGTGGCTGCTGAGGCGCATCTTCGTTGATACTAGCGCCTTTTACGCGCTCATAGATGGCGACGATCAGCATGACGAGGTCGCCGACCAGATTTTCCGCCGTGCGGAGCGTGAAAAGTGGCGCCTCATAACCACTAACGCCGTGGTCTTCGAGACCCACGCGCTCCTGGTCAACCGTTTCCGATCACGGCGCGAGGTCGCGGTTGCATTCCTGGATAGCGTGCTCACCGACCGGTATCAGGTCGTGCGGGCGCTGCGCAGCGACGAAGGCAGAGCTGTCGCCATCGTTCGGGCTCACCGCGACAAGTCGTACTCGTTATGTGACGCCCTGAGCTTCGTGGTCATGGAACGGCTTCGAGTCCGCGACGCGATTTCGTTCGATCAGGACTTCCGCTCGTTCGGCCGTTTCGCGATTCTCTGAGCAAGTCTCAAAGCGTAGTACGGGCGGGCAGATCAAGTGGCGTATCGGTAGCTCCAATTTCAACCGCGTACGCCCTCGCGGCCGCGCCCATTGCCCAGTCGCCTATCGTGGCGCCGCTCTGATAAATTTGAATGAAAGCGCGCCGGCCCTGGCGGCAGGCGCGCAAGTCGATGGCTGATCCCGCATCCAAACTCGCGCGCATCCGCGACGAACTCAACCGCACCTTCCTCGA
>Ga0187771_10000201_pt1 | contig 33257 bp, 22 predicted proteins | sample 0116_SJ02_MP15_1_FD_133139 | JGI IMG/M metagenome (GOLD analysis project Ga0187771, IMG submission 133139) | Tropical peat soil microbial communities from peatlands in Department of Meta, Colombia - 0116_SJ02_MP15_10_MG | ecosystem: Environmental > Terrestrial > Soil > Wetlands > Peat | place...
ATTTCGCCCACAATTCCAGCGTCGTCTCAATCGATGCCCCTGCCATCCATGATCCTCCGAATCATGGTGGCTCATGGATTCAGAACCTCAAGTAAATTGCAACTGTAATGCTAAGGGATCAGGATTTTGCGTTCTGGATGCTTCGCAAAGATGCTCCGCGAGCCCGCGCTATTGCCGTGAACACATTCGCAATCGCAGGATCGGCGGCAATGTCTTGCAGCGTCCGATCCAGACGCCTGCGCCAATTCGGATATCCCGCGGCAGTCCCAGGCAGATTCGGCTGTCGTTGCTCATCCGCAAGATCGTCTAATTGCACCGTGAGCAAAACGGCTGGCGAACGCGCGAGATAAATATGCATCGCAGCGGCAATTTCCGCGGACCACGGAGCCTTTGCTGCGTCGCCGGGGCCGCTGGGCAGCAGGCCTTCATTCCCTAGTGCCTCGACAAGCAGCTGCTTGTCTCTGTCGCGCTCGCTCCGTGCCCGCTCCGCCTCCTCGGCGCTTTTGAAAATTCCGAGGCTCGTTTTGAGCGCGATATCTTCCCCCGTCCAGTATCCGCGCAACGTCGCAAGATCATGGGTGGTCGCAGAAACCGCGGCAAGCTCCGGCAACTCGGCAGGCTTGCGGAAACGGCCGTGGTGCTGCTCGAAGTAAAGCACACGGCAGGACAATACATTCGCCTCCGTCATGCGCTCGCGGAAGCCGGCGGGAACCGTGCCCAGATCCTCGCCAATCACGATGCACTTGTTTCGCTCGCTCTCCAGTGTGGCAATCGACAACAGGTCGTCGAGTGGAAAGCGGAGATAGGCGCCCTCGACGGGCGACGCTCCTGCGGGAATGACAAATAGTCGCTGCCAACCCATAACGTGGTCGATCCGCAACGCGCCTGCATGGCGCATGTTCGCCTGCAACAGCGTAATGAAATGGGCATAGCCTGCAGCGCGAAGGCGGCGCGGATTTAGCGGAACAATACCCCACTCCTGACCGGTCTCGTTGAACGGATCGGGCGGCGCACCCACCCGCGTATCGCGCAAAAAGCATTCCTGATTGGCCCAATGATCAGAGCTGCAAACGTCGACGCTCACGGCGAGATCGCGGTAGAGCCCGAGCCCCATGGCATGCGCCTTCGCGTCCGCGGCAACGGCGCCAAGTTGAACCTCGCACTGCCACTGCAGATATTGATAGAAGGACACGCGGTCTTCGCGGTCTCGCATAAATCGAGCGACCTCGTCGGAGTTTGGATCGCTGCGGCGATCCGGCCAGCGCATCCAGTCATGGGTCCTGAACCTTTCGCATAATGCCTGGAAAGTCGCAAAGCGCTTGAGATCGATGCCGCCTCCGCTCACGAAATGCCGGAATGCGCGGCCGGGTTCATCGTTGGCTCGCGCATGCGTCGTCCAAAAGTGCCTATGAAGCTCCTCAAGCACAGCGAGTTTTGTGGCAGCGACGGTCGCGTAATCAACGAGGCTCGAACTCCGCGCTGCATCAAGGGCATCCGCTTTAGTGGACGAATTGGCCAAACTGCGTGCCGCTTCGGATTCAGCAAAATCCGGTATTGCGGTCACGTCAAGATACAGCGGATTGAGGAACAGACGGCTTGAAGGCGAATAGGGACTGGCGCTCTCCGGCGCGTCCAGAAACAGCGCGTGAAGAGGATTGACGCCAACTGCAGCGGCCCCGCATACGGCCGACCAGTTCGTAAGCGCGGCGAGATCGCCAAAGTCGCCGATCCCCCAATTCTTGTTAGAGCGGACCGCATAGAGCTGGGTGGATATCCCCCAAAAGCGAGGTGCGCCCCGATTATTCGGCAGATAGCAGCGTGCAGGCGCAACGATGAGATCGGTAACGGCTTCGCTGGTCACAGCGACGCGCAAGCGATGATAGCCGAGCGGTTGCCTCGGTAATTCGAGCCGATAGAGAATGATCGTCGAACCATTGATGTCTTTGGCGGCCTCGACCCGGAGGTCTTCCAGCCGGCTCTCCCCTGCCGCGCGCCCGCCGCTTTCGAGCTCGATTGACCAGCGTAGCCACTGAGCAGTAGTTGGTGCGGCAAGACGAAGAGGCACGCAGACGTTGGTCGCCTCCATCATAACGATTACTGGCGGCAGCATTTCGCGCCAAGGCTCTTCAGCCAACGCGACGAGGCTGGCCGAGATTTCCGCATCGATGTCTGCGGGAATATCCAGCGCGCGGAGCAGATGGCGCGCCGTATCCGGCGACCGTTCGTGCAGACGTCCCTGAATATCCCAATATCGCGCCTCGATGCCTGCTGCATCGGCAAGCGTATCGAGGGGCACATCGCTCATTGGACAGCGGCCGCCAACAATGCGAGCGAGCGGCCTGCAATTACGAATATCTCGGTCTCGGGGACCTGCTCCGGTGGCGCGCCGTCCTCGAAAATCGTGTTCAGCATGCAACGCCATCGCTGGCCAGGCTCGATCGCTGGCAAGCTGAACTTAACTTCACGATCGGAAGCATTCATCAGCAAGAGGAAAACCGACGCCTCCTCTGCGGAGTTGTCATCGAGCGGCGTTGCCGCATATTGAGTGCCCAAGCACAGTCCCTCTGTTGCGCTCCAATCGGCTTCCGTCATCTCCTGCCCATTGGGCAATAGCCAGGAAATATCCTTGCGGCGGCCGTCGCCGACATGCTTTCCCTGCGGGAAGCTTTTTCGGCGAAATACGTCATACCTCGAGCGCAGGTTGAGAACGCGCCGCACGAAGCTGCAAAATGTCTGTTCGGTATCGAGCTTGTCCCAATCCATCCAACTGATCGCGTTGTCCTGGCAATATGCATTGTTGTTGCCTTGCTGTGTCCGACCGAACTCGTCGCCGGCGAGAAGCATCGGCGTTCCTTGCGACAGCAACAGCGCCGCAATCATGTTGCGCTTCTGGCGCCTTCGCAGCGCCGCGATTTCGTCGTCCGCGGTCGGCCCCTCAACGCCGCAGTTCCAGCTGAAATTCTCGTTCGGCCCATCCGCGTTGCCTTCGCCGTTGCTATCGTTGTGCTTTGCACCATAGCTCACCAGATCTTCGAGCGTAAACCCGTCATGACTGGTGATGAAATTTATGCTCGCACCGGGACCGCGGCTCGAGCGCTCGAACACTTCGCTCGAACCCGCTAGCCGCGTAGCGAGGTCAGCGAGAAGGCCTTTGTCGCCGCGCCAAAACCGCCGGACCGTGTCGCGGAACCGGTCATTCCATTCGCACCAGCCCGGCGGAAAAGCGCCCAATTGATAGCCGTCGACTCCCAGGTCCCACGGCTCGGCGATCAGTTTAGCCTTGCATAATAGGGGATCCTGTGCGATGCGCGCAAACAGCGCTGCGCTGCGCGAGAAATGTCTGCTTTCGCGGGCGAGGCTTACTGCAAGGTCGAAACGGAAACCGTCGACATGCATGACTTCGACCCAATAGTGCAAGGAATCCGTGACTATCTGCAATACCCGCGGATGATCGAAATTCAGCGTATTACCGGTGCCGGTGAAGTTGAGATAGCGGCGCTTGTCCTCAGCCAGGCAATAGTAGGACGCGTTGTCGATGCCGCGAAAAGAAAGCGTCGGCCCGAGCTCGTCGCCTTCCGCGGAATGATTGAAGACGACGTCCAGGATGACTTCGACGCCTGCGTCGTGGAACGCCCGCACCATGCGCTGAAACTCAGCAACATCGCCGCCGGAAAGGTATCGCGGCTCGAGTGCAAAAAAATTGATCGAATTGTACCCCCAATAGTCTTTGAGACCATTACGCCAGAGCTGACGCGAGTTGCCGATCGCATGCACGGGCAATAATTCAATCGCCGTGATGCCGAGTCCACGGATGTGCCGAATGACGTCTGCATTGGAAAGGCCGGCGAAGGTGCCGCGCAGCGCCGGTTCAACGGCGCTGTGGCATATCGTATAGCCGCGTACGTGTAGCTCGTAGATCACGCTCCGCGTCGCCGGCGGTTGCGGCTTGGCCTCGTCTTTCCAATCGAATGCGGGATCGATGACGCGGCATTTCGGCATCAAGGCCGCGTTATCGCGCGTATCGAAGGAAAGGTCTTCGCGCGGATCGCCGACAACATATCCGCAATGCAAGTCGTTCCACTCAAACGAGCGGTCGAGGGCGCGCGCATAGGGGTCGATGAGAAGCTTATTCGGGTTGAAGCGGTGGCCGTTTAAAGGGTCGTAGGGGCCGTGAACGCGATAACCGTAAAGCTGGCGCAGCGCCGCGCCTGCAAGATAGCCATGCCAAATGTCGCCGGTGCATTCGACCAGCGCTAGGCGTGCAATCTCGCGCTCGCCGTCATCATCGAACAAGCAAAGCTCGACCTTGTCCGCATTCGCGGAAAACAGGGCGAAATTGACCCCGCTTCCGTCGAATGTCGCGCCTAAGGGCTGCGGATAACCTTGCGACAGCCTCAAGTGCGCCATCACCAGCGCTCCTTTTCCGGGCGGAGCACAACGACGGCAAGCGGCGGCAAGGTCAGCGGCAGCGAAAACGCAAAGCCGTGAGCCCCAACATCCTGGGCTTCGATCGCGCCTCGATTGCCGACATTGCTCCCGCCATAATGCGCGGAATCGGTGTTGAGGTGCTCCTGGTAACGGACCTTGCGCGGAACGCCGATGCGATAGTCGTAGCGAACGGCAGGCGTGAAATTGCAGACGACCACGACGAAATCATCCGCGTTCGCGGCCCGCCGCACATACGCGACGACGCCGCTTTCGGCGTCAATGCAATCGATCCAGGAAAAGCCCTCTGGCTCGCAATCGCGCTCATGGAGAGCTGCCGTTTCGCGATAGAGCCAGTTCAGATCGCGCACGAGCGTCTGCACGCCGGCATGGGCGGGGTCATCGGTCAAATGCCATTGCAAGCCCTGGCCGTGGTCCCACTCCCGAGTTTGGGCGAACTCGCCGCCCATGAACAGGAGCTTCTTGCCGGGCTGCGTATACATGAAAGCCAGATAAGCGCGCAGATTGGCGAATTTCTGCCAGCGGTCTCCAGACATTTTATTGAGCAAAGATCGTTTCCCATGCACGACTTCGTCGTGCGACAGGGGAAGAATGAAATTCTCAGCAAAGGCGTAGAGAAGCCCGAACGTCAGCTTTTCGTGATGATATTTTCGGTAGATCGGGTCCTTCCCCATATATTCGAGGGTGTCGTGCATCCACCCCATGTTCCATTTGTAGCCGAAGCCAAGGCCGCCCAGATAGGTCGGGCGCGACACCATCGGCCACGCCGTGGATTCTTCGGCGATGGTCAGGGCCTGCGAATGCGTTTGATAGACCAGTTCGTTCATGCTGCGGAGAAAATCGATAGCTTCCAGGTTTTCCACGCCACCATAAATGTTGGGAACCCATTCGCCGTCGCGGCGGCTGTAGTTCCGGTGAAGCATCGAAGCGACGGCATCCACCCGCAGACCATCGATGCCGTATTCTCCCAGCCAGAACAGCGCATTTGACAACAGGTAGTTCCGGACCTCCCGGCGACCGAAGTTGTAAATCAGCGTGTCCCAATCGGGATGACAGCCCTCGCGCGGGTCGGCGTGCTCGTAGAGATGGGTTCCGTCGAAACGGGCGAGCCCGTGCGGGTCGTTGGGGAAATGCCCTGCCACCCAATCGAGAATGACGCCGAGCCCCGACGCATGGCAGCGGTCGACGAATTCGCGAAACTCGCCCGGCGCGCCATACCGGCTAGTAGGGGCGAAGAGACCGGTCGGCTGATAGCCCCAGGAGCCGTCGAACGGATATTCGCTGATGGGCATCAATTCGAGATGCGTAAATCCCATGTCCTTTGCGTAAGGAATGAGCGCGTCAGCGAGTTCGCAGTAGGTAAGGCTGCGATTGCCCTCGTCCGGCAGTCGCCGCCAGGATCCGAGGTGAACCTCATAAATCGACATCGGCGCGTGGCGGTCGCTGCGCGGCGCGGAATCCCCCGCAACGGGACTTGGCGCTGTTGAACGTCGCGGCAGGCCGTGCACCACTGAAGCCGTCCGCGGCGATGTTTCTGCCTCGAAAGCATAAGGATCGGCCTTCAAGAGAATATCGCCATCGCGCGTTTTGATCTCGAATTTGTAGAGGGCTCCCTCCGCGACTCCGGGCAAAAAGATCTCCCAGACGCCCGCGCCGGGATGAAAACGCATGGGATGACGACGCCCATCCCAATCATTGAAATCGCCAACGACGCTCACGCGGCGCGCGTTCGGCGCCCAAACCGCAAAATTCGTGCCCGCCACGTCGTTAAAGATCATGGGATGGGCGCCCATCTTGTCAAAGCTCCGCCAATGGGTGCCTTCCGCATGAAGATGGAGATCGACCTCGCCAAACAGCGGGCCAAATGAGAAGGGATCAGCCAGAACGACATCGGTCCCATCGATGGTGGCCCGTAAACGGTAGTCATAACGATCGTGGCCGCTCACGACGCCGGCATATAGTCCGGCTTCGTCCCATTGATCGAGAATGCCAACGCATTCGCCGTCGCTGGCCCGTTGCACGGCCACGCGCGAGGCCTGCGGCAAAAAGGCGCGAACGACGAGATGCTCGGAGGTCTCGTGCATGCCGAGAAAAGAAAACGGATCGCCGTCATCGCCACAGACGATTGCGGTCGCGCGTTGCGCAAATTGAAGGTCGGTGGTCGCGTGCATGTGACGATTCTCTGACAATCTAAGCAATTGAAAGCAATCCCGTCATCTCGGGGTCACAAATTGCTGCTGAGTGGTGCGAAAGTTGCAAGTTCGAATTGTTACGGAGTTGATTGAGATCAACGTCTCGCCCGACGCCTACCGGCATTCTTTCGTCAAAAAGCCGGAACGGAACGCCGGAAGGAAATGAAGAAAATGCGTGTATTATTTGTGACATCGGAGGCCTATCCGCTTGCTAAGTCAGGAGGATTGGCCGACGTGTCCGGCGCATTACCGGCAGCGCTCATTGGGCAAGGCATTGATGTCCGCCTCTTACTGCCTGGATATCCCGCCGCCCTTCGCGGTCTGAAGGACGCGCGCGTAGAGATGCAGCTGAAGCCGCTTCTCGGCATCGAGGATGCCACGCTCATCTCTGGGCAATTGCCGAATTCGATTGTACCGGTATGGCTCGTCAACGCGCCATCGCTGTTTTCGCGGCCCGGCGATCTCTATCAGGACGAAGACGGCCGTGATTGGCTCGATAATGCGCAGCGCTTTGCCTTTCTGGCGCATGTGGCTGCAAGGATTGCCAGCGGATTGGTGCGCTGGAGGCCGGATGTTATTCACGCCAATGATTGGCATGCAGGATTGCTTCCCCTGCTGCTTTCCCTTGAGCCGGCGCCCGCGCCGGCGACCGTCTTCACGATCCACAATCTGGCCTATCAAGGCAATTTTCCGCGAGAGGTTCTGTCCGCCTTGGGCATCCCGGATCGGTTTTTCCATGCCGACGGCCTCGAGTTCTACGGCCAGGTTTCGTTCTTGAAGGCTGCGATCCGTTACGGCGACAAGCTCACGACCGTAAGCCCGACTTACGCCAAGGAGATTTTGACACCGGAATTTGGCTGCGGGCTCGACGGCGTCCTGCGCGACCGCGAGCACGACCTTTTCGGAATTCTCAACGGGATCGACGAAAATATCTGGAATCCGGCGATCGACAATCATCTCCCGAGCCCGTACAGCGCGAAAGACACAGCCGGCAAGCGGCTTTGCAAGGCTGAGCTGCAACGCGAGTGCGGCCTGGAGGCGGATCCGGAAACGCCTTTGATCGGCTTCGTGAGCCGGCTCGCTCATCAAAAGATGGCGGACGTGCTTTTGGATGTAGTGCCCGCAATCGTGGAGTCCGACGCCCAGTTTGTTTTGGTCGGAAAGGGCGACCCGGGGCTCGAAACGGCATTCGAACGATTAAACGAAACGTACCCGCGCAACATCGCAATCCGCATCGGCTACGAAGAGGCGCTCGCCCATCGGATTCAAGCAGGCGCCGATATGCTGTTGGCGCCGGCGAGATTTGAGCCTTGCGGCCTCACTCACCTCTATGCGTTGCGGTATGGAACGCTACCGGTGGTGCGCCGAACCGGCGGACTGACCGATACAGTTACGGACGCTAATGCGGAAACGCTGTCTGATCGGACCGCGAACGGTTTCGTCTTTGACGATCCCACCGCGCACGGACTGCTCGGCGCCATTCGACGCGCCTTGACCGCGTATCGGGAGCCGCTGACCTGGAGGCGCCTCCAACTCGAAGGGATGGCGCGAGACTTAAGCTGGAAAAAAGGCGCCGCGCGCTACGCATCGCTCTATAGCGACGTGACTGGGATCCCGCTGTTGCCGACCACTCCGTCCAGCGAAACGATCGGAGAGGAATCTGCGAGACAAGTGGCCATGTGAGGGTTAGTATTGCGGCATAACTCACAACGACGGGACACCGGGGGCGGCTGGGCGAAGCGGCGAACACTGGCAGGAGATTGCCATGGCCGACACAGATGTTGTCTTGCCCGAGGACGCCATCAGACTGCGCAGCTATTTAATCTGGGAGCAAGAGGGATGCCCTGCCGGCCGAGCTCTCTCGCATTGGCTGCGGGCAAAAGCAGAGCTTGAGGCGGAACTGCGCGCCGGCTCGCGTCCTCGTGCGCCGCTCAGCTTCGTCATGCCGCGCGTTCCGATTTCGGTGCCCCCAAACAAGCGCGTATCGGCTAAAATCCGGCGCGAAGCGGCTTAACGCTGCCATGCGATGAGCGGCAGCTCGATCGGCAGAATAGCGTCCGCGTGATACGGTACGGCCCGCACCGTGTAATTGTCGGCAGGGCGCGATGTTTCGACCGCACCAGCGTAGATATAGCCATTGCTCGAGCCCGGTATCGTCTGCTCTTGATGCAGAAGGATCACTTCCGACGAATGCCCCCCCTTGGCATCGGCAAACATTTCGACGCGCACCGATGACGCCGGCACTTCACCCAGATAGACTGGTACGAAAACGTGCCATGCTTTGTCGATCCGGTTGATTGTGGGCTTTCCGATATGCAGGGTCGGCCACCGCTCATGCGTAGTGCGCGACCATTCGTTGAGGTCACGCGCCTTTGCGCACTTTGCGTTCAAGCGGTCGCGTACCGCGTCCGCTCGAGGAAGGTAGGCCTGTTCAATGTATTCCTGCATCATGCGGGTGCTGCTGAACGCGGGCGTCAGCGTTGACATGCTCTTGCGAATGCGCCCCAGCCACGCACGAGGAAGGCCGGCGGCATCGCGATCGTAAAAATTCGGAATCACTGTGGTTTCGAGAACCCGGTAGAGGCTTTCTGCGTCGCGCGCATCGACCACGGCTGCCTCGCCGCCGCTTTCGTCGCCGACTGCCCAGCCTACCCCGGGTTCATAGGCTTCGTCCCACCAGCCATCAAGAATGGAGCAATTCAGTCCGCCATTTACCAGAACTTTCATGCCGCTGGTTCCGCAGGCCTCCCAAGGCCGGCGCGGCGTGTTGATCCACACATCGACGCCCTGCACGAGGTCCTGTGCAAGATCAATATCGTAATCCTCCAAGAAGACGACGCGCCGCCGGAACCGCGGCTGCTGCGCGAACTCGATCCATTCCTGGATCATCTGTTTGCCGACAAGATCCGCAGGATGGGCCTTTCCGGCGACAATGATCTGCACCGGGTGCCGCTCATTGAGCAGGAGCCGACCAAATCGGTCGGCATCGCTGAGCAACAAGTTAGACCGCTTGTATTCCGTGAACCGACGCGCAAAACCCAATGTCAGGACGTTCGCATCGAGCACGATGTCGGCCGTGCGGACCGCTTCGCGGACGTAGCCACGTTCGCGCAGTTGGGTGGCGAGGCGGGCCCGCGCGATGCGCACGATCCTCTCGCGGCCTCTGCCGCGCATGGCCCACAGCTTTTCGTCGGGGACGCGCGCGATTTTCTCGGCGTCAGCATGCGGCAGCGAGCGCCAGCGCTCCTTGCCGCACGCCTCGGTCCAAATCCGGTCCGCTTCCGCCGAATCCCATGTCGGAACATGTACGCCGTTGGTGATGTGCGACACCGGTACCTCGCCGGTCGGCCAGCGCGGAAACAGCGGCTGGAAAATGCGGCGGCTGAACTCTCCGTGAAGCCGGCTGACACCAATGCACATCGCCGATCCTCGCAGCGCGAGATAGGCCATGTTGAACGCCTCGCTGTCGTCACGCGGATTAAGCCGGCCCAGCGCCAGCACATCGTCCAGATCGACGCCGCTTTCCGGGAGCACGCCCTCGACATAAGGCAGATATTTGCGCAGGAGATCGGCGGAGAATTGATCGAATCCGGCGGCAACCGGCGTATGGGTCGTGAATATGTTGCCGGAGCGCGTCGCCCAGAGCGCCGCCCAAAAGTCGATGTTTTCTTTCAACGCAACGTGCCTTGCGCGTTCAATGATGGCGAAGGCTGCGTGACCTTCGTTGACGTGACAGATTTCGATTTCCGGATGGAGCAGCTCCACCACGCGCCAGCCACCTACGCCGAGCACAATCTCCTGCATCAACCGCATTTCGGCGCCGCCGCCGTAAAGCTTGGCGGTTATGCCGCGGTCGGCAGGGTTGTTGAGCACATCGTTGCTGTCGAGCAGATATACCTTCACCCGCCCGACCGAAGCCTGCCAAACACGCAATTGGACGATACGCCCCGGCAATTCGAGCGCGATGCGCAACCGGCCGTCGTTCGGCAGTATCACGGGCTCGATCGGCAGCGCCGCGGGTTCGTTGTAGGGATAGAATTCTTGCTGCGCGCCTGCACTGTTGAGAAGCTGCCGAAAATATCCCTCTTGGTACAGAAGCCCGATGCCTATGATAGGGACATCGAGATCGCTCGCCGCCTTGAGGAAGTCTCCGGCAAGAACTCCCAATCCGCCCGCATAAAGCGGAAGCGCAGGGCCAAGGCCGAACTCCATGCTGAAATAAGCGACGCCACCCAGCCGGGACGCGTCTTTGCCGCAACGAAACCAGCCCGGGGTTTGCAAATACCGCTCCCGCGCGGCCACAAATGCGGATAATTGATCCAGAAACTTGCGATCATTCACGAGCTCGTTGAACCGCTCCGTAGAGGCGCTCTGCAGCACGACCCATGGATTGTGGGTCTTCTCCCAGAGTTGCGAGTCAATATAGGACCACAGCGCATCGCCTTCGTGGCTCCAGGTCCAAAGCAGATCGAGCGCCAGCGTCTGCAGGATCGTGATTTCGCGGGGCAATTCGGGCGATGGAAGCGCAATCATGACCTGATACCTGAAAAAGGCGGAACGCTATGGCAACCTCTGTAAAAACGCCAGCATCCTGCACGAGTCCCGTGCCGATCGGAAGGCCCTGGGACCGGCGAGCTCGCCCTGCAGGAGTGCCATTCGATAATGTCGACCCGGAAAGTACATCGAAACCAATACATTGGAACCTTCATGTGATACAGCGCTTCATGCTGCAGCACAGTCTTCGACCCGCCGCTCTCATTTTAATCTTTCACGCCCCAGAAGCGGCGTTTCGTACGGGTTGGTTCATTGAATCGCTGGTCACGCAGGTGTTAATGATCTTGCCGTGCGGACGCACCGCAATCTGTTCAGAAGCTCGCCGCATCCTCTGGTGGTTGCACTGGCGCCCTGCATTTCGATGCTTACAGTTCCTATGCGGTTCTTCCGATGGCCTCGTGGTTCAATTTTGTTTTGCCGCCAGCCTCTTATTTCCTATTTCTGACGATCGCAGCAATTGGGAATCTATCTCAAAATTGCTGAGCGGTCTCGATCCGCTATAAATGTAGGATGATTCGGCTCAGCGACGAGCATTGGGAGCGCGTCCGGAATCATTTTCCGGAGCAGCATATTCCGGACGGGCGTCCCGGACGAAAACCGATCCGACATGGCGCGTGCTTGAAGCCGTCCTGTGGATTCTCAATGTCATTGATAATGCTTGATCAGATCACCCCTTTCGGCACTACTTGAACAGGCTGGCGACGAAGATCCAGAGGGCGTGCAGAACCATTGCCTCTCATGACGTGGCGATTCTCACTCAGCACGCCAATCCGGAGATGGATGCAATTTTCGGAAAGAACAGCGGCAAACGGTCGGCAATGACGACGGTTACTCTGCCGCCTCCAACGGCGCACGATCAGATGCCGCCGTTCTTTCCGCGTCGCTGACAACCTGCATCGTGCGCAGAATGCTCGATGGGTTGACACTGATGGAATCGATGCCGAGCCCGACGAGAAAGCGCGCAATCTCCGGATAGTTGGCCGGCGCCTCGCCGCAAATGCCGATATGGCGGCGATTTCGCTTGGCGCCCAGGACCGCCAACTTCAGCATGTCCAGCATGCCGGGGTCACGCTCGTCGAAGTCGAAGGCGACGATCTCGGAATCCCGATCGACGCCCAGCGTCAGTTGCGTCAAATCGTTGGAGCCGATGGAAAAGCCGTCGAACAGGCGCGCGAAGGCGTCGATCTGGATGACGTTGTTGGGGATCTCGCACATCACGTAGACTTCGGGGCCGTTCTCCCCGCGTTTGAGGCCATGGCTCGCCATGGCGTCGAGCACGCGCTCGGCCTCATCGACGCGCCGGCAGAACGGCACCATCACGCGCACATTGGTGAGGCCGATGTGGTCGCGCACCCGCTTGAGTGCCGCGCATTCGAGCGCAAAGCCGGCAGCATAAGCCGGGTGCGCGTAGCGTGCGGCGCCACGGAAACCGAGCATCGGATTTTCCTCTTTCGGCTCGAACCCTTCGCCGCCCAAAAGCCGCGCGTATTCATTGGTCTTGAAGTCGGACAAGCGGACGATCACTGGCTTGGGATAGAATGCTGCTGCGATCATGCCGATGCCTTCGGAGAGCTTTTCGATGAAGTAATCGGCCGGGCTCGAATAATTGCGAACAAGCTCGCGGATTTCTTGGCGCGCCTGCGGCGAGACGACCTTCTCCGGGTGCACCAGCGCCATCGGATGAACCTTGATGTGCTCGCTGATGATGAATTCCATGCGCGCGAGGCCGACGCCATCGTTTGGCAGCATGGCGCTGCGGAAGGCCAGCTCCGGATTTCCCAGGTTCATCATGATTTCGGTGCGCGGTCGCTTGATCTCGCTCAGCTCGACATGCGTGACCTCGATCGGTAACGCGCCCTCGTACACCAAACCAGTTTCGCCTTCGGCGCAGGAGATCGTTACCGGAGCGCCGGTCTTGAGGACGTTTTTGGCACCCTCCGCCGCGACCACCGCCGGGATGCCGAGTTCGCGCGCGACGATCGCGGCATGACAAGTTCGACCGCCGCGCTCGGTGACGATACCGGCGGCGAGCTTCATGACCGGCTCCCAGTCGGGCCTGGTCGATTGTGCAACGAGCACTTCGCCAGGCTTGAATTCGGCGAGATGGCTCCCATCGGCGATGACCCGCACCGGACCAGCGGCGATCTTTTCGCCGACCGCGCGGCCTTTCGCCAGCACGGGGCCTTTCTTGCCAAGAGCATAAGTCTCGAACCCCGTCGGCGTGCGCTGTGAAACAACTGTTTCGGGACGCGCCTGGATGATATAGAGCTGGCCATCATCGGCATCCTTGGCCCATTCGATATCCATGGGCATCGGGCGGCCGGCGTTCTTTGAATAGTGCTCTTCGATCCGAATCGCGTCGCCGGCAAGCTTAAGCACATCGGCATCCGGAATGCAGAAGCGTTCGCGCTCGGCTTGCGGCACCGGCACGTTTCTTGTGCCGCCATCCTCGCCATAGATCATACGCATCTGTTTGCTGCCGAGCGAGCGGCTCAATACGACACGATGACCAGCAAGGAAGGTCGGTTTGTGGACGTAGAACTCATCCGGATCGACCGTGCCCTGCACGATGTTTTCGCCGAGCCCATACACACCGGTCACGAAGACCACCTCGCGGAAGCCGGACTCCGTATCCAAGGTGAACATCACGCCGCTCGCGGCGCCGTCCGCGCGCACCATCTTCATCACCCCGACCGAAAGCGCAACCTTGAAGTGATCGAAGCAGTTGTCGACGCGGTAGGAGATGGCGCGGTCGGTGAAAATGGACGCAAAACAGCGCTGGCAGGCTTCGAACAGATGGTCGGCCCCGCTAATGTTGAGAAAACTATCGTGCTGGCCGGCAAAGCTCGCCGAAGGTAGGTCCTCGGCGGTGGCCGAGCTGCGCACCGCGACTGCGACGTTCTCGCCGTATTCGTTTTCCAGTTGTCGATACGCGCGGTCGACCTGCTCGCGGAGCTGCGCAGTAGCGGTCGCCCGATAGACGATGTCGCGCGCTAGGGCCGCTCGCTCGGCAAGTACACCAACCTGCCGCTTGTCGAGACCGTCGAGGAGTTCGTGCAGCCGCGTCGACGCCTTCGCAGCAGTGAGCGCATCGCGGTAAGCGTCGGCTGTCAGCGCAAACCCGTTGGGAACGCGCACACCGGCACTGGAAAGTGCCGAGTACAGTTCGCCCAGAGAGGCGTTTTTGCCGCCAACCAAAGGAACATCGCCAAGTCGAAGGTCGGCAAACCAGCGAATATAATCTCTATTCTGCATTCCATCCTCGTTCGGAGAAATGCCGGTCGTTCAGGTCGCCACCCCTAGGCATTGCTTGGCGTATTCAAGCGCATTCTGGAGCGCGTATTTGTCTGAGCCGGGAAAGTCCCGCTTCTCCTCCCCGAAGCCTACACAAATGTCGCACTGATCATCGGGCAGATCGCCCGCGAACTCCCAATGCGTGATCGGTCTGCCCATGAGCTCTAGGATCTCATTATCTCTATAGAGCTTATGATCGACCTTCACCGCTCCCCAGATTCGAATTTGTTGCACGACGCCGTTCCTGATGAGTGCCAGTCAATAAGCGACGAAGGTTCCTGCGTGGCGATGGCGGCTATATCGTCGCGCCGCCATCGATTCACCCGAGCGGCGGTTTGTATGTCTGGACGGTGAGCCGTTCGCCGGACAGCGCTACTCGCGCGCCGCCTTTCCTTTCGAATCGATTCAGTGGTGGACTGAGCCGCCACCATGTCCACCACCGCGTCCACCACCGTGTCCACCACTCATAGCGGGGCCGCCATGGAACGATGGGCCGGCATGGAATGACGGACCGCTACGGAATGTTGGACCAGCATGAAATGAAGGACCACCGTGGAATGCGCGCCTACCGTGACGGATAGTCGGGCGAACGTGCACCGGGCCACGGAGATGGCGACCGCGCCAGCGCCAGTTATGCCAGCCGTATGGGCCCCCATACCATAGGCCGTAAACCCAGGGACCGTAATCGCAAACGTACCAGCCAGGGCCAGCCCAACCAAAATCGTACCAGCAATAGTAATTGGCGTCCCAGAAATACTGGGCTTTCTTAGTCAAATCGAGCGATGCCGCCGCAGTCTGCAGGTCCGTGAATCTACTAACCGGGCTTGCAAACGCTACTCCGCCGCCGAAGATGATGCAGGCTGCAGCGACAATACCCAGGCATTGATTTCTGAGTTGCGTCTGCATGTCGAAAAAATACTCTACATCAGACAATTGTTTTCATCGTTGCTTCGGTTACTCCTAATTGAATTATTGACATTGACCTGCATCAAAGATCTAAGGGGCCGTTTCGAAAGTGGTTGAGCGACTGAAGTCCGGGTGATTCCAAGCGGTTGCTGAGACCGATTCGGAGTTGCCATGCGGAAACGCTAGGCTTACGGCCTTGATCGCCTATAGCGATTGACCGTAACTGGTCATCGTTGTCTTTGGCATTCAGGACTAACTATGCATGGAGCGGAGACCACAAAGCAAAAAAACATTTTATTTCGGAACATAAGTCAAAATTCTGTCACAGGCTCCCTCTTGACCACGATGCTGCATGACACAGATTATTGCATTGGCAGCGCCAAAATACGGAAATAGCAATATGTGGTTGCCTACGAAACCTGAAACCATCGAAATGTACGCCCGATTTTGGATGGCCCGTTACGGCCATTCAGCGAGCAGCTCTGCAAGGAAGATGGCTAAATCACTTCGCGAGATTGATGATCCGGGAGGCGAAGAAGCGTGGAACGCTGTTGCTGACGCCATCGAACGCCGACAACAAAATAAGCATCGCGTGTCGCGCTAAACTGTCACGGCTGAGTCACAGCCATTGCCTTGAATAATCAATTCGGGGGTGCCATTCCCCGGAGATCGGACCCGTCCTAGCCCAGACCCTGGTCAACTCCCCTGATGACCAGGGTTTTTCGATTGACGTTCCTCGCACTGCACCGGCTCAAGACCATCCGGCATACGGCGTAGATCGGGTTTCATGTGGCACTCTCCACCCGAGCAGGCCAAGGAACCAGCGGAAGCGATGACGGTTGCGACGGCGCATCCGATGAGCTTTCCAACGCATGTACCGCAAGATTTCAGCAGCTTGATGTTCAGCACCTAACATCGTCGTCGTGCTCTTTATCTTGTCGTTGCGGCCAAGACGTTGGGAAATCGTCTATTGCGGCGCGTCTGCATTATGCTTTTTGTTGACGCCCTGCCCTGAGTGCGTCAGCCAAAATTCGTCGGGTAGCGAAAATACAATGTGAAGAAAGCTCAGTGTGCTTATCGTCGCAATTATTACTGCAATTGTCACGTCAAGGCGCTCGGCCGAAACCTTTTCATAGGGTGGCGCCAGTCCGTGACAACGGGATGACCGCTCTCAAGGTACCGGTGAACAACGAAACACGATGCGTGGAATGCTAGGGCACGACAATGACGGCACAAGGTGCAAGACTTGTGAGTTTTTGTGAAACGCTGCCCAGCAGGAGGCCGGAAAGCCGCCCGCGCCCGCGACGGCCGACGACAATAGTATCGACTTTGTCCCTGTCGGCAGCTTCGATGATTGCTTGAGCAGGGTCGCCCCAGAGTAGCTCAATTCTTGCATTGATGCCGCTACTCTGCACTTGCCGCTCGGCGTCGCTCAGAATCTGCCGCGCGAAAGTCTCTGCCAAATCCGCAGTATCCCCCTCAACTTGCGCAAACGATTCCTGCTCTTTTGCACGCCGAGCATTCCCAACCGTTACAATGGATAGTGTGCCGCCCATTGCTTTTGCAAGCTCAACGCCTGTGTTGAGCGCGCGACTGGCCGCGTCAGAACCATCCGTCGCCACCATGACATTATTCATCGCTCGTGTCTTCCCTATACTGACTTCCACCGTTACCCAAAACGGCCGGTAACAAAGCGCTGAGTGTGCGGGTTCTTCGGCTTTACAAAGATTCCGCTGACGGTATCGAACTCAACAAGCTCGCCGAGATACATGAATCCCACATAATCCGAGACTCGTGCCGCCTGCTGCAAATTGTGGGTAACGATGACAATGGTGTGATCTTTTTTCAGGTCGTTGATGCTTTGCTCGATCTTCGCCGTTGAAATCGGATCGATTGCAGAACATGGTTCGTCTAAAAGCAGTACTTCCGGCCGAACGGCGATGGCGCGAGCAATACAAAGCCGCTGTTGCTGGCCACCCGAAAGTTCGGCGCCCTGCTTTGAAAGATCGTCTTTTACTTCGTCCCAAAGCGCCGCGAGGCGAAGAAACGATTCGACTTCACCATCCATTTCGACGCGAGACAGTTTGCGGTGAAGTCCGATCGCAAAAGCAATATTTTGATAGACCGACATCGGAAACGGCGCGGGCTTCTGATAGACCATTCCAATTCGTGAGCGTAGTATTTCCAAATTGATGTGACGGCTCAGTATGTTCTCTCCGTCGAGCAGAACTTCTCCATCGACGCGCTGACGGTCATACAAGCTATAAATGCGGTTGAAAACACGCAACAACGTCGATTTGCCGCAGCCCGATGGGCCGATAAATCCGGTCACACGGTTTTCGTAGATCGGTAGCGAAACATCTTTGAGTGCCCGATTGCCGTCTTCGTAATAGAAATTGAGTTTGTGGACGCTGATTTTCTCACGCAGCGATGCCGAGCCAGATACTTGCGTCGAATGATGACTGGCGATTTCCGCCAATGCATCGGACTCAAAGTGGGTCGCTGGAACTTGCATGGCAGAGCCACATCAACGAATTCACGCATTTGTATGAACACGACCGCGCCGCAAAGGCTTTGATCGACGTCAAAATCGCGCTCTACGCTTTGTCAAATTTGCTTTATTGACGTCACTGTCACATTCTTGTCATGGCCGCCACAATCAAAGACTGCGAATAGCCAATATCTTGGTAGGCCAGAAATTGATGCGCAGAATGGCGCGCAATTAGATTGGGACTGGTTGCCGTTTTGTATTGTGCCTTCAATAGCCGCGTGCTCGATATGCTGATCGACTTAAAAATCTTGACTCAAGCAAGCCTCCCCCAAAATCGCATGCGACAACCGTGTGAAAGGGGTGTTGATATGGTCGATTTCAGAAAACGATGCAATTGAGATGAATGCGCGATTTCTCATTAGAAGACATAGAGGCCGAGCAAGCGAGCTGGCCCGTCGGCGGCTGGCGCCTATGAACGGAAGAGCGATTTGGACGGCACAAGATCTCGAGCAAAGTCGCCAAGACCAGCGCCATCTTGCGGCGGGTCACCTCACGAATGTCCGTCTGAGCGGGTGAAGTGCAATATGTAGACCGTATTGCGCTGTTTCGGCGGCAGCTAAAGCCTCTTTCGCTTTTGCGCCGGCAAAGCGATAATATGCTAAGCAAGCTTGTTCGGAGTACGGGCGAATGTTTCGGGTTGGCTTCGTGCTTGGAGCCGTAGCAGGCGCGGCGGTGGCCATCTTTTTGGGTCCCGAGGCGGGGCGGCGGGCCCGCCCGGTTACCAAGGCCGTGATGAAGGCGGTCATGACCGCGATTCATGAAGTGCAGGTCCACGGCGCCGAAATCGCCGAAACCGTCGAAGACCTCCATGCCGAGGCGAAGGCCGAGGTAACCGCCGAGACGTTCGCTGCCGCCATGGCCGCCGCCATGGCCGCCGCGCAGGCAAAGGCCGCCGGCGCCAACGGCTCCGCCGCTTCGCCGGCAACCAAGGCTAAGGCCGCCAGGAGGCGCACAGCGGTGAAGCGGTCGCCGGCCATATCGGCACCGCGCAAGCGTGCGCCGCGCAAGCGCCCGGCTCAGAGCACCAATGGTTGACACGCTACCGATCGCAGAAGTCGTGCATGCCCTACCTGGGCGGACCCGCTTGCGCATCCCCGGGCGGTGCAGCGACAGCGTCTTTTTTGCCGCCGCCACCACCGGATCTCGGTGCTGCCCTTGCCGACAATTGCCGCCCATAATGCGAACACGCCATCAACCAGAGCATAGGCTCCGAAAAACAGAACAAGCATTACAAGGCTAATGCCGGGCCATATCAGTGACAGCACTCCGAATGCGAGCCCCGCAAGTCCGCGCAGTTCCGCTGGTTACGGCCTGCTTTATAGGCGGCCGGTCTTAATCGCTGCGACCACGACGAGAAGCGCGATGCCCGAGAAGAATCCGCCAACAAGGATTTGAACTCCTGGTTACGCATTGCGCCAAACGCCCTGTCTATGCTGCCACACCGAACGTAAAACGAGGTGCGGAGATCGGATCATGCCGCGTTACTATTTTCATCTCACCGACGGCCTGCATGTTCTGAACAATCACAAAGGCATTGATGTGTCCGGCAATGCTGCAGCTCGCGATGATGCGTTAGCGCTAGCGCGTGATCTCAAGCACGGAGCGGTCATGCCGGGATGGGACTGGGGTGCCTGGTTCGTCACGATTGTAGATGAGCACGGCCACAAGATCGACGAAGTGCCGATAGCTGCTGATGTTTGAAAACATGTGCGCTTCCGGAATTATTTGGATCAAAGCGGCGGTTTGAGTCGTCCGGTGATAGTTCGCGTGCCTATCACCTGCTCGGTAGGCGGCCCGTCTGCATGGCCGCAAGCATGACGAGAAGCGCGATGGCCGAGAAGACGGCGCCAACAAGGAATGTGGCCGTGGCGCCATAGGTCTGCCACAGCCAGCCAGCAAGGACACTGGCGGCAAGCAAGGCAACACCTGTAAGCAGGTTGAAAACGCCGAAAGAGGTGCCTCGCAAGCCCTCAGGCGCCGTATCGGATACCAGCGCGGACAAAAGGCCTTGAGATAGCCCCATGTAGAGGCCCCATAAGCCTACGCCGATCGCGACACCCCAGAGCCCTGGAACAAATGCCAGGACGAGGTCAGCAAGCGTCAGCGCACCGAGACCGCCGAGCAGCACCTTTATCCGGCCGACCTTGTCGGACAGGATTCCGGCGGGCGTCGCCGTCAGAGCGAAGATGATATTCAGCCAGACAAAGACAAGAGGAATGAGAGCAAGCGCCAGCCCTTCCGCCTGTGCCTTGAGGACGAGGAACGCTTCGCTAAATCGCGCCAATGTAAAGACGATCCCGACCACGACCGCGATCCAATAGGCGGCGGGCAGACGCTTCAGTTGCTGCTTGCGAATGGGCCAACCGCGAGCCTTTGTTTTCCTGGTGCCAGGCGGCTCTTGTACAGCAAAAATAAGAACGAGCACTGCGAGCACTGCCGGGAGAACAGACCACCAAAACACCGCGCGGAAATTATCCGCGTAGAGTGCCATCAGCCCCACCGCAAGCATCGGCCCTCCAACACCACCGAGAGTGTCGAGCGCTTGGCGAATGCCGTAGCCTGCCCCTCGAACGGCACCGGGTGTGACATCGGCAATCAACGCGTCGCGCGGTGCGTCGCGGATACCTTTGCCAATTCGATCGGCGAACCTTGCCGCGAGCACTTCCGCCGCCGTGCTTGCAAGCGGGAATACCGGCTTTGTCAGAGCACTGAGGCCATAACCAATGACGGTCAGCAGCTTCCGTTTTCCGATGCGGTCCGACAGAATCCCGGAAAATACTTTGTTGATCGCTGCAGTCGCTTCAGCAATTCCCTCAATTAGACCGACTGTTGCCGTGGTTGCCCCAATGGCAGTCACAAGAAAGACGGGAAGAAGGCTGTGGATCAGCTCGGAAGAAACATCCATCAGCAAGGAAACGGTACCAAGCGCCCAAATGCTTTGCGGCACGTCGTGCCACGTAGCCGGCGCAGGTCTGACGGAGTTGCTCATAAAAAACGTTAAGAATTACATTGTTGGCTCCCTTGATCTATCTCAAAGGAGCCTATCTCCAATCATGGGATTTATCCTGACGGACGCACGGAGCGCGACCGATGGATTTATTCAGCCTTTTCATTCTCTTCATCGTGATTGTATCCACGCTGCAGCCGCTGTTGCAGGCTCGCTTCGAGACCATGCGGCGGGCGCGGCAGATCGCGGCAATTGAGAAGAGCGTGGATCGCGCGTGATTACCATGATCCATCGCCAAGAAACGCGATGGTTTTTAAGTGTGCCGGTTTGGCGCATGATTGACCTGGAGGACGCCCAGCAGATCATTCCGGCGATCAAGGATACCCCGGCGGACAGGCCGATCGATCTCATTCTGCACACGCCTGGAGGCATGGTACTGGCAGCGATGCAAATCGCGCACGCTGTGAATGCGCATCCGGCAAAGGTAACCGTTCATGTACCGGTCTACGCCATGCCCGGCGGAACGCTCATCGCGCTGGCCGCCAACGAAATCATCAGCAGCTTATCGGGGATTGCGGGAAGGCCGCGATGGCGAACCCCGCGGGTGAAGCGAAATCCGGGGAATCCCGGATAATGTAGCTTTAGAGCAAAAATGACGGGGCGCACACTGCGTTTACTATTATGCTTTGGCTGGGCCGGCAACGTATTAATACGCGAGGTGGAGAGGTGACCGCGTTGGAGCATAGTCATAAGGAAGAAGATATTCGAGTACGCCTCGCGCAAGGACATCGCAGCAACTACCTTGCCGATTGGATATACGGTGGCATTGATGGGACGGTCACGACATTCGCTATTGTCGCAGGGGTCATCGGTGCAGACCTGTCGGCAAGCGTGCTGTTTATTCTGGGCGTCGCCAATCTTATCGCTGACGGCTTCGCAATGGCAGCCGGCAACTTCCTAGGTACGAAGTCCGAGAGAGATAATTACGAGCGGGTATTGGGCGTTGAACATCGGCACATCGCGCTTGAGCCTGACGGTGAGCGCGAAGAAATTAGGCAGATATTTGCGGCAAAAGGTTTCTTTGGTGACGACCTCGAACGGGTGGTATCCGTGATCACCTCGGATCTCGCCCTTTGGGCTAAGACGATGGCTTTGGAAGAATATGGTCTTTCGCCAAATCACCGATCTCCGCTTTTAGCAGGTCTCAGCACTTTTGCTGCATTTGTAATTTGTGGCAGCGTGCCGCTTCTAAGCTATCTTTTCGCCGGTGACTTGTCCGCTTGCATTATTGCTACGGGTGTAACCTTCTTTGGCGTCGGTGCTATAAAGAGTTTTTGGTCGCCTGCTGGTTGGTTACGGTCCGGCGCAGAAACGCTCATTATAGGCATGGTCGCCGCAGCCTTGGCGTTTATGGTCGGTTTCGGCCTCAAGGAATATTTTAATTTGCCCGCCGGCATATGATGACACGCTGGATCTCTCATTGCGGGTAGCGATTGACGCGCCGCTTGTGAAACATGTTTGGCCGTGATTTTCAGTCACGTTGCGAGCGACGGTACCAAATTCAAATGGTCAAAGGAGGCTGCCAATCAACCTGCGTAGCAGGACTACGTTCCCGCGAGCCGCGGAAAAACGACGTCCCTGGCGGGATGCTGGCGTTGGTGCGATCGCCCCTGCCTTTGCGATGCTCGGAGAGCAAACGCGCTTCACACATTGATCCACCGGCGTCACCTTACGCCATCATGCGTATGGCGTGTCCCTACCGCGGAGAGAACACCGGACCCGGCAAGGATGTTCCTGGAGCGCTTGACCACTCGCCCGGAATTAGAGAACAGCCAGGGTCAAAATAGGAAGCCCGACTCAAGCAAGAAGCGCGCCTGCGTAGTATTGGAGCCGGTAGGACCGAAGGCGAGGCCCGCTGTCGTGTGACTCGCGCCGACATAGGAAAACTCGGCTCGTGTGAAGACTCTCTTGTATTGGTAGGTGGGTGTGACGGTAATCGACCAAGCCATGCTACCAGGACCATACATCAAATTGGGTGCGCCGTTTGCGACATTCCCGGTAGAGGTGATGAATTCCGCTCGAAACGGCAGGCTGAATCCAGCCAAGCTGAGGCCTCCAACTCTCCAAGCGGAATCGAAGGTGTAGTTCACCAACACGGCCGCGCCATAAGTCGCGGCATCGCGCTGCACACCAATCGACGGGGCGGTCGGGACGTATGTGTATTGCAGATACGGGCTAAGGGTCCACGGCCCCGAGCTGTACGTATAGATGACATTGTAGATACGTGAGTTGTTCTGAAACAACGGTGTCGCGGCCGTCGAGACAGTTATCGTCCGGGTGTTGGCGGCCCAGATGACTGCGAAGGAATTGGCGTTATCGATTTTCCAGGTTGCTGAGCCGGAAAGCCACGTGAACTGATTGGAGTAGAAGCCATCGTTCCACGACAATGCGAACGTGAGCGATCCGGCCGAGTAGTTTGCTTGTACACCGCGATTGACTGAATTTGTTTGATTCCAGAGAAGACCGCGCTCGATGTTGAGATTTTGGAACGAAAACGTATTTTCCAATCCAGCGAGCGATGGCAGCTTGCCGGCCATGATCGACCAATTGCTGTTCGGTGCAAGCTGGATGAAAGCTTGTGGGATGGGTCCCCACAGGTCATCGGTTGTCTTGATGGAATTGACGTACGGAGTACCGAGAGCCGGCAGTGAATAGGCTCCACCTTGGGCGAAAAATCGGAGGACCCCATCAGTCTTCTGGATGAAAACCTGCGCATTCGTTAAGTCTACTTGTGTGGCGCGATCGACTGGTGTTGCATTGCTCTGCCATTGGGCGAAACCGGTCAGGGCGCCGGTCACGAAGACGTTGCCGAAGGCGCCATCGAACCTCGCTGGGCTTTCGTTAGCGGTGAGCGGCCCAGCCATTGCCGGCATCGGAAGGGCAGAGCTTGTCGCGCTTGCCGGCTGTTCGTTCGCGGGCGCCAGCGGCTGGCCGGACTCCTCCGCCGACGCTGACATGGCGCCAACGTTCACCAAGGTGCATGCCAAGACTGCGAACGATAGAACGCGTTTCTCAGGCTTCTGACGCTTCATGAAAATGCGATAACAGGCATTGGTCGCGGCTTCGGTCATGTCGGCATTCTCATTGAGGTAGGCGACAGTTATCCTTGCAAACTCAAATCGGCAGAAACTGTAGAAAGCTTTGATTGTGATCAAAGACGATAAAGATGACGCGAGCAATCCTAACTAGCCACTGCTTGCCGGCCAGATTTTGTGTTGTCATCGAACTGTCATGGGAATGAGCGTCTTCTCACCAATGTGCTCCGCTGTAACAAGCGAGTTGTCGAGCGCAGTCGCTGGTGGAAGCCACGCCCACGTCAAATTGCGCACTTCCGCCAAGTCAAAGGTCATACACGACGCGGTCCCTGGCCGCGTGCGCTTCCGCCACCAGGGTCTTGTTGCCCGGGAGGATATCGCACGTACCGTTGACGCAGCGTTGCAGGCTCAACCAGGTGTTATTTCCGCGCAGGCGCGTAGTCTGACGGGCTCAGTACTCATCGAATACGCACCGCCAGCGACGATCCCTCGTCTGGCGCGCATGATCGATGCTGCGGTGGCTGGCCGGCGATTGCGAACCGAGCACCATCCGCAGCCGGCCCGCGCATTGTCAGCGGCTGCAGCAAACGTCGCCCCGGTGGAAGTCGAGGAACCCTGGCACGCCGTGCCCGTTGATCAGGTCGCGGACCGGCTTGGCGCTCGGCGCACCGACGGCCTCCCGCCGGAAGAGGTCGCCCGGCGCTTGGCAATCTACGGCCGCAACGAGTTGCGGCGGGCGGAACCGCGTTCGGTCGCCGCCATTCTCGCCGAGCAATTGACCAGCCTGGGCATCCTTCTGCTTGGGGTCTCTGCAGCCCTTGCGCTCGTCACCGGCGGGCTTGCCGACGCCGCCGCCATCGCGGCGGTTGTGGCACTTGAAGCGGGTATTGCGACGACGACTGAGCGCCAAGCCGAGCGCACGATTCTTGGGCTGTCGAAGTATGAGCCACATCAGGTGCCGGTCATCCGGGGCGGCTGCCGCCAAATGGTTGGTCCAGCCGAATTGGTGCCGGGCGACCTCGTGCTGCTCGAACGCGGTACGCTCGTTCCAGCCGACGCGCGCCTAATCAGCTGCGATGATCTCACCGTCAATGAATCGCTCCTGACCGGCGAGGCGCTGCCGGTGCACAAGGACTCCCAGCTTGTGCTGCCTTCACAGACCGGCCTTCCTGACCGCCGCAATATGGTGTTCCGCGGAACCGCAGTAACTGGCGGCACGGGCGCGGCGCTCGTCACTGCGTCCGGGCAGCTGACCGAGATCGGCCGGGTGCAGGAGCTGCTCGGATCCGTGCGGCCGCCCGAGACGCCGATCCAGCGCCAGCTCGGCACCGTCGAGCGCGACCTTGTCATCGTCAATGCCCTCATCTGCGGCGGGGTGTTCGGCCTCGGAATGTTGCGAGGCCAAGGCCTGGTACCGACACTGCGTAGCGCCATCTCTCTGATGATCGCCGCAATTCCGGAGGGCTTGCCGGCCGTGGCGACGACAACGCTTGCGCTGGGCATCCAGGACATGCGCCGGCGCAACGTGCTGGTGCGCAAGCTCGACGCGGTCGAGACGCTGGGCGCCATCGAAGTCATCGGTCTCGACAAGACCGGCACACTTACCACAAACCGGATGGCAACAGTCGCCGTCCAGGCGGACGGCGCCATGCTGGGGCTTGAGGCAGGGCGGCTGACCCGCGACGGCGAGGAGCCCCAAGCCGGAACTTACGCCGTCGTGCGCCGGCTTTTCGAAGTCGCCTCTTTGTGCAGCGAGGCCATCGTCCGGCGCGGACCCGATGGTTTCCAGGTCGAAGGCACGCCGACCGAGGGTGCGCTGGTCGATGCGGCGTTGGCGCTCGGAATTGACGTCGTCGATCTGCGTTTGTCTGCACGCGTGCTGGCAAGCGCAGGGCGCGGCGACAAACGCAAGCGCATGAGCACGCTGCACGAGACCGTGGAAGGCGGACGTCTGTTGTGCGTCAAGGGCGATCCCGTCGAAGTCTTGGCGCTTTGCTCAACGCGCCGTACGGCGGACGGCGTGGTGCCGCTGGACGATGAGGCGCGCTCCGCCGTGCTCAAGGCCAATGAGCGCATGGCCGGCCAAGCATTACGCATCCTGGGCATGGCCATCGGCGAGACCGGCGGCGATCCTCGCGATGAGCATGATCTTGTGTGGCTCGGTCTGGCCGGGCTGACGAACCCGATCCGTCCAAGCGTCATGCCGGCGCTGAAACGGCTGCACCGCGCCGGCATCCGCACGGTGATGATAACCGGCGACCAAAGCACGACTGCCTTTGCCATCGCGCGCAAGCTTGACCTCAATGATGGCAGCGAAATCAAGGTGCTCGAGGCCGGGCAGATCGCTGGCCTGCAGCCCGAAGTCCTGGCTGCGCTCGCAACCCAGCCGCAAGTTTTCGCGCGCGTCAGTCCGGTCGACAAGCTCAACATCGTCAAGGCCTTGCAGACCAACGGCCATATCGTCGCCATGACCGGCGACGGCATCAATGACGGCCCGGCGTTGCGCGCAGCGAACGTCGGCATCGCCATGGGCGGCGCCGGTACCGATGTCGCGCGCGAAGCCGCCGACATCGTCCTCGCCCAGGACGATCTGGACGGTATCATCGAGGCCATACGCCTCGGCCGCGCCACCTACGCGAATATCCGCAAGGTTCTCCGCTTTCTCACTTCCACTAACGCATCGGAAACCTTCGTCATGCTTACTGCGGCGCTCATCGGTTCCGGCGCGCCGCTGACGCCGATGCAGCTGTTATGGGTCAACCTGGCCGCCGAACCGGTGCCGGCGCTTGCTCTCGGCATCGAGCCGCCGGAAGCGGACGTGCTCGATTTCCCTCCGCATGATCCGCGAGCACCGATCCTGACACCGGCTGACTTCCGCCACATTGTCCGTGAGGGCATGGTGATCGGAACCGGCGTGCTGGGCGGTTATTTACTGTCGGGCGGCATGACTGGCGGGCCGCGCGCCAACACGATTGCCTTTCACAGCCTGACGCTGGCCCGTCTCTTACAGGCCATAGCCTCCCGGTCAGAGACACGGGGGATCAGCGCCGAATTGTTTCGGCCGCCGAGCCCGAAGCTCTATGGCGGCCTGGCGGTGTCTGCGCTGCTGCAAACAATAGCGCAAGTCCTGCCTCCGCTTCGAAACGTCCTTTCAGTGACGCCGATCGGTGTCACGGAGCTGCTTGCAATCGCCGGGGCCACAACCAGCGGCGTGCTGGTAAACGACCTTATCGGGCATCTTTTTCGCGATAGGAGTTCGCCCTACCATCCGCCCAGGATCTGAGGTCACCTTATGGCAGTGACATGATGTTTACATCGGAGTCGGTGACCTCGAGTCACCCGGATAAGCTCTGCGACCAGATCAGCGACGCAGCAATCGACGCGCTCCTGCGCCAGGATGCCGGCGCACGTGACCGTCGAGTGCGAGTGGCGACCGGCGTGGTATTCCTAGCGGACCATATCGCGGCCGACGCCGTGGTCGATTTGCCGGTGCTAGCCCGCAACGTGATCGCGGACGTGGGTTATGTCGATGGCCCTTTCAATGCCCGCAGCTGTTCGATCCTGACGAGTCTTGCCGAGCTTCCATTGGAAACGCGCGAGCCGCCGCTCGCAGCGCCGATGACGAGGCTTTCGGAGGCTACCTTGCCCAGGACACCTGGCTGCGGCCAAGACCACCATTCAAGTGGTGCAACCCGCTTACCAGTTAGGAAGCATCGCCGGCGGCAGGGGGCCTCGTGAAGAAGGGCAGCTTCGGGCTGGCTTTAAGACCAGCATCGAACGCAGTTGGACCCGAGCTATAGTCTCGGCGTTGATCTGGGATGAATGGAAATCTGCGCGTGAGGAATTACGATGAAAAAGGTGTCGTCCCTGAACGATTCGACCGAACAAGTCCCACTGGAGCTTAGTGCAACTGCCGGCATAGTTGACGAGCTTCCGCGCCCGTCGTCGCCGTGCGGCCTGACCACCGAGGAGGCCGCTGCCCGTCTTGCCAAGTGCGGACCCAATCTGATCGTTACCCATCGTCGGCGCCACATCGCTTTTGAGTTCCTGTCGAAATTCGGCAATCCGCTGGTGTTGGTTCTGCTGGCGGCGAGCGCAATCTCGGCGCTGACTGGCGACATAACCAGCTTCGTAATCATCAGCATCGTTATATTCCTCAGCGTAACCTTGGACTTCATCCAGGAATATCGCGCCGAGCGGGCTGCCGAACGTCTCAAGGAGTCCGTTGCTGTCCACACCACAGTCCTCCGGGACGGCAGGCAACGAGAGATTCCGGTGAGCGAACTTGTCCCGGGCGATGTGGTGTTTCTGTCGGCGGGCGACCTCATACCCGCGGATGGGAAGGTCGTCGAGGCCAGCGACTTCTTCGTCAATCAAGCGCTGCTGACAGGTGAACCGTATCCGGTCGAGAAGCATGCGGGTCTGGCGGGGCGGCCGGAGGAAGGGGACGGGCGCGCACAGAACACCGTATGGATGGGCACATCGACTGTCAGCGGCAGCGCGACCATAGAGATCGAGCGAACCGGCGCCCGCACCTCTCTTGGCGAGATCGCCGATACGCTAAGCACCAGGCCGCCGTCGAGCGCTTTCGAGAAGGGCACGAAAGCCTTCGGCCTGATGGTCATGCGGATCACGGTCGTGTTAGTGATCGCGGTCTTTGTGATCAATATCGCCTACCACCAACCATGGCTGGAGTCGTTCATCTTCGCTGTGGCGCTCGCAGTGGGGCTCACGCCCACGTTACTTCCGATGATCGTATCCGTATGCCTGGCGCGCGGGGCGCTTCGAATGGCGGCAAAGAAGGTAATCGTGAAACGCCTGGCCGCTATCCAGGATCTCGGCGCCATGGACGTGCTCTGCACGGACAAGACCGGAACACTTACCGAAGCACGCATTCAGCTCGTCCAGCATCTCGATGCCCTTGGACGCGACAGCGAACGGGTCTTGCTCCTCGCATACCTCAATAGTTTCTTCGAGACCGGCATTCGCAGCCCGCTCGACCAGGCGATCCTCCAGCACGAACGGCATCCCAGCGTTGATGAGTGGCACAAAATCGATGAGATCCCGTTCGATTTCGAACGACGGCGACTGTCGGTGCTCCTGAACGATGATCGCGGCGCCCGGATGCTTGTCGTCAAAGGTGCCTTCGAAAACATCCTTCAGCTGTCTACGAAGTACGAGGCGGATGGGCAGGACACGCAACCCCTGGGCCCGGCCATGCGGGACCGCCTGCGCAAAAAATTCGACGATTTTAGCCGCGAGGGCTTACGAGTGCTGGGTATCGCTTGGCGGCCCGTTTCGCCAGATCACGTTCATGCGGCGGCGAATGACGAGACCGAGCTTGTATTCGCCGGCTTTGCGGTGTTTCTCGATCCGCCGAAGGCGAGTGCAGCAAAGGCTGTTCACGACCTGGAGGCATGCGGTGTGGCCCTCAAGGTAGTGACCGGCGATAACGAACTGGTAACGCAACACCTTTGCATTCAACTCGGGCTGAAGGTGGAAGGAGTGCTCACGGGGGCAGACATTGAGCGGCTGGATGACCACGCTCTCCAGGGGCAGGTCGAGCGAACGACCCTCTTTTGTCGGGTGAATCCGGACCAGAAGAACCGCGTCATCCTGGCGCTTAAGGCGCGAGGACGCACCGTGGGATTCCTGGGGGATGGCATCAATGATGCTCCGCCGATTCACTCCGCGGATGTCGGTCTTTCAGTGGATAGCGCGGTGGATGTGGCGAAGGAGGCCGCCGACCTGATCTTGCTGGAGCAGGACCTTGGCGTCCTTCTCGAGGGTGTGTTGGAGGGACGGCGGACCCTTGGGAACGTCCTGAAGTATATGATGATGGGAATGAGTACAAACTTCGGGCCGATGTGCAGCATGGTAGGTGCTTCCCTGATCCTTCCTTTCCTGCCGCTCCTCCCGGCGCAAGTCCTGCTCAACAACCTGCTCTACGACGTTTCGGTGCTACCACTTCCCCTGGATAACGTGGACGCCGACTATCTCAAGCGTCCGCGCAAATGGGATATGGCTTTCGTACGCAACTTCTTCATAACGATGGGCCCGGTCTGTACCGTCTTCGACTTCTTGACCTTTTTCATCTTGTTGCAGCTGCTTCATGCGCACGAGGTGCTTTTTCACACAGGCTGGTTTGTTGAACAGACTGTTGCACAGCAGGTGGCCATTTTCGTTCTCCGAACGCGGGGAAATCCGCTCCGCAGCCTGCCGCACCCGTGGCTGATCACGACCGTGCTCGTTGCTGCGGCTTTGTCCGTTGCGCTGCCACTGTTGCCGCTCGGGGCCTATTTGGGTTTCGAGCCCCCGCCTCAGACCTTCCTCGTGGCATTGGCCTTCATGATGATCGCATTTCTTCTGGTTCTTGAGGGAGTGAAGCGTTGGTTCTATCGGTATCTCGCGTAGGTCGGAGATATCAGGAGGCGCTTAACTGCCCTCCACATACAGAAGCGGCCAAACATCACGAGGCCAGAAGTCCACCAATAGTCATCGGCCCACCACCAATAGCCGCAGTGTCCCCACCGACACCCGTGGGGATACGCGCGCCCGAGCGCCCACAGACGGTGGTCAAAATGGCGTGGGTCGAACGGCGGTGCTCTCGCCGGCGGCACCGGTGTGGCGATGCGGTCGAGGTCGCTGGTGACGTCGCCGCGGTCGGCGATTCCTTTTTCGCGATTTCAGTTCGGGGACGCTGCGCTGCTGAGCAGAACGCTGCATGGCGCTTCCGATGTAAATCGGCAGCGGGGTCGAGTGACTGTAACTATCGGCAGCAACGCTCTGAAGATAATCGATAAGGATCTATCGGGGCCGGGTTACGATCGGCGCCGATTGGGACCCCGGTCTGATCCTGATTCCGCTATTCACCACAACGAATTGCTGCGGTTAGTTCAAGGGGCCTAGTTCGCCGCCGATTTACACTGCCGACTATTACTCGTTGGACGACAAGTAGCGTTTGAGCGATCGAAAGTCGCTACTCACAAGCCGGGAGTTGTGATGTTGAACCCGAGATCAATCGGAACGATCATTTTTCCGCCACGTCACCCTGGACGGTCCAGCCCACTCAGCCACGCAGCGTTTGAGATCCTTCAGGTTGTGGTGCATCTGTTCAAGCGCGAATCCGAGCGCGAAGACGCGCTCTGCAGCATCGGCGGGAAGGTTTTGCGTGAGACCATCACGACGGACCGCTGCAATTTCGGCGGCATAAGCGTCAAGAGTTGTTCCCACGGCTTTGAGCGATGGCGCTTCCCGACGCGCCATCAGCGCGGCGCCGCTTGCACGCAAGTAATTGGCGAGGGCCGTTCCGGCATGCAGCAGCGGTGACTCAAGGCGCGTTGCTAAGGCCTCCGGTAATGGACTGACGAGCGCTCTTCCGATCATCACAAGGTCATGGCGCAATCTGAGCAGCGTGCGCAGCAGTGGCGCGGTGTCGGGACCCACAGCAAGTCGGGCCGCGCGCTCATGCTCGGCCTCGACGCCCAGTGGATTTAATTGTACCAAAGCCTGCCCTATGCCGTCTTGAATGCGGTGAAGCGCATCCATGTCGAGACCTTCGGGCAAGCCCGCAAGCAATTCCTCAAGAGCGCGCGCCATCTGATTAAGCATGCGGGCGGCTGCCGCAACGACCAGGCGATGGGCATTCGAGGGAAACACGAGAAGTGAGACGACGAAGCCGGTGATACCTCCGAGCGCCACTTCAAGTATGCGATCAAGCGCCGAAGCATACGGACTGGTGTGGGTAATCGTCGGAACCAAGAGCACGATGATGGCGGTGATCGGCGAAACAGAAAGTCTAGGCTTGATCGCCGCAATGAGGGCAAGCGGCGCCACGGCCAGCGCGAGAGCCCCGAGGAGCGTGATTTCGTTTGAATGCGGGACAAACACGCCAATAGCGCCGCCGTAAATGGCGCCGATTAGGGTCCCCACCAGGTAATCGAGTGTTGCTCTCAACGACCGTCCAACGCTCACCTGCGTTACGATCACGGCCGTTAAGACCGCCCACAAAGGCAGGGAAAGATGCAGGAATTGCGCAAGTGCAAGAGCCGCAAGAGCAGCAATCGTCACCCTGATTGAAAGCGCCAACTGGATTCGCCAGTGGCGGAGAACAATGAGGAGTTGAACCCAGACTCTTGTGATGCGCGTCACGGTGATATTCCGGTTCGAGCGAGTTTGGAAAAAATGGAGAAATGCTTTCTGTTCTGGCGAGAAGATCACATCATGAAATGGCTGGAAAGCCATTGGCTCTCGCATCGTGACCTACGCCGATGACCTCGTGATCCTGTGCCGGAAGGGCAAAGCCGAAGAGGCCTTGCAGCGACTGCGTGAGATCATGGGAAAGCTGAAGCTCACGGTCAACGAGGAGAAGACACGCATCTGCAAGGTACCGGAAGGGGGGTCGACTTCTTGGGCTACACGTTCGGGCGAATGTATTCGGCGAGAACCTGCTATGCGCGCCTGGGGTACCGGCCATCGAAGAAGAGCATTAAGCACGCGGTGGACATCATCCACGCGCTGACTGCTCGATCGGCGACTTGGCAAGCGACCACAGAGGTGGTGCAGAAGTTGAACCGCACACTACGCGGATGGGCCCCTCGGGATCGACTTTCAGGAGTAGGTCTCAAATCACTTCAAGCGGCTTTGCTTAAGAGGCGTGGTCGTGAGCGTTGAAGCTAACGGTCGGGGGCCCGACCAGAGCCCTTCGGTAACATTCGTCGTTGAGCCAATATGTAGGGTCGATTCCGGATGTCGCTTGACGACTGACGAAGGCCGTTGGGCGATGTCACTAAACATTCACAAGCATGGGATACGCGCTAGCTCGCGATGCGTTTAACGAGGGCTAGCAGGGTGAAGTGCAAACTAGTACTGATCGGCACAATTGCCGCAGCGATTTGGAAGGTGATTATACCGGTGTTGGCATTGATCTCGGATATAGCCTTCGCGCAATCCGGCGGACCTAAAGAAAGGGACGTTGTACAGAAGTGATACGAAAAAGGAATAGCTGTTCTTTGCTGTACCCAGATTATTGATTGAATACCGCGTATGTCGACGGAAGGCGTCACGACAGACGAGGGTCAAATTTCGACTTGGAGCTCACACCGATCGCAAGAAAGCCGCGGTTTTACTGGCTAAAAATGCGCCGTCTGCGGCGCGCACCAAAGGCACACCAAGAATCGACGCTTCCGGGTCAATTTGCTTAACCCGAAAACAGGCTGATTTTCTTTTGAAATCAATGTGGTGGGCGCACCAGGGCTCGAACCTGGGACCCG
>Ga0187771_10000203_pt1 | contig 33127 bp, 23 predicted proteins | sample 0116_SJ02_MP15_1_FD_133139 | JGI IMG/M metagenome (GOLD analysis project Ga0187771, IMG submission 133139) | Tropical peat soil microbial communities from peatlands in Department of Meta, Colombia - 0116_SJ02_MP15_10_MG | ecosystem: Environmental > Terrestrial > Soil > Wetlands > Peat | place...
GTGTTCATCATTGCAGCTCTTCTTGCCTCAATATGGACGATAATGCTCGCGTATGCGAATTTCGCCAGTTTCATCGTAGCATATAACCAGGCGGCGACACCATCCGTACCCTTTTGGTCTTACATACAGACCCATGACGTGTTCAGGCTTATAGCAAAATGGAGTTTCTATACTGGCGATTTAGGACATCCTTACGCTCCTTACGCAGTAGTCTATCTCCACAATCCCGTGATGATAGTTCTGTCTTATGTGCCACCAATCCTCGCCTTTGCAGCCTTACTCTTTTCAAAATCACGAAAACTCGTTGTTTTTTTTAGTCTCGTAGTCATTCTCTTTCTGGCTCTGACTGTGGGTTTCACTTCATCATTCTCCACACTCTATTCTGACTTGTGCAACAGTCTTCCATTTATGAGGGCTTTCCGAGAGCCGACCAACTGGATATTCGTTGTTATCCTCGCCTACGGCATATTAATCGGTCTCGCTATTTCAGCTTCATTCGGCCATCTTAGAAACAGAACCCAAAAAGTACTCGTGCTGGTCTTAACATTATTGTTGTTGCTTTACACGTCATACCCTTTAACTACTGGTGACGTCACAAGAAACTTTCTTGACCTCAACATTAAAGGGGCTTATCTTCCGCCATACTTTGAACAGGCTGAGAATGCAATTTCTAACAACTACTGGACGATATTGCTACCACAGAGAGGGCTATACGTCACCTACAACTTTACCGATGACGGCGTGTTTCCCTGCGGAAACCCCTATCCCTTTATTTTTTCAAAGCCGATCTTGTCCAGTCTCGGAACGGAATACGTACAATCCGAAAACCTGGATTTGTTGAACGAGGTCTACGAGTCGATTTTAGCAGGCGGGTATAAGAATGTGGCGCCAGAAGGAAACGCTTCAGCGAGTTCAGTTGAAAAAGACGGACTCTTACCAGCATTAGCCATTGATGGAAATTATAATACCCGCTGGGCATCCAAGACTGGCATGCCTCAGTGGTTTGAAATCGACTGGAACAAGACCCAAGAATTGTCAGAAATAAAGATCTTTTTTGAGAGCGCGTATGCAAACGATTACACTATACAAACGTGGAACGGCTCCGGTTGGACAACCCAAATAGCGGTAGAAAACAATACCTTGCTCCAGCCTGAGTACCTATTTCCACAATTGACTCCTACGACAAAGCTCCGTATATACTTCACTAAGGCTTTGCCATTCAATATGGTGAGCATGTGGGAAATAGAGGCATACGCTCCAACCGACGCAGTGCCCAAATTTCTCGGCATGCTAGGAGTCAAAAATCTGCTGGTCGAAAATGACATCGTTGACGCCAATTTCTCGAACGTGAAAGATCTCAGAATACTGAATCAGAGTGCGGAATTCACTCTAATCGATGAATGGAATGGGGCCTCCTTGTACGAAAACGCCTATGCTCTGGAAAAGTTCTACCCAGCTAGCAGTGTTCTTTCGTTTTCCAACGTTTCGGATTTGTGTAAGCTCATAGAGAGCAGGGATTGGTCAACCCTTCAACACTCGGCTTTTATCAATACGACTTTGACCGCAAATTGGGGCTCTGTTGGAATGCTGCAAACACCGATGACTTTTTCATGGAAGGAAATATCTCCAACAAGCTACACAATAAACGTCAACTCAAACGCACAATTCTTGCTAGTGTTTCTAGAAAGCTACGATCCGCATTGGGTGGCACTCGTAAACGGCAAACCAATCCCGCAGAGCGATCGCGTAGAAGTGAATGATTTCGCCAACGGATGGCTAATAAACACTACAGGAAACCTTACGATAACGGTGGGGTATGAAACACAAAGTCTTGTGACGCTGTCACTTGCTGTCTCCGTGATTCTGTCGATAGCAATGCTCGTGTTTTTAGGTCAAAAAGAAATTATAAAAGCCGCTCAACTATTCCAGCGTAGATTCAAAGGAAGAAAGGACGAGAAGATCCAGCTAGTAAATAGTCAATGACTGGTATAGATTCTTTCTTTTACTGAATGCGGACATTCGTCATAGTAAACCATTCGCCTTCTATAAAGTGCTCCAATAACCCACGTCATGTGGAGTCGATTGTTGTGTACAACCAGAGGTGCGTATTGAGGGAAAACTCTTGAAAAATGTTGGGCATGTTCTTCAGCAGTTAGTTTGTGCATTTCGTTTCACTACAACTTGGCAGAATTGTGGTAACTTTTCTGCCACGCAGATTCTTCTTTCTTACTTTTGTGTCCATACTCCCACTGCATTTAGATTAAATTGTAACCTTTACTCCGAAGCTTGCGGCTAACATATGTGCACACTATTCCAAGCATTAAGAAAGCGACATAGTACGGTATGGATATGTTTTCTGGAACGGAAGGAGCATTATAGTATAAGGGGAAATATTGTAGCGGACCAGTATAGTTGATGCTGTTGTTCTGTGGTGGTGCTCTGAGTTCTCCATGACCAAAATCATCAACTGTGAAGTTCAAACTGTAGTCAACGCAATTTGCAGGATCTGTTGTTGAACCAGTTAGGGGTGGAGCAACAGCAGTCAAGTATGGGTCATTGTCTTGCTTCGTATGGTTCACGTACCCTACTACTTCACTGTCGCCGTACCTTGTTACCCTAAAACCCGAACACCAGTACCACTCCGCTTTTTTATCCGAATTTGGCGACACAAAATGTACATCATAGGTGGGGTTGCTTGGAAAAGTCGTTCTAAACCAATGGGCTGTTTCATTATAGGTTTCGAGCTGGGCTCCGAGGTTTTGCGCTTCGTTTATTAATGAACGGTAAAAGTCTGTGTGATTTATTGGCTTGTCACCGTCGTATTGGTGTCCCCAGCCATAAACTTCGTTTTCAGTTGCAAAGTAGCTAAATGGAGTGCTACTGGCAAACATGCTTGCCATTAGTTGTTGCACGTAGGTTTTTTCTGCTGTGTAATTGCCAAACATCGTGTAAGCATCAACTTCGTTGCTGTCATATCGATGGTCAAATATGAAACTGTCAATCAAATCCCATGTTACATGTGGGAAAACAATGATTCCTTGACCTGCTAGTTTTGGAACTAGGATATGCGTGTTACTTGCGTAGTAGGGCATCTGCCAGCCTCCGCGCATGGTCATGTAGTCAAGCGCATACTGATCTAGGCAATAGCCCTGCACATACAGTACGCCTTGCGAATAAAGCCAATTTGCCAAATAAGTGTCAGGCTGAAACATGAAGAACCCCGTAGGCTTGTAACCTACTTTACTTGTCCATGTTTGGATAGTATTGTTCGCCATGCTGAGATGTTGTTCTTGCGTTAACGACTGCACATCCCAGTATCCTGGAACTAGCTCTCCATACTGTTTTAATGTGTTGACGAAGGTGGCATTGTTCAAGTATCCATCATTAACGATGCCTGACATGAGAATAATGTTCCATTTGTGGTAGCCTGACTGCTGGAGAAATGTGATGCTTCGGTTAACTTCTCCGTCAACGAGATCGGCAATTATGATTGAAACATTCACGATTTTCGTGTTATCTTCAGCGTGTGCGGTTGGACAAATAGGAACATGCCACGTTAACAAGGACGCAACTAGCAGGCATAATAAACAAACCGTTGATTTCATTCTTGCCCTACTTACGTTCATAGTTCATCTCCTACGATTGTTGCGAATTGTTCTGCATAGATTCTTTTCTTATTTGTTTTTCTCTCTCGCTAGAATTTCGCCAACTTTCCTTGTGGTTTCGTTCTTTCGTTCAACTATGTCTGGGGTGTTTTAGTGATGCCATTTCATATGATCTGAGACAAAGTTTGGATTTGCCTCCATCAATTTCTTCTCCTAGGCAAACAAGCGTGATGCTACAGTAACGACACTTTCCTAAGTAGAGCGCGCGCTATCGTTGGTTTCGATTCTCAAATTTCGCTGCCAAAAATCCTATTGCCGTGGCCGTGTACCTCACGGATTGGTAAACAGCAAAGCCTGTAACCAGTCTAATATCACTGGAAAAACCAGAGACGTTTTTGATATAGCTTGTCCTAAATGGACTTAGTTGCTTCAAAGCCCTTTCCGGATTTTTCCTCACGAATTTTCTGATGTTTTTTCCATAATAAAAATGCTTTTGAACTACTTCAACCAGAGTTTTGGGCTCCCCTATGTGCACTTCTTCTGCCTTGATTCGCCCTATTTTAAACCCCTTTTTCACAAGTCGGTCATGAAGATCATAATCGTCTCCTGCTACAATTGTCTCATCAAAACCTCCTATTGACTCAAATACCTTTTTTTTCCAGAAGCGGGCTGCGACATTAAGCTCGTCGTTTCTGTAACAGTCTCTCTCGGCTTTCCTGACTCTAGCCCAAAAGCTAACAGTGGGATCAGATGTGTTATGAATGACAATCGCATCGTACCCATGCCTCTCACAACTCTCAACTGCTTCTCGAATAACATCACGCTGGAGGACAAAGTCCGAGTCCACCCTATAGATGTACTTCCCACTAGACTTTTCAGCTCCAAGATTAACTTGAGCGCTCCTCTCTGGGCCTTTCAAGTAGATTTTAGCACCATATTTCTTGGCAATCTCTATTGTTCTATCACCTGAATGATTGTCAACGACAATGATTTCCAAGTTTTCATAACTCTCTTCCATCAAGGACTTTAGGCACCTTTCAATGGTGGCCTCTGAATCTCTCGTGGGAATGATTACTGAAACTAAAGGTTGATCATTTGACCTTCGCACATAGATCACCTTGCCGCGTTTTGAGAGTCTTCATGAATTCATCAGCCACTTTATCCCAACTAGCCTTTGAAGTGAGCATTCGCACTCAAACGAAGATTTTCGTGCAAGTCCCTTGGTGCCTATCTTTGAGCAAACTCGTAAATATGTCGGCAACCTCCATTTCACTTCTGGTTGAGTTAATTCGTCTCTGACATCATTAACAAAAACGCAAAACATCAATCACCTCTTATGTGCACTTTGTAAAACCTCTAAGAAGACTCTGGCAGATTCATCCCAACTGAATCGCCTAGAATAATCTAAGGCATTAGTGCTCAACCTTTCTCTCAGGTCGTCATCCGTCAGAACCATAACAATTTTGTCAGCAAGATCCTGAACGTTTCCAGCCTCAGCCAACAACCCCGTCTCACCATCCTTAACGCTGTCACGCAGACCAGAGACATCATAACCGACGCAAGGTGTTCCTAGACTGTTCGCCTCCGTCACAACGAGTCCCCATCCCTCTCTTACTGAAGGCAACACTAGCAAGTGAGATCTCGATAACATATCTATTTTGGTCTCTTCGTCTACGTGGCCGAAGAACGTCAGATTATCAGCAAGATCCAGTTTCTTTGTGAGACTCTTCAATTCATCAAGATAGGGCAGATCCCCAAGCCCGACTACCCATAGTCTTACATCTCGCATCTTCTTCCTTACCTCAAACAAAGCTTCAATCAAGTCAAAAAGTCCCTTTGACCTTTTGATCCTACCAACGTAAATGATAGTCGGACTTGTCTCTTTGCTGGGAACGCTTTGAACAGGCATCAAGTCTGCTCCCTCGGGCACGACCGTGACAGCATTTGGATCTAGCCCAAGCTCCAAAAGGCTCACTTTTGTACTGCGTGAAACGGCTAAGACCGGAGTTAACCTATAAACCGAAAGCAAAAAAGGCTCTAGCAGATACATTAGAGGAGCAACCATTCCCTTTACTTCGAAGCGCCAAGTGGAATTCAAGTAGCTATTACGCCTAAAATCCCTCCCCGTTTGATGAACCAGCGCGATGGCACGTTTTCCTGCATAGAATCGGGTAAACCATGGCAACCCCCCGTTTTTGGCTTCAATAACGTAATCAAACGTCCCCTTCCAATGAAGTACATAAAACAGGAATGCCAGAATATACGTTGTAATCGAGTGTCCTCTTCTGATGATCTCCACTCCATCAATCTCCTCCTCACCTTTAGCTCCTTGGAATGACGAAGTAAAGAATACAGCCTCGTGACCAAGCCGAACAAGCCGTTTGCATATCTCGTGAATGTACTTCTCTGCTCCTCCAGCCAAAGGATTCTTAATGTCCCTCCAGCTGAGTACTAAGAGTCTGAACTTCTCCAAGGTCTTTCCCTGCCATTAATTAAGAATGCTCTATGACGTCGCAAGTGACGCACCAAGTCCTCCTAAGAAAATTCCAGATCTCAAAAGCGAAGGGATCTAGAATGGCACCGCACTTTAGGTTTTTCAAGTCAAACCAGACAAACAAGCGTTCCTGGAATTCTTCTGGAACGTGATCTATTGAGAATAATACTAGCCTCTTCGGATTGCCCTCATGTTCGAAGAGAGAGTGAATGTTTTCGGGTTTGGAAACCGCAAGGGACCATATATCCTTATGCCAGAATCTGCGTCTCTCGAATTGTATTATCCCAAGTCCTTCATCAAGATGTTTTGATAACACTCTAAAGCTAAAGAAGTCAGGAAGATCTTCCGCGATCTCGCCAGCTCTTTTGAACAGTTCATCCTGATCTACAGGATTCATTACCTTATCTATCGGTTGAATAACCTTAGCTGGTACGCCAGCAGCAAAAGAGTGCGGCGGGATATCATGAGTCACCACGGCCCCAGAGCCTACAATACTTTTAGTACCGACTCTAACCCCAGGAGAAAGGAAGACTTTCGCAGGAACCCAAGCGTAGTCCTCTAAAACTACATCTCCATACGTTCGCGGCCACCCTTGAGTATATGGCAACCACTGACCATGGGTGTATACAATCGAACCAGGTCCAAGACCTGCGTACTCACCCATTCTGAAGTTATTCCTTCTAAGGTTGACGATGCATCGAGGTCCGATATAGCACTTGTTGCCTACGTCCAGTCGTCCCGCTCCCCAAATCCATGTGAACATCGCTATTTCTGTGTAACTTCCGATACACACAGTTGAACAGGTGATGAAAGTAAATTGCCTAATTTGGGAGTAGTCTCCTATTGAAATGTTGGAGAATGAACTTGCTAATATGAATGAACCAAATCCAATTGATACGCTCCTGCCTATTTTGGCACCAGCCAACTTGTAGAGTGGAACCTTTATGACGGAGGGCAATGCAGCTAAAATAAAAGCCAAAAGGGATCGCCTGACCCCGAGTTCTAAAGACTCAAAATTCGATCTATTCAATATATGTTACCACCATTAGGAAAGTTGCGGGCTAGGTCTTCCATCCGTATTGTTTGAAAGTGACTCAGTAAGTAGGCGAATGATCCTAAGCATCCTCGTGAATACAATGAAAACGCCGCTCGTTTAGACAAACCATTCTCATGAGTAGAAAGTATAGTGCTATGGGTTACTATCTGCCATGGATGGACAAACAAGACAGGAATTTTGTTGTGAAAACTTAACAAATTAGGTATAACTCGGGCTACAGGCCCTAAAGCAGACATAAAGAAACCCGAGCCTAAGGGCAGTTCCCTCCGTAATAGTCTTTTTGTTATACCTTGAGGAGAATTCATTTTACTAGATGAGTTGAAGATTCTAAAAGTCGATATCGGAATCTCTCTTACTCCGTGAATCGTTGAAGAAGTGTCAAGATTGCCATAGCTAGAGGAATCATATTCAAATCCATGCTTCGCCAGAACTTTTAAATGCTCGACCTCAATCTTTCCCTCTGGTGCACGAAATCCTATTGGATGAAACTCTTCTATGAAGCCCATAGATCGTCTAATCTCTCTCACCAAATCTTGTTTTGTTTCTATGTGTCTATGTGTACAAGTGTGATATGCTATTTCGTGGCCCTGCCTCTCGATTCTTTGAATAAGGTCTGGGTACCAGTCAAAAATCTCAGAGACCACGAAGAATGTTACTTTTCTACGGTACCTCTTTAGCACGTTCAGTATGCGCAAGGTTGCTTTATTGATGTACCCTTGGTCTAACTTTTTCCTAGACTTTGTATCAAGTCCGCAACCGATCTGCTGATGAACCCAAGATTCCAAATCTATAGAGATTGCGCACACAAGATGTTCACAGGATTCACTGAAGGGGCGAGTCATTTCAGTGCGCCACGCAGCAGATGTATGTTTTTGTCTGCGCAATAATCATAATAATGTCTCTCGGCTTTGAATGAACTGAATACTTCTTATTAGCCCTTGCCACCTCCATAGCGTAACTCGGAACCAGTAGATAAGGCAACCACCTGCTCAGTCTTCAACTCCACGGCTTAGCCACGTCGAGCATGAAAAGCGCGCATCTACATTAGCTGCGCTGATAATATTTCAGGACTCTCAATCTGTACGCAATTCCCAGCATGTCCAAGGTCATCCTGAAAACCTCTTTGAAGCTAACCATGCTCTCAATGTTGACATCAACGGGCATGTCAACAATTCTGTAACCGGCGTGGTTGCAAGCGCCTATTACTTCCAAATCAAACGCGTACCGCTTTACAACAAACTTCGGTACCATCTTGTTCAATACTTCCCTTCTAAAGGCTTTCAATCCAGTCTGAGTGTCCTTGAGCTTTATCCCCGTAAAGAGTCTTGATAACACATTGAAGCCGACGCTCAAAATCTTCCGGCTCAACTTAATTGCGGTGTGAGATTCAGGATGCCACTTTGAGGCGACTGCGATGTCGTTCCATTTTAAGGCTTCGACATAGCAGGGGATGAGTTTGGGATCAACGTCTAGGTCGCTGTCTATAACTACGACAAGATCGCCTCGCGAATGAGTAAACCCCGTCTTTATGGCATTTCCCTTGCCTAAATTTTCTTCATAGCCGATAATCTTCAGTCGGCTAACGCCTTTCTCGTCGGCACACGTCATTGCCTTCTTTCTTGTATCATCTAGACTGCCATCATCGACAACTATGATTTCGTAGTTCCAGCCAGTTCCCATCATTACGCTATTAACTTTGTTAATTGCATTTCCAATCACGTTTCCTTCATTAAAGGCACACAAGATGACGGAAACATCGGTCCTGTCTTCCAAATCAGACACACTCTCACGATCGCTTCTCTTTCACGCAACTGACCGCTTGCAAGATAACCCCAACGACCAAAAAACAATAAGCAAGAACTGCAGCTTCATCCACGGCTTGGTTTCCGCGAATCAACAAGAAAGCACATGTCAAAGTAAGCGCCTGAAAAGCAATTATGAACAACGCTCCAAGGTTTCCACGGAAGTAGCTCTTGGCTTTCATGAGGCTCGCGATTCTTCTCCTACCCATAACCATTAATCCAGAATTGGTTGAGCCAATGGTTTAAAACTCACGAGATATAAAACTTGTCCCAGCACGCGGGCTATTTCGATAGTTAGCACGCGTGGCGCGCTGTATGCGGATATTATAACGACGTTTCTGTCCTCTATATCATCAAAAAAGAAAACGTTTCAGCAGGTAGAGGCGTCGAGCGCACGTGAGCCATCCTGTCGTTTATTTTCAAGGAAATAAGTCAGAGTGCCACTTAAGTATGCTTCGTACTCTGCGGTCTTTATAAATGCCAAACCCATAGCATGAATTGGATCTCGGTGCAGTACCTTAAGGCTGTTCCAGATTTTTTTAAGGGTTGGAAAATGTATTTCTATCGTGAGAGATGGATTTTTCCGTATCAGGGGTAGCAAGCTTCTGCCGTAGTAATGTGCTTTAAGAACGATTCCTTTGATTGACAAGTCCTTCTCATAATGAAGTATTTCTGACTTGATTCTGCAGGTCTTGAGACCAGCTTTTTCCATTCGCATACTCAAGTCAGAATCCTCCCCAAAGGTAAGCTTCGCATCGTAACCTTCGAGTTTGCAGAAGACATCTTTCTTGAAGAACCTTGGAGCTTCGAATAACTTTTCTCCAGCATGCATGCCCTTTTCTATCTTTCGACATTCTGAAAGAAAACCTCTAGTGAGCGGTTTTTCTGGAATTATTGCAGCTTCTGCGTGCTCAGTAAGGCATGTTTCAACGCATTCTCCTACAGCTCCTGAGGTTAGCTCCTGATCGGAGTCGACAAAAAGTACGAATAAGCCATTAGCCTTTGCGGCTCCAAAGTTTCTCGCCTCACTCCTCCCGCACCTTTTGAGTCGCACTTTCGCATTGAAGTTGCTTGCAGTTTTGATGGTGCTGTCGATGCTGTAGTTGTCTATTATGAGCGTTTCAATGCTTGGGTAGGCTTGGTTTTTGATTGATTGAAGGCATCTTCCTAAAGTGGCCTCGGAGTTGAGCGTCGGGATTATTATTGAAACGAGAGGCTGAACCATTGCGTGTCACCTGGTCTTTAGGCTTTTGCTCCAAGTTTGCAAATAACTTCGCAATATTTGTCCCTGTTTTCTTCTTCTGCGCAGCACTATTATGTTACTGTTGAGAAACCCCATATAAGAGTAGCCGATGTGGCGAATGTCGTAAGCACACTTTGACGATAGGTACTCCATTGACTTCTTACGAGCGAAGACAGCTATTTCTATACCCCTGCTAGAAAAGCAATAGAAGCCTGTCTAAGACTGAATCAGCGCGCTACGAAAACAACAGAACACAAAATATACGCAGCTGAAGTTACTAAGCGATCACTAGAAAGAAAGCGCGAACAAAACGTCAACCGATAACCTCAACAAAGCAAAAACGCGCCAAAGGAGTCCAGCAATCAAGCAGATTGGGGGAGAAGTCTTATATGTTTTAAGTCTTAAACCATTAGCCCAATGAAGTTAAATTGAGACTTCTTGACAAGATGACAATCCTATGAAACTAGCCAAGGTAAACCAGCGCTTCACCACATATGCTAGGCGCGCACTAAATGCTCAGAGTTGTTGCCGATGGTGACGCTCGGTGAACTGAAGGCAAGGGATTCTTATGCGGAGACCCTCGCGCGTATTCCGTTAGAGCCCGTGAGCTACCGGAAGGTCCCATCTTTCTCAATGATCGTTCCGATTTACAACGAAGCTGCTATCGTGTCTAGGAGTCTTGATACTCTCGGTAGGTTTTTGGAAGGCAAAGAGTGTCAATTAATATTATATGATGATTCTAGCACTGACGGGACTTACGTTCAACTGACAACTTTTGCCAAACGCTTCAAAGACCCGCAGACGCTTCTTATGCACTCGAGCGCAAGACTAGGCAAAGGCGGAAGCATCAAGAGAGCGGCGAGGAAAGCGCGGGGGCAGACGTTGATCATCATGGATGCCGACATGTCCGCTGATTTAAAATGTATTCCAGAGATGATCAAACAAGCAAGTGCCACCGGCGGCATCGTCATAGGTCAAAGAAGCACTTCTGATAGAAGCACTCACGGTCCACTTAGAGTTGTCTTAAGTTTAGGATACAACATTCTGGCACGCCTATTGTTCCATACTGGAGTCTGGGATCATCAGTGTGGTCTAAAGGCGATAAGTGGGGACGTTGCTCAGAAACTTCTGAGCAGTGTAAGAAATGATGCTTACGTCTTCGATACCGAGTTGATAGTTCTTGCAAAAAAACTCAACATTCCAGTGCAGCAAGTGAAAGTGAGATGGGTAGATGGGCACGAGAGAAAATCGAACCTTAGATGGATAAAGACAGGGGTCACCATGATGAGAGACCTCTTCGCACTGAAGGTAAGTGAAATACATTAGAGTGATGCACCTAGGTGCACGCCAAAAACTTTGAAGAAACGCGCGCGTTCAGAAACAGAAATTTAAGCCATATTATTGTATAACTCGCGAACACGTGCGCTTACTCAGCTCATTGATCGCATGGAGGCGCTTCAAAGTGACCATAATGGAGTCATTGCGGGCGTTTGTCGACGACCTCTAAATCTTATAAACTTGTGAAGCGTATGCCTGTCTAAATGCTAGAAGGATGAACTAAGCTTTGCAAACGTTGCTCAAGGGACAAGCTGAGCTTCTTCGAAAGCACTCGGGCATGATCGTCAGTATTGCCGTAATTCTTGCAGTCACGATTGTAGTTTTTCGGAACTGGATTTTCTCAGCACAATGGCCAGCAGGCGGTGACATGCTTGGCTGGATTTCACGGGAGTACCTCTACTGGATAGACTATAGGTGGCTATTTGTTTGGCGCCCCAACTCTTTTGGTTACCCAGAAGGAGTGAACCTGTTGGATCTTTTCTTAATGCTTCTGCGCTTTGTCGCAGAAAGTGCTGCGAACACTGCCAAGATTTTTGGCATACTAACATTCGCTCTTGCTGGATTCGCTATGTATGCTTTCGGCTATCATTACACTAAAAGAAACCTACCAGCCTTGGCAGGTTCTTTGATTTACCTTCTTAATGGACAATATCTAACCCAGCTGACGGAAGCTCATCTGGATATTATGTTCAGCTACGCTGTTGCTCCGTTGATCTTTTTATTCTTAGACAGGGCATTGGAGGCTGGAAAAATTAAGGATATTGCTGCCACTTCCATTCTGCTAGGAGTCATGCTAACTGGCTTCAACCCAAATATGATAGTAGTCTACGCACCTTTTATCGTCCTGTTCGTGATTATTAATCTTCTGCGACCCCAAAAATCATTGCACTTTCTCGACAGTCTTAAGTCACGTCTGAAAACCCTCAGCATCATATGCATACTTGCTGCGATGCTCTCCGCATGTTTTTGGGTGCCATTACTGTTCAATGTGAAAGCCCAATATCTATCACCCACTCTCAGCCGTGGAAACTTAGAGGATGCCTATGCTTACAGCTACAAGAGTTTTGCCGAAGCCTTCACGTTGACAGGCAAAGAAGCCTATGGTTACGCGAATATCGTGAACGTGACAAATGGGGTTAGTTTTCAAATTTTGCCAGTCCCGACCATTCTTTTACTTGTCTTTGCCTTTGCTTACATCATTACCTTAATACTCAGGCTGAACCGATACAGTGTCTTCTTTGGTTTATCTGCACTAATCTCGATAATACTCGCGATGGGACCTTATTCATTTCAATCCATTTTCGTATGGGCATGGTGGCACCTACCTTATTTTGCTGATCTTCGGACAGTCTCAAGATGGGATATGGTGACTGCGTTCTCGAACTCATACTTTATATGCGTTTCAACTAGTATTTTGACAGGTTATATTTTGAAAGTCTTGCGTAGGTCTAAAAAAGAATTTGAAGTAGGCATGAATTTGCGCAAAGATTTGCAAGAACGGCAGGACATTAGGGCTTGGCTGCTTGATTTCGACAGGATTTCGCATGCTGGAAGAAGATTCTTGTACTATTCCGCCATTGTCGTCTTAATCGCCATTCTGATGAGTGGTTTCATTTCGACATGGTTTCTTTTCAGTAACGGTTTGCAAGTGTATACTCCTCCGAGCAGTTACTTTCAACCGTATGAATACTTAAGCGGTATTAATGGAAGCTACAAGGTAGTTACTGTTGGCAGAAGCGAAAATGACTGGTATTCAGCTTCATCAAGTGGCCAGGATATGGACTTTGTGGACGGCATGCTTACTCCCATCGGTTGGAGTCACGACTTGGGCTATGAAAGCACGTTTATCGATAACAAGCCTACTTTGCAAGACGGGGGAGAATCACCGCTTTCATCAGACTTCGTCGACATGTTACGATTCTATTTAGCTGAAAACAACATTACCAGAAACCTACTGAAACTACTTGGGACGTTCGATTACAAATACGTCGTTATCCCATCGTATGTGACACAAAACGTGCGTAACTTTTTCTTGTCGCAATATGGCGGGCAGATAATATTCAATGAAAGCAACTCGATTATTCTGGAAAATGAGTTCTATGCTCCAAGTATCTTCGGGACCGCTCAGTATGCCTTGGTATTTGGGGGCGCCGAAAGCTTGTCTGCACTTTGTGACATTAGTTCATTTAATCCTAACCAGACCGCACTTGTTTTGGGATATCAGGCCGATAATCTTTCGGCATTGGTTAGCGATCATTTGAATAATGCTGCGACGCTTGTTTTCGCAGATTCTGATCCTTCAGATCTGTTGACGATGGATTTGCTGATGATGCCTCCTAATGATGCTCATCTTATTTACTTGGCTAACTATGGAATCCAGAGTTCGAATGCTGGGGCATATTGGATCACATCCGCTTCATGGACAAATACTGGAGCATCTGTTCTGGGGGGCGCAACCCTGACAACTTCTGGACCTAACACGATAAACATCCCATTCGAATTAAACACTGAAGGGAACTATGACATATTCATCCGAGCGGGTTTTGCCCCTAATAGGGGAAAACTGACTGTCTCAGTAGATGGTCTTCCATTAACCTCTTTCGTACCCTACTCTAACTCTTGGTCAAACCTCCAATGGATCAACGTGACATCAGACTACCAGCTCGATGCTGGCTCCCATACGATCACCCTGATGAATGATGGGACAGGGTACAACGATTTAGATGCTATTGCAATTGTTGAGCATTCTCAACTGATGCAGCAAACGGAAGAAACAACAAACGCTTTCCAAGGTTTCACTGGAGAAATCCTGTATCTCATCGAAGCGGCAGAAGCTTTTTCCAAGACGCTTCCTGTAGGCTGGTCCATACAAACAATTCCAGGCGAAGGATACGCACTTCAAATAGAAGATGGCGTCAATATAGCTCCTCAAGGTTTAGCATCAGCAAGTTCTATAGAAAGCAGTGCCTTTGCAGCGCAATATGCAATTGATGGTGACCTCTCAACACGATGGGCGTCGGCAGTTGGTGTACCTCAGTGGCTGCAAGTCAACTTCTCCACTCCCAGAGAGATTGATGGTGTGGAAATATACTTCGAAGCCTCATACGGAAAGGATTATCGCATACAAACGTGGAATGGCACTGGGTGGGTGGACCAAATCGTGGTGGAAAACAATAGTTTGCTTTATCGCGAACACATGTTCACACAACCCGTCACAACTGAAAAACTCCGTATATTGATCACAGCTGCCCCCATGAATAACGTGGTAAGCATTCGCGAGTTGGAGATCCTTTCATCTGCCAGTGCACCTTCGTCGCAAATATCCGTACTAAGAAGCGGACAATACAATTTCGCAGCTAGATTATTTCCAAATGGGTCGAACGGCACTCTTTACTTGCAAGTAGATGAAAAACTCTTTTCGGTCAGTTGTCCAGCCAATCTAAGCACAGCTGCATGGTTCGAATTAGGTTCAGCTCAACTCGGTGTTGGCGAGCACAACATAACCGTATTTGCCTTAGGCAACGTTATACTGGATACGATAGGTGTATACTCTGCTTCGACCAATGTGGCTACAATCGACGATGTGTTCAACTCATCTCTTTCAGCTCCTTCTGTGACTTATGAAGAGGTGAACCCTTGCAAATATGTCGCTAATGTCAATTGTACAAGACCTTTCTTGCTTGCATTCTCAGAATCATACAATCCCACTTGGAAAGCCTACGTCAATAACCAGGAAGTATCTTCTGTAATCGTCGATTCATTAGCCAATGGATTCTTCATCAACAGAACAGGGAGCTTCGATGTTGTGCTATATTTCACAGGTCAAGATATTGCCAACGCGGGACTAATAATTTCAGGTAGTGGAATAATTCTAATTCTCGTAGTGTTTCTGGCAAAATCTCCAGTTGGCAGAAAGATCAAGCATATTCTCACATATCGAAAGCTACTCAAAAGCTCTCAGACGCGCACATCAGATTGATCTTATCGTTTTTTCAAGGATCTCCAAGTGTCTTTCGCACGAGAATTTCTCGGCCTGCCTATGAAGAAGCTTGCTGATAGATTGTTTGTCTAGATCTAAGGTCTTCATAATTTTCTCCGCAAAGTCTTGGATGTCGTACGGTTTAGCTCTGAAGCCAGCCTTGCCAACAACAGTCTCAGAAGGTCCTCCTCCATCATCCCAGACTACAGAGGGCGTTCCACAAGACATTGCCTCAGCCGGACCTAATCCAAAATCTTCATTGGGACTTGTAAAAGCATAGACATCAGCAGCATTGTACATTAGAACAAGCTCTTCAACGGGAATGAATCCTAGGAACTTCACGTTCTCCTTGACTCCAAGATCCTCAGCCAGCTTGTTCAACTTCTCCAAGTACTCTGTCCCTTCCTTTGGAACTTCCCCAGCGATTGCAAGAGTAACAGACGGGTAGCTTTTCTTAACGTAGGGCAGAGCCTCAATCAGCCAATCCCAACGCTTGAAAGGCACAATTCGTCCAGAGGAGAAAATCAGAGGCCAATCCAATTGCTTACGCAATAACTCTGACTTCTGCGCATCCAATCTTTTGAAGACTTCCAAATCCACAGGGGGATAGAGCAGAACGGATTCGATCCCATAGATCCTCTTTATACGTCTACTATTAAACTGGCTGTTAGCCAAAACTACATCAGAGTCCGTCATACCCAGCTGGTCTATGCCCTTGATCAGTGGTTCACTAATCTTGCTGAGCAGGTATACCATGTTTCTCGTCTTGTCGAAGCGCCAAAGCTTCTTGCCTTCAGAGCTGGAATAGAACATCTTTGGCAGAAAGTCAATATACGTGACATATTTTATTCCCCGCAACTTCTTCTGAACGTACCCTATCCAAGAGGCTGATCCGTATCCATGACAGATCAATACACTCGCATCGGCAAGTTTCCTGCTCGTGAGTGGAGCGAGGGGGAGAGATAGCAGAATTCTCGCGGTCTTGAAGTGTGGAAGGCCGTCGCCAAAGTAGTCATCAACGTAACAGTGAGGATTAGAGGCTGGATCGATCAAACTCTTGTCAACGTAGGCAAAGTAGCACTTTACGCTGTAACCAAGACGGCTCAACATGGATGCCTGCATCAGCATCACATTCTCAACACCGCCACGTTCAGCGTAATGACTATACACTATCCCTATAGGCACTGTTTCACTTCTTACGTCATATTTCAGACGTTCTGTCTTAAAGCTTTAAGGGCAAGACTATCGCGCTCCGCAAAAGCGTGCAACTATACGTCGTCTGCATTTGGGTGTCATCCGCTTGAAAGTGAGGCACGTTCTGTGACAAATTGCAAACTGCTTTAGGTAACGAAGATGACATTTCTGTTTGGATAGTTTTAAATATCATTAATGTGAAGACTTGAGACGTCAAGCGCCGAGTTTAGTAACCGTATGCGCGCTGATATAGCTAGAAGCTTTGAGAATGCCTCGAAGGCTCTTTGATGCCATCCGTTTATGTCAGGCGTGAAAAGGGATTAGGTATGCGAATCTTCAGCATATTTTTTCATCCTGCTCTAAATTTTACGGCAGTCGGGGGCGCAGAGAAAAGATTTATCGAAATTTTGAAGACATGGACCGCAGAGGGGGTAGACGTTACGGTCGTCGATCCATATCCAGAGTTAGTGGCTAAAAGAGGCGTCGACTGTGAACTCATTGAAGTGCAAACTCCTTATCGTTATTCGGGAAAAGGCTTGTTTTCTATATACCTTGAATGGATTCTGTGGATGGTTAAAGCCTGTTTTGTGTGTCCCTCATTAATAAAACGTAAGGACTATGACCTTATCCTCGTCCCAAACCATATACTGCCAGGCTTGGTCGTGGCATATTTGCTACGCCGAGTTTCAGGTATACCGTTGTGCACCGTTGCACATCACTTAGACTTTCCATACACAGACATCCCAGCAAGCCTTGCATCGACTTATAGAGTGTACCGAAGAGCTCATTTCACTGTACCGGCAGCTTTCACTAAGGCACTGGCATTCCTCGTGATTCTAGCTATTATCAAACGATCAGAAGTCTGTATTACTGTTTCAAATTACACCGCGAAACTTCTCGTTAGAAATGGAGTGAAACCGAGCAAGGTTCATGTCAGCGGGAACGGCGTCGATATCGGTTTGATTGATCAATTTGAAGCCGCTAGGAAGTCGTACGATGGTGTTTTTGTCGGACGAATCTCCAGAGACAAGGGAGTCTTCGATTTAGTCAAAATATGGAAGCTCATAATTTTGAACAGACCCGAAGCCAAACTCTTGATGATCGGCACGGGACCTGACTCTCTGAAACTGAGGGAACTAACTGAAAAATCCAATTTGGCTTCGCATGTTGTACTAAGAGGCAGTTGCGATGACAGCGAATTGTACAGTTTAATGAAGGCTAGCAGAGTATTTGCGTTTCCAAGCATGTTTGAAGGTTGGGGACTGGCGGTTGGTGAAGCGTTAGCGTGCGGGCTACCGGTTGCCTGTTATGACATCCCAGCATTGCGTGAAATCTTCGGGGCGTGCCGAAGCGTCTTCTTTGTTCCAGTTGGAGAGACTGAACCTTTCGCGGAGACTGTGAAGAAAATTCTGCAGGATGGCAATTTGGACGAATTAGAAACAATATCCAAAGAATATGTCAAACGCTTCGCTTGGAAAAAAGTCGCCCTGAAAGACATGCAAGTCATTAAACGCTTGGTTCGTCCACGCGAAGACTAAAGGAAGAAATCGACGCAATTTAACAGAGTGCGCCCTTATTGCTTTCGCTGATAGAGAAGTGTCGAATTATTGTCTTGGGCTGCAATCAACGTGAAATGAGGCTTACCCTGTAGCGGCGAAAGAACAAGGCCGCTACGGCTTATTCGATTCGATTATCCACGAGCGCATAATCGACTACAACGCGCTCTTATCAAGGGCGCGCGCTTGAATTGCCAAATACTGCATGAGCGTTGGTTTTATATTTCTACGTATCCATAATGGACAGAAAAGACAGCCTATTTCAGCAGAGTTTGAAAACGTTGAAGCTAACGTTGCCTGTTCCCATTAAAAAGGTCGTTCTGCTTCTCAATCGGTCAAGTACCACGCTCGTACGAACGCTGAAAACAAGACTCTGCATTATCCTCGTTCTCATTGCCATTATTGGCTATGGAGCAATATTTTCTTACTTTACCGTACTCAAACACGATGTCTTTCAGAGTTATGCTTGGGATCTTGGAATAATGAACCAAGCGCTCTACACGACACTCTTCAATGGAAAACTCCTTTACTATACAGCTGAATTATTCCTCAATCCAACCGGATGCTATTTTGCTGAGCACTTCAGCCCCATACTATTTCTAGTATTGCCATTATATGCCGTGAATTCATCAGCACCAACTCTGCTCATAATTAAATCCTTCGTACTAGCAATGGGTGCACTTCCTCTTTATTTGCTAGCTAAAGAATTATTGAGAAGCAATAAAGCCGGACTTATGCTCGCCGTTGCTTACTTACTTTACCCTGCTCTTCAGGGGGCTAATTGGTTTGATTTTCAGCCACAAATTTTCCTGCCTCTTTTGTTCTTCTCATCATGCTATTTTATGGTAACGCACCGATGGAAGCTCTATTTTCTCAGCGTGGTGCTTGCTTTGATGGTTGAAGAGGATGTAGTTTTCGTTGTCGTGGTTCTTGCATTATATTATTTCTTAACTACTGGCAACATAAGATCTCTTATCGAGTCGGTTAAGCGCCGAAAAATGAATGAGAACCTGGCATCAACATTTACATTTTTAGTTTGTGCAATTTATCTTCCAATTTCAACGTACATCAAAGATTCCTTCCCAATAAACCCGATGTTCATGGCGGTGTACAAGGCTTTAGATAACTTTAGTGTCCTCGGAGTAAAGGGATCCCCGATTTACTTTCCATTCTATGTTTTATCAAATCCCCAGCGTGGTTTTGAAGCCTTAATGTATGACTTTCCTCTCAAGTTTTTGTATGTAATTATCCTATTTGGTCCCCTCCTTTTTATCCCTTTTAAAAGCAAACTCACTATTGGCACTTTCGCACTTCTCTCAATATTCTTTTTCTCTAATGACAGTATTTATTATTCCATCGGTGCGCATTACCCACTTTACGTACTCCCATTGATTTTCATAGCGGCAATCTACGGTCTAAGGAAACTTCAGCTTCATGCTGGACTATCAATCCTCAAGACAATTCTGATCGTTACGTTGCTATTTACGGTAAGCTTAAGCCCAATAAGTCCATTTTCTAACGCCTTCATAAAACAGGGTCTTGTATGGTACCCTCCCGTTAACCTTACCATAGGAGAAAACGAAAGATCTCTGGATGAACTAATAAATCTAATACCAAATAATGCTTCAGTGTTAACTCAAAACAACATATTTGCACATGTTTCAAGTAGGATAAATGCATACGTTATCCCTATAACTAGATTTTCTTATTTTACAAACGACACGGAATACCTCAAATTCCTCGTTAATAGCAGCGAATATGTACTCTTAGATCTATCGTCGCTAGACCCAATGACAAACCTTGTCTTGAATGAAATTACCCAGAACGATTCCTACGGTGCCTACGCCCTTGGTAGCAGTGCTGTTCTATTTAAACGTGGTTACCAAGGTGAACCGATGTTTGCAAATTATACCGATAACAGAGTTCTCTTAGCATATAAGGACCTCATCAACGCCACTTTTGACCAGATAATAACCGATCCGTCTGCAGGAAGTGAAAAAGTCGTGCTATGCCCTATGGGATCAACAGGATATTTCATGTGGGGACCCTATATCTACTTGCTTCCAGGCACGTATGAGGTCACGTTCACAATCAAACTTGGCGAACATAATGATAGCAGCATGGGCGAGTGTGACGTATCCGCTAATCACGGTGGTACTATAATATCAGAGAGAGACATTTATGGCAACGAGTTACAAACAAACGAGTGGACTAATTTTACACTAAGTTTCACTTTAACTAAGCTTATGACGAGTGTCGAGTTTCGAGCTTCAAGTGACGGAGCGACCGATATCTCCATTGACAGAGTTATAGTCAAGGGAATTTTGTCAAACGGGACATCAGACTTCGGCCTATGAACGTTGAGCTCTAACGATTTATTACTAGCGCGTGCTACTGCATCACACTTATCAAATGAGCGAGCATTTATGTTGATTCCAGAAAGGCGTCCTTGATATTTCCTTTCTATGAAAAATCTCTGTCCTAATCATAGATGCACTTTCATCTTTGTTAACGTATTATAGGATTTTTGTCTTTGCACCTTCGAAAAAAATCTCTTCTATTTCTAGTATTGTATATATAACCTTGCGCTTGATTCATGTCGCTGCTGCTCTTTGCGTATTCCTCAAATAAGCGCGCGGTGGTCCACCTTCGTACGCTTGGTAGTGCTGATATCGCTGAGGGAATGCACGCAATGTTCTTCACGCAGAAACATCTTGTTTTACACACTTAATCGGCGTTCAGAATCTTGAGCCATCTTTTGAATATTTCATTAGTTTCAAATACGAGGGCTCTTCTTCTACAGATGCTTCTTGTATTTATATCATAGCCTTTTTTCCATATGTCCAGTGCCATTGCAATTGCCTCCTCCTTGCCCTTAGCAAGCCAACCAGTTTTCTCATCGATCACGGTCTCTGCTGGACCTTGCTTGTCATACGTCAGAACAGGAGTTCCACATGCCATGCTTTCTATGGGTATATATCCGAAAGGTTCGTGATTAAAGACAAACAATGTGTACAGTGCATTTGAATACAAAGATACTAATTGCTCATCAGAGATCTCACCCAAGAAATCAATATTGGGATGCCTCAACACACTTTTTGGTACATAGGGGATATGGCCAAATACCTTGATCTTAACTCCTCCATCAGCGACTCTTTTAATTATTGACATCTTGCCTTCTTTTCCGTAAACTCCGCTGCAAGTCAAAACATAATCAGCAGTTGGCTTGGAAGTTGCTGGTTCAAAAAATGAGCAGTCGAGCGGAGGATTTATGATCATATCGACGCTTATGCCCCATTCATTATACATCGATGCGCAAAATGCAGAGTTAGCTATGAAAAGTCTCGACAAATCCCTGAATCGTTCGATTAGGTCTCGTTCTAGCACCTTCAGGGGTGATTTCAATAATCTATAGGCGTACCTGTAGCGTAGAATCATGTCAGGTGAAATATCATCAAGAGTCCTTGTCATAGGACCTTGGGCGTAATAAGCGTGGGCGAGGGTTATGATGCTTGAAGAAGTATTAATAACTAAGTCCGAATCACGTATTTCAGTCGGCACGTTATGCCGTAATAAGCTTCTAGCCCAAGCGTCAAGAGTGGGAAATGAACGAACGATAGAGAAGCTTGGACCCGCCTTCTTGACACAAATGTTCTCTGCCTGGAGTATCTGGACAATTTTTCCACTAAATCGCGAAGTGACAAGTGTTACGGTGTGACCAGCTTTATTGAACTGTCTAGCTAGCAAAAGTGCTGGTCTCACAGCCCCAGCAGTGGTAACAAGAGGATCTGTTACGAAGCACACGTTCATTTACAAATCCTCGGCTCGGCGAGTGGTTTAGCATTATGTAACCGAATACTTAACTGCATACCGTCAGCGAATGTCAATTTCTTCGTCAAAAAGGATGATGTATCGCAGAACTTAAATTTAACCTAGTTCGTCCTTCAAAAGTCGATTTGACCTGACTGGTCCATTCTTCTGATGGGATAATGTTTTCAGCCATTTTTCGATGTAAAACTGTCGGTCAAATTTTGAGGCTTCCTCTACGCAGTTCGTTCTTATCCTAGAAGGGTATCCTTCTTTCCACAGTCGTATACTCTTCTGTGTAAGTTCAGCGTCTGTGTGGGCGAGCCAGCCTGTATATTCGTCAGCCACGTATTCACCTGGACCCTGCATGCCATAGGTAACTGATGGTGTTCCACATGCCATGCTCTCAAGGGGCACGTACCCGAACGGCTCATGAGTAAATGCAAACAACGTGAAAAGGGCGTTTGAGTACAAATTCACAAGCTCATTCACGGACGCCTTTCCAAAAAACTCAATGTTAGGGTGCTTCGTTAATTCGTCGGGAATAAACGGTGTCTTAGATCCGAAAGCCTTAATCTTGACGCCAACGTCTGCTATTCTCTTAATCACCGAGAATTTGGTCTCTTTCCCGAAATAAGTTAAAATATAGCCAGAAGATGGATGCGAAGTTGATGGACAAAATACTTTGCAATCAATAGGCGGATAAATCACATCCTGAACCTTAACCCCAAACTTAGAATACATAGAAGCACAAAACTTTGAATTGGCAATGACTAACGATGAACTCTTAGCAATGCGATTAACGAGCCCTTTATCAACATGCTCAATAAACGGTCTAAAAACATTATATGCAACCCGAAAACCCATAGAGAGTTCCTTCTCCATATCTTTTAATGCAACAGAGGGGGGTCCCTGCAGGTACCAAACCGAAGAAGGCACAGAAACTATCTGCGAAAAATTAATCCTCACTGACGACTCATTCGCAGCGCGCCTTGAATTTAGCCTGAAAAAAGCTTCTTGGATCCATGCCTCCAGCCATAACAAAGAGACACCTAGATTCTTTGAAATAAGCTTAGCACGCAAATTTACGGGTGTTATGCTGCTTTCACGCAGACGCTTCTCAATATTGCTCGATATAATCGGCGAAATCATAGAAACCTCATAGCCCTGCTTAACCAAAGCATCGGCCAAGAATACAGCAGGCCGGACAGACCCCTCCAAATCCATCATTATGTCAGAGACAAGAGTGAAATCCATGATCTATCCGCAAGTCAACACGGAATGCTAAACGATTTTTTTCATATAAAGCCTTCGATAAATGCCACACAAAAATCAATCAAATTCTCTAGTCACTACGAAACTGAACAAATTCCAAGCGTTTACGATTTCATTGGGCAAAATCCACAGCAAAATAGCGGCGAAGCTGGTGGCGCTTCGAACTAACGACTTCATGGGCGGTCTCTATCAATTAACCAGACTTCCAAAGATGTCTTCTATTTCTAATGGAGAAAAAGCCCTCCACTATGCCTTTTATAGTAACTAGTATTAATGACAAACTGGGTGTTACCCTAAGCTGCGATTTTTTGACATACTCTCGGGGGAGAAGAAACAGTCTTAACAAGAAATGAGGAAAATAAAATCCGACCGGGGGAAAGATGTTTTTAAAATAGAAATAAATGCTGTTGCGGGCGTACCAATAAACCCACTTTTCATCAACTACCTTTCCCATAAATTTGTGCCAAACCAAAGCTCTTGGCTGATAAACAAGTTTGTAGCCGACTCTCCTAATTCTGAGACTTGCATCCGCATCTTCCCTAAAACTGTTGCCCATAAAATTTTCGTCGAAGCCACCCACTCCGACAAGAAGGTCTTTTCGAAAAGACATGTTACAGCCAGGAAGATGATCAACTTCAATCGCGGCGGGCAATGGAACATCAAAATTGCCTAGAATAAGTCCATCAGCATATATTTTTCCAGTTTCGCTCTTTTTTGTTCTTACGAAGTAGCTTACTAATGCACCATAGGGGATAATGCGACCTCCGACGCCGCCGACCTTTGAATTTGTGTATGAGATCAATATGTTAGTGGACCAGTTTTCGTCCACCACAACATCATCATCGATAAATGCCACTATATCACCTTTTGATTGTGATAGACCAGTGTTTCTTGCTCGTTCGAGGCTCTTTTCCTGTATGGAAACGTACCGTATAGGGTAGATCTTAGCTAGTTTACTAGTGCTATCCGTGGATGAACTGTCCACCACTATAATCTCCAATGGTTTTTCGTTCATTCGTAACAATGATTGTATACAGCCTTCCAAATTGCTACATCTATTATATGTTGCAATTACCACAGACAAATCCATCGTTTTTGCTTCCCTTGTCTTTTCTAAATTATCGATATCTTGAATTACCGTTATATGGGAACAACGAAAAGCAAAAATGCGATTTGGACGTATTTCGACTTGCGAATACGCAGAAATAGGTAATCAATGCGAGCTTCTTCACGTTTCATGGTGCGGTGTGTCAATACTCTTGTCACTTTTTATGTCCAAGCCTTATTGCTGCATGCTACCGAATATCCTACGCAAGAATATAAATTTGGTTCTCAACTTTTGGCATACGCGCGCACTAACCTACCAAAAATGTTTTTTTGGGGCGTGCTTCTATCAGAGCCTAAGAAATCTGGAGTAAAAAGGAGTATCAAATGTTGTGGCGCGCGCTCCCTTTGTTAGCATCGTTATAGTCAATTATAATGGAGAAAAGTATCTTAAAAGATGCGTACCCGCCATAGAGAGAATAGACTATCCAAAGTCTAGATTCGAGGTGATACTTGTCGATAATGGGTCAAGTGATGGATCCGTAACATATGTTAGAAAAAATTCTCCCAAAGTTAAAATCCTAGAGTTAGGTAAAAACTACGGGTTTGACGAGGGAAATAATAAAGGAGCATCTGTTGCATGTGGTGAATATATCGTCTTCCTTAATAACGATGTTATTGTCAGTGCAAAATGGCTTCTAGAGCTTACTGAAACAGCTGTCAAAAGACCAGAATCAATACTTACAAGTAAATTATTTTCATCAGATGATCCTGAGGTCATATGTTATGATGGATCGAAATTAACACTTTTGGGTAGATCAGTTAGAGGCTTGCGCCCTCTGAGCACAGGAAGAAAAATCAGTACAATAGCAGAGTCCCCTAGACATGTTATCTGTCCTATAGGAGCTAGCATGATGATAAGAAGGGACCTTTTTTTAAAACAACTAATGTTCGATAATGATTATTTTATTTCCTTAGAGGACCTTGATATCGGACTAAGAGCTTGGCTTTATGGGTATGAAATAATTTATGTTCCAACTTCCATCGCCTATCACGAAGGAGCGGGAACAGTCGGTAAGGGCCGAGCAATTAGTGATTTGGTAATTTACCATAGTACTAAAAATTCGTATATGAACATTATAAAGTACTTTGATACCCCGCATCTTTTAGCTGGGACTATCCTCTCAGTCGCGTTCTATACGATAGAAATCCTCTTTCTCACTAGAGCAAAAAGAATATCAGCGGTTAAGTTGACCCTTTTATCACACTTATGGGTTCTTAGAAATATCAGAGCAATAATCGAAAAAAGACTTGTCATAAGCAAGAACATCAAAAGGCGCCGAAAATTTTTATTTGATAGCAGATTTTTCGCATCGATCTCAGAGTCCCTCCTAGAATGGAGAAGATTGAGAAAAGCAAACGCTACACTATGAGCACGTGCGCTGGCGCAGCCCGCGCTCTACATAGCATTTTCTTTCTTCGATCGCCACCTTTTTCTCATAGTCTCCTCAGCAGTTATGGCAAGAAATGCAATAATCCATACAATAGAAATTGCAGATCCAACCAATTGTAAAGAAGTAACCGCAGGCTCGACTCCTATGGCGTATGTTCCAGCGCTAGTCAGGGGAATTCCTATAATACCTGGCGGGACTTCGTAAAAAGGAACTTGAGTTCCATTGATTAAAACGTGGAGAGACCTGTCGTAATCGAGCGGAAGGATTAGTAACGCTGGGCGGTCAACGTAAAACTTGTACTCCATACTCTGGTAAGTTTGATTAATTGACAGAATTTTATCGTTAGGTGTCCCGCTAGCGCCTGGCGGAAGTAAAGCCTCTTGACCACTGTAGACTATTGCCTCATTCTCCTGCCTATAAGGAAGATCAGCCACAAACTGTGTTAGATTATTTATAGCAACAACACTGGTCGCCAATGTTAGATTTTCAAACGTATCCAACCGAAAAACCGCTATATGACCACTTATGAAAACTTCTGTCGCGCTTTCGCTTGAGTTCACGGCTCTATAGACAGCTTGAGAAAATTCTGGACCAAAGACCGGATCAGCCTTATCCACTATTATATACTTTACGCCTAGATATCCAAGACCCGCAATCACTTCTTGTGGATCTGAAGCCACTGTTGAGGACGTAGATGCCTCTGAAACCCACATACCCATAGTAAATTGACCAATAAAACTCGACAACGATGAAGCTTGATCAAACCATCCATCAACGACAGGTTTGTTAGAAACTGTAGGGATCAATGAGCCAACTGGTTCCCTAGGAAGTTGTAACGCCCGAAACCAGGTGTTATCAGTGGCTAAGAAGCTGTATGCATCTGCATATCTTTCAACCGTCAGAGGAACATAAACCCAGACAGATAATCCTTGAATGATTAGTAACGCCAAAAAAATGCTGACAAGAACACCTTTTCTTGAGAGCCTATCGCCAAAGGAGAATGCCAAAGCCACCAGTAGAGGTACGAGCATAACATATACTGCCGTCGTCCGACCAAGTGCAAAAGCTGAAAAGATAGGTAGAGGAAAAAAGTACATAATGATGTTGTATGCACTGAATAGTCCTAGAATAGCGAACACCGTGAAAAACTTCATATTTTTTATCAATCTCTTTCTGGCAAGCCATAGAGCTATTATTAGTAAAACAATTGTAACATACCCAAAATATTGTGTCATAATGTCAGTAATCATCATAAATAGATTGTTGGAGCCTGTCACTGGAAGAAAGGTACTTTGCCCTAGGTAGGTCGTATAAGGCAAAGTCCAAAATGCGGTTATCAGAAAAGTTTCTATTACAACTTTAATCCCAGCAAGTATTTTCCTTTGAAGAAGAAGGTATAACAAAACAACGATTAGAAGAAGTGATCCAAAAGCTTGATTTGAAAGAAAAACCAGCCCAGTAAAAACGGCTGAAAGAAAAGCATCAACGTTTTTTCCACTGTTACAGAGCCTGTCTGCGAATAGTAATGCTAAAGGAGCGAAACCGAACGCAACAAGGGTACCAATGCTCCCGAAAATCGAAAGACTTGAAATCAAGCCCGGCGAGTAAGCATACGCGGCCGCGCCGAGTATACTACCCAATTTGTTCTCAGTTAAGTGCATACACAAAAGATACATAGAAAGAGCTGAGAGAAAGAAAAAGAATGGAAGAACTAATCGTGCTGTCAGGTCGACGGAAATACGAAATATGATTGATATTATTGCTATAATGTAGTAAGATAAGGGACTGTAAACTTGCAGAAAAGGATACCCTGCATACCAGTTCCAATCCCACTTTCCCCACAAATAAAATGGCATTCGCTCAATGTTTCTTTGTAGGATTATTGCTTTGTAGATGTGGGTTTGAGTATCGTTGCCTATTATGCTGGCGTTTTCGAAAATCAAAAATTTTAAAACAAGCGGCAGTGCAACGAAAAGTGGAATGAGAACATACGAACGGCGAGATGTTGCCTGTAGAAACCGAGTGTATAACGAGCTTCCTTTTTCTGTTAGGTATTTTATTGCCATTTTAGAGTCTCTCGATAAAGAGATAGGGTTTCATCAGCGACATTATCCCAACTGTCTCTAATTGCGAGGTCTCTTAGTTCTTTGCCGATTCTCTCTCGTAGGGAAGAACTTTCCAAAAGTCGCGTTATGATGCTGGCTAAGCTTACACTGCTTGCGGGCTCAGCTATAAGCATCGAGTCTAGGTTCCATAGCTGACTAAATCGATAGACTCTGGTAAAAATTACTGGTTTGCCGAAGTACAGAATTTTCGATATCACGCCACTTGCGCCTATTATTCCTTCTTCTGTATATGGCAGAACAAAAATATCCGCTGAAGAAAAATAAAGGGGGAGTTCTTTTTCAGGGATGAAGCGATTAATGAAAATCACGTTTTTACTCAAGCCGAGTTTCTTTGCCGAGTTCCTTAACTCGTTGACATACGCTGCATCTCCGAAGATCGGAAACAAATGAGCCTCGCCCGCTATAATCAGTTTTACATCTGGGTGCTTCTTTATTACCAACGCCAATGCTTTAAGAGCGTATTCAATTCCTCTATTACGCCTAAGAAAGCCAAAATAAAAGAGCACGCGACCCTTTACGTTCAGTTTCTCTCTAGCATAAGCAGCATCCAAAACCTCGCCATTAGATTCAATGCCGTGTGGAATAACGTGGATTTTTGAAGAGCTGACACCATACTGGGAAGAAAGCTCACCTTTAGCTATTTCCTGGTGAACTATAATGCTATCCGACAAGTACCCAATCAACTTCGTAACGCCGATAACGAATAGCTTTTTAAAAGTAGCTAAGCTCTTACCAGCGCCATATTTTCGGAAAAATTCGCCGTTTAATGAAGACCTCAACACTACGCTATGCATTGTAACGATTACTTTTTTCCTCATTAGCTTCAAGATCAAAAGCAGGATCGGGAACAATCCGCTATAAAATGGCGGACCATATAGTTCGTATTCATGCTGAACGTGAACAAGATTTACATTGAGTTTAGCGACTTTCCTAGAAATGGAGACAGGGTATTTGATGGAGTTTCGTGTCCATGCTTTCGTAGCGCCTATGTCTAAGCAGTCCTCTCCGTCATAATTCATGCAAGAAAGTACTGTCACGTGAATTTTACTGTGATTTATAAGCGCTTTGACTAAAGAGAGCGAGTAGATAGCGATGCCTTCTTTTTGGGGGGGAAACGTGCTGACAAAAGCTATTTCAAACGCCATCTACAGAGCCTCAATTTCTATATCATTCTCACGCGTATCAAACCACTAGCAATTGTCGTTCAATTGTAAGATAGTTACTCGGTTTTGCAAGAAATATAAGGCTTTTTGAGACATTAAAACAGTGCGCGCGAAAGCCTACGGACTCTTCGATTCAGCCCTAGTGCTGGTCTATTGAGCTTCCCTACTCGCTCTTGAAATGCTACCAAGAAACGCATAGACAGAATGGTCCCTTGTATTATTCCCTTCTTGGAACGGTTTAGGTTTGAAAGCAAAATTCTGCGAAAGTTTGATATATCTAACATAACCATACAAGACCGCTATTTATAAGGCCGCTGAAACAGTGAAACTCAAAGGCACCGTTGGCAAGTCTAGTTCTAAAGCAGCTATAGTTTTGCCCACCTATTGCGAAGCGGAAAACATTGAAAGTTTGGTCTGTACAATAGAAAACCTTGGAATCAATCCCGCACTTCTAGTGTTAGATGATTCAAGCCCTGACGGAACCGGAAACATCGTCACAAGGCTACGGGAAAGCTACGAAAATATAGTTTTGTTGAGCAGGCCGCAGAAAGCTGGACTTGGGACTGCGATAACCGATGGCTTCCGCTTCCTTTTGTCTCAGCCGAGCCCGCCTGACTACATAATAACTATGGACGCTGACTACTCTCACAACCCCAGAGACATTCCAAGACTGCTGCACCAGGCAAAAGAGGGTTATGATGTCGTCGTGGGAAGCAGGTACCGCCGAGGAGGTAAAGTTGAAGGCTGGAGCCTAACACGGGTGATAATAAGCAGGATCGCTAACAAGATAGCGGCGAAGCTAGTGGCGCTTCGAATCAACGACTTCACGAGCGGCTTCAGATGCTACTCCAAAAAATACGTCCAAAAAGTGCTCCCAAACCTACACAGCCAAACATACGAAATCCAAATAGAAACCCTCAGACAAGCGCATATCCAGAACGCAAAAGTCACAGAAATACCCATAACCTTCACAAGCAGAAAAAAGGGAAAATCAAAACTCACAATAAACGAAATACTCAGCTTCTCTCTATACACATTAAAGGCCACCATCAAAAAACGCGCCTACTGAACCCACGATCAGGCATAAAATTCCAACCGTAGAAGTTATGATCGCCAAGCCTATGATCCAGAAAAGCACTCGCCTTCATCCAGCTTGTCTATTTCTCAGCTGATCCAGCAATATAACGCAAGCACGTGCCCCCTCAAACCCTAGCGTTCCTACTAGCTCGATGATATAAGCGCGTTGCGTGTAGAACCGTGTATCAGCATGAAAATATTGTTTGTCTGTTCTGGAAACGCTTATCGCAGCCCTATGGCAGAGGCACTGCTCAAGAAACTAAGACCCGATCTGCAAGTGGATTCTGCAGGAACACAGGTTGAAACTAAAATCTCAGAAGAGACCCAGAAATACCTAGCAAAACAGAATGCAACGCAATACCTTAAGAAAACTCCAGAAAGCCTAAAGACCAAGCGATTAAACGAATATGACCTAATAGTCGCCATGGAACGACCTCACAAGAACACGATCTTAAACGAATGCCCAGAATGTCGAAGCAAGATAATCGTATGGAACGTTCAGGACCTAGGCGTCAGACCACTTGGAGACATCGAGAAAATAAACACGGACATCAGAGAAAAAGTGACCAAACTGGCAGAATCCCTGTAATTCTCCCGAAACGTGTCTCGACGAGCGCATGGTTGTTCCGCACGCGCATTCTTGTTCAAACGAAGACTCTTCTCTTCATGACAAAAGAGATACGCGAAACCTACAATGTTGACATAGAAGATTTGAAAGACATCCTTGCCTACATAATTGAAGATGAAGAGAAGCACGAAGGCCTTCTTTCAAAGATTGGAAAAATTCTCATGGGAAAAGAAAACAACACAGACGAAACGACATCAGTCACATTTAAGAGTCCAGAAACGCAAGCAATTGATATGCTTGACAAGTAAGCGCGCCCGCCAGTTCGAAACTCACGCGGCGATTGGTGACTTCGAGTTTGTTATCCTTTTGTCATCGTTGATGACAAGAGTTCGGATGCGTTTACCCAAATTTTTTCGGGCATAATTTCTGCCTTGGGTTCAGCGGGCAAAATCACCTTGAACGTTGTTCCCTTTCCTTCTACCGTTTCGACCGTTATCGTTCCTTCATGCGCCTCCACGATGCGTTTACATATAGCTAGGCCGAAGCCCATCCCCTGTGCCTTTGTTGTGAAGAGTGGAGAGAAAATCTTCGGTAAGATTTCTTCGGAAATACCCGGTCCGGTGTCTGCAAAGGACATTTCAATGCAGCTACCCACTTGCCTGCATGCTATTGTTAATGTACCTCCATTTGGCATGGCATCAATAGCGTTCTTGATGATGTTGACAGAGACGCGTTTTATTTTCTCTCTGTCAACCTTAATACTCAAAGCATCGTGGTCCAAGTTCGTAATCTTGATGCTCTTTGGAACCTTTATCTGCGCAATAGCCTCTTTCACTATCGAATCTACCTCACTCTCCGTGAACTCCAAATGAAGCTCTCTTGAATAATCCAGAAGGTCGTTTATGATTTTGTTTGAGTATTCAATGTCTTTCTCAATGATTTTTAGCATTTCCTTGCCTTTTTCTTCCATCGTTGAACCGTATTTTGTTCTCAAATAGTACGTGGCACCGGCAATACCTGTTAATGGATTTCTCAAATCGTGTCCAACCATTCCTGCGAGTTCTCCGATCGAGGCAAGCCTTTCTACCCTAAGAAGTCTTCCCTCCAACTTTTTGAGTTCCGTAATATCATGAATAACACACACAATTCCGATATCACGTCGCATCTTACTCCGAACTACCGACCCTGAAAACAGAACATTTTTCTCCTCCCCAGTTCTTGTTTTCCAAGTCAATTCATAATTGTGGATCGCTCTTTTTTGAGTTAATTCCTGCAAAACATCCCCACAGCGTTTTCTGTCGTTGCTTAACTCATCAAGCGATTTCCCAATCAACTCATGCTCCTGATAACTAAGAAAATTCGTTAATCCCTTGTTCACCCTGAGCATCTTTCCCCTCATGTCTGCAAGGATAAGCGAATCAGGCATCGTGGAAACAATGTTTTCCGCTGCCATGGCCGCGTCAAAAGTGAATAAATCATGCTTTACGATTCCGTACCCAACAAAGCCGCCGAAAAACAGGATAGCGATTATTCCCAAATTTGGGATTTCAATGTTAACTGAACGAAACAGCATGTTAGTGACTACGAAAGCAACGACGGGAATGGCGAAGCCTATTGTAACGTACTTCCTCTGTTGTTTCTGGGCTTCTTCTCTCGTGCTGCGGTAGTATCTGAAGCACAAAACGAATGCCAAAATGGGTAAAATTGCCGCCCAAATAGTGCTTATGACGTAAACCCACGTGCCCGCCGCAACGTCATTGTACCCCCAGTATTTCATCACTGGCGGTGCGTTTATCAAATTTGTGAACAAATCGATGAGCCAAAACAGCGCTGCGGGCAAATACAGAAAAACATAGGACAGCTTGTTTTTTAGCCATTTATTGCCCGTGAAAACTAGTGCAAAATTGAGGACAAGGGCCTCGGAGAAAGGCCATATAGATCCCATTTTGTTCCAGAAGCTCGCACTTTCAAAACTGCCCGCTTGCCACATCATGACCGATGTGAACGAGTAGAAAAACGTTGCAATGCTAGCCAAAACGAAAAGCTTGTTCAGCAAGGATTTTCTGTTGAAAGAATAAACTGTGATTCCTAGACAAAGGCAGACGACGCTTGCGGATAACGAGAGCCAAGCATAAACGTTCATCTAGTTCTCTCCAAAGCCAGTTAGAGGCTGTCGCCAATTTCACTCTTCAGATTATGCACTGTCCGTTGCACCAGCATTTACATGGAATTCAGGTTTGCAATGAACAAATATAAAAAATATGAAAGCAGAATCTATATTTCTGCACGAATGGCACAGAAGCGCGCAAAATAGACTAGAAGTTCCTAAGAGAACTAAATCGATA
>Ga0187771_10000204_pt1 | contig 33032 bp, 27 predicted proteins | sample 0116_SJ02_MP15_1_FD_133139 | JGI IMG/M metagenome (GOLD analysis project Ga0187771, IMG submission 133139) | Tropical peat soil microbial communities from peatlands in Department of Meta, Colombia - 0116_SJ02_MP15_10_MG | ecosystem: Environmental > Terrestrial > Soil > Wetlands > Peat | place...
GGCGGATCATCAATCACGCCGCTGGCGAACATGGCCCACAGGATCCGGCGGACGTGGTCATCCACTTTCGCCATGGGCACCATGCCCGACTCGACCGCTTTTTTCAAGTCAGCGCCATAGAAAACGAATCCCGGTTCCTCCTGATCCAGGCCGGCGGCCGAAGCCTTGGCCGTGCTGTGCGTTCCTCCCCAATCCGAGACTACAAATCCCTTGAAGTTCCAATCTTTTTTCAGAACATCGTTGAGCAGATGCTTGTTCTCGCAGGCATAGTCGCCGTTGACGCGGTTGTAGGAGCACATCACGGCGGCGGCATTCGAGTCGTGTAACGCGATTTCGAAAGCGAGCAGGTCGCTCTCCCGGGCTGCGCGCTCGTCAATGTTCACATTCACGGCGGTGCGCCCGCTCTCCTGATCGTTAAAGGCGTAGTGCTTGAGGTCGCCAATGACGTGCTGTGCCTGCTCGCCCTTCATCACGGCTCCGGCCATCTTTCCGGCTAGGAGCGGGTCTTCCCCCATGTATTCAAAAGTGCGGCCGTTGCGCGGTTCGCGAGTGAGATTCACTCCCCCTCCCAGCGACATGTTGTAGCCCTGGGCTCGGAGTTCACGACCGATCAGCGCGCCGTATTCATAGGCAGCGTCCGGGTCCCAACTCGCGGCAGCACCCAGATCGGCGGGGAGCGCCGTCGAGTAGCGGCCGTTCTCGCTGCTTTTGCGCACGCCATAAGCGGCGTCCGACATCTGGATAGCGGGAATGCCCAGGCGTGGAATGCCGACCACATAGCCTGCTCCTCCATTGGATTTCGCGGCCAGTGGGCTGACCTCACTGAGATTCTTCTCACCCGTGCCGTGCAACAGCCTGATCTTTTCCTCGAGCGTCATCTCCTTAACGACCATCGCGGCCCGTTCGTCGGGCGACAGGCCGGGATTCATCCAGGGATGTGTCTTGTCGCCAGACTGCGCGACGGAGAAGGAACGCGTGATGCTGAAAGTCAAAACTAGAAGAGGAAGAAGGCGAAACAGTTTCTGCTTCACATGAAGTTGCATCGTTTTGACCGTAGGGAGGATCGTCGAGCAAAAGGATAATGTAGCAGTTTGTTCGCGTTTTCGCTGTGACCAGATTTTCGTCAGACCCTCGTGTAACCTGACGGGAGCCGCTGTGCAAGACGGGCAGCTCCCCTTTACACTAATCTCGTGAAGATTGCGCTGGGGCAAATCAATCCCACCGTCGGAGATTTCTCCGGCAACGCTGCCAAGATCATTGATTTTTCGCAGCGCGCCCAAGCTGCCGGGGCAGGACTCATTTTGTTTCCCGAGCTTTCGGTGTGCGGCTATCCCCCGCGCGATCTGGTCGAACGCGCTTCCTTCGTGCTCCGCAACCGCGAAAGCGCGGAACGAATCGCGGCCGAAACCCGCGGCATCGCTGTCATCTGCGGTCTGGTCACGCCGGCTCAATCCGATACCGGCAAGTCCGTCATGAATTCCGCGGCATGGATGATGGACGGCAAGGTCGCTTTCATCCAATCCAAGATGCTGCTGCCTACCTATGACGTCTTCGACGAAATGCGCAACTTTGCCCCGGCCAAGAGTCAGGAACTGTTCTCTTTCTGCGGCAAGCGCATGGCGCTCACTATCTGTGAGGATGCCTGGAACGACAAACAGTTCTGGAGCCGAAGAATGTACGTGGCCGATCCCGTGGCGGCGCTCATGCAGGCGGGCGGCGATTTCCTGCTCAACATCTCCGGCTCGCCCTTCTGGATCGGTAAGCGCGAACTCCGCCGCGACATGCTGGCTTGCATCGCCCGCCAGCACAAGGTCCCCGTGGTTTTCGTCAACCAGGTGGGAGGCAATGACAGCCTCGTATTTGACGGATCCAGTTTCGTTCTCAATGCGGAAGGCGAAGTCACCGCCCAATGCCGTTCATTCGAGGAAGATCTCGTCTATTTCGATTCCAACAGCCTGTCCGGTGAAATGCACGACCAGATCGCTGGCGACGATGCCAGCGTCTATGCCGCGTTGGTGCTGGGCACGCGCGACTACATGCATAAATGCGGATTTCAGAAGGCGATCATCGGCCTGAGCGGCGGGATTGACTCGGCGCTTACCGCTGTGATCGCCGCCGACGCTGTCGACCCAGAGAGCGTCATCGGCGTCGGCATGCCCGGACCGTATTCCTCGCAAGGTTCCATCGACGACGCACGTGCCTTGGCCAAGAATCTCGGCATCCGCTTCGAGTTGCTCTCCATCAATCCTGCCTACGAAGCCTATCGCCAGACGCTGCAAGGCGTTTTCGCTGGACACAAAGAGGACGTGACCGAAGAGAACATCCAGTCCCGCGCTCGCGGCACCTTGCTGATGGCGCTATCAAACAAGCTGGGCGCGATCGTTCTTTCCACCGGCAATAAGAGCGAGTTGGGCGCGGGCTACTGCACGCTTTACGGAGACATGGTCGGCGGCCTGGCCGTCATTTCTGACGTTCCCAAGACCCTGGTCTACCGCTTGGCCCGGTACGTGAATTCACGCCGCCCCGTGATTCCGCAGGCCACTCTGGAAAAGCCTCCCTCGGCCGAGCTTCGCCCTAATCAGAAAGACACGGATTCGCTCCCGCCCTACGAAATCCTCGACGCCGTGCTCGAAGACTATGTCGAGGATTGCCATTCTGCCGAGCGCATCGCGGCCGATCGCGACATCGACATCGAAACCGTCCGGCGCGTCATCCGCATGGTCGATCGCGCCGAATACAAGCGTCAGCAGGCCGCTCCCGGCCTCAAGATTTCTGCCAAGGCTTTTGGCTACGGGCGCCGTTTTCCCATTGCCGCCAAGAACGAGACATGAAGTATCCTGTTGTTGATGTATCCTGAGACGCGGCTTTCTCAATACGCGATTTGAAAGGCACCCATGCGCAGTCTTCTAAACTCGATCTGTATTCTGATTCTGGCCACCGGCGTGGCGGCCGCTCAATCCACCGCCAAAACCACCGCCCAAACCACTACCAAAGCCGCAGCGGAGAAGCCTGCGAGTGAGCCGCCCGCCGCCGCCGCCTCCGGCAATCTGCCTTCCGAAGCTACGGTCGACTCCTTCCTCCATCAGACCTTCGGCTACCAACCCGATCTCTCCTGGAAGATTTCCAGCATCCGGCCCGCCGGCGTGGCGGGACTGGCCGAGATCACGGCCGTTATCGCCGGCCAGCAGGGCCAGCAGTTGCTGCGCTTCTATGCCACCCCGGACGGTCAGCACGCCATTTTTGGCGACATTGTTCCTTTCGGGGCGCGGCCGTTTGATCCAGCGAAAAAAATCCTGGACAAGGGAATTACCGGTCCTCAGCGCGGACCCAAGAACGCGCCGGTCACGATCGTTGAGTTCGGCGACCTGCAGTGTCCTGCCTGCAAAGCCGCCCAGCCCATGATCGAGGCGCTCGTCGCCGGCGAGCCCAACGCGCGCTTCGTTTTTCAGAATTACCCTCTCCCCATGCACAACTGGGCAGCCAAGGGCGCCTACTATGCCGATTGCGTGGGCCGCGCTTCGGGCGACGCCTTCTGGAAGTTCATCTCGACAACCTACGAAAAGCAAGCCGACATCACCGCCGAAAGTGCCGATGAGAAGCTGACCGCCATCGCTGACGGCGTAGGTGTGAAAGGCGCCGACATCGCCGCCTGCGCCGCCAAGCCCGAAACCAAGGCGCACGTGGATGCTTCGATCGAACTGGGTAAGGCGGTGGATGTAAACAGCACCCCCTCGCTCTTCGTCAACGGCCGCAAGATCGGACAGTTCGACGCGCAACTGACGGAGGTGTACAAGAGCCTGGTGGAATTCGCCGCGAAAGACGCTAAGTAGGTCGTGTGTTTCGGCTTTCGGCCGGGGCAAAGCGAAATCCAAGATTTCCCGTGTTGGAAAAATGGAGCTGGGAGCCCAGTTGAACACCAGACGTCCCACCTAATTTCGGCTGATCCAAATTTCCGGCGTGCTCCGCTTCAAGTCCGCCACAATGTGAGGGGTGACGACGATCATGAGTTCGTCGTCGTCCTCCTCGCGAGTGTTGTCGGTCGCGAACTGGTTTAGGCCGGGCAAAACTCCAAGGAAAGGAAGCCCAGTGATTGCCAGCTGATCAGTCCGGGAGATTTCTCCGACCACGAAAGCCGGTTCGCCATCCTGCAGGTTGATGGCTCCTTTGTATTCCTGGTTCGACATGATGGGCACGCCGTTGTTGGACTGTCCGGTGAGCGAACGCACCTCCAACTCGAGCTGCATGCTCACCGTGCCGTCGCTGTGCACCGCGGGCTTGGCTTTTAGGCTCAGCCCGATGTCTTCGTAGCTGACCGAAGGGACCGGCGGAATATAGCTTTGGTTTCCCAGCACCTTCGCAATCTGCGGCGAGTTGTAAATGGGTGCGTAGCTGGCGTTCAGGATCGGATAGCGCTCTCCCACATGTAAATTGGCTTCGCTGCCCGAGGCGGCGCGCAGGGTCACATGCTCCAGACTCCGCGACCAGGATTCGTTGAGGGAAAGGGCCGTGGTCAGTTGGTCGAGACTCAGGCCCTCGAAAGTGAGCCCGCCTCCGAAGGTAGCCAGCGGCTGGCTGAAAATGGAATTCCCCTGGCCTCCCAGTTGCGCCAGAATCCCTGATAGCGCCGAGCTTCCCGCCTGGTTGATGCCGCCCGAGGCGATGAGCTGGTTGATGAGCTGCGAAATATTCTGCCCGGCCAGTCCCGCCAGGGCCGCAGCCGGAATGTTGTACAGGTTGAACGTGTCCGGAATGTGCGCTCCGATCTCACGCATGAACTGATGGTTGATCTGGAAGACACTCACATCGAGCGCCACCTGCGGCCGCGCATTCTGAAGCTGAGCCATCAACTGCCGGCAAGCCGCCAGAATCGGTTCCGGCGCGCGGATTTCCACCACGTTCACGGTCTGGCCCGCGTTCATGAAACGCAGATCGAACAACAGGCGCAGGGCGTTGATCACCTCGACTGATTCCTGCGGCGTCGTGTGAGGGGGCAGAACAAACGTCTCGAGCAGCATGCGGTCGAACTGCTTGTGGTTCTCCTGGGTGTCGGCGGCGACCAGAATCTGGTGCACATCGAGAGCCGACCACATGGTTTTGCTGATCGAGCAGACCAGGCTCATGGCGGTGAAGAAATCCACGTCGTCCACGTTAAACCGGACCAGCCGGCTCTGCACGGAATCGTCAAACTCCACCGTGATTCCGTAGGCGGCGCCAACCTGACTGAAGAGGTTGCGCACGTCTCCTACGAAATGAAATGTCGCCAGTTCATCGCGCGGCAGGACGCGAAGTTCCTGGGTATCGGCCAGACTAGCGGGCAACACCGCAGGCGGATCCGGCGCCGATTCCCGCGCCGATTCTTCCAGCCTCTCCCGCGCCGACGGGTTCTCGGGGTCGAGATTAAGTGCCGTGCGAAATTCAGCCGCAGCCTGCGGACGCGAACCCTCGATTAAGAGTGCGTTGCCGCGCTCCACATGATCGAATACCAGTTTTGCTTTCAGCACCTCGCGCGCGGTCAGATACTGAGGGTCCTGCGGTACCAGTCGCGCCGCCTTGTCAAACTCCGAGTAAGCTTCCTCCAGCCGGGCATGTTCCTGCAGCTTCAGCCCGCGCGCAAACGCGGCACGGGCTTCTTTGATCTCGGCCTTTGTGGCAATGCAGTTGACGCCGCCCGGTATTCCATTGCCGCAGGAGACCGGCACATCTGTCGCGGGGTCTCCTCCGAACGCGAATCCCGGCAAGGCCAACAAGGCCGCTAGGAACGCACCGGCGGTCGCCGCAACCATCTGCCGCATCCGTGTGCTTCTCAGTTCCATCTCACGCGATTCTAGCCTGCTGGGGACTTTCGGGGGAGGAGATTCTTCGTGCTTCAGTTTAACCGATTCCCGAGGAAACGACCTCTTCAAAAGAACGAGGAGTTGGTCACAGCTTGCAAGCGTCTGAACCGAAGGAAACTCCAATCATTTCAATTTGTCATTCCGAGCGAAGCGGAATTGCCCCGTTCTCGGGGCCAATTCCGCGAAGTCGAGAGCCTGCCCTGAGCGACTGAACGTAGCGAAGGAGTCGAATGGGAACCTGCTTTCTTGCACTTAACCGAATTTCCCTAACTCCGGGTCCGTGCCGCGTATTGCGTCTTAATCCAGTACTCGAACACTCGCCCGCGACCCTCTACGCCAGCATCAGCCGTTCAATCGAGCGCGCCTTGCCCGTCGTTTCGTCGCAGTCAATCACCACGGCGCATAGCCGCACATCGCCCGAGGCCGGCTCGAAGCGCACCGGCATTCCATTCAGAAACTTGCCCACCACCAGTTCCTTTTGTACCCCGATCACGCCGTCATAAGGCCCGGTCATTCCCACATCGGTGATGTACGCCGTTCCGCTGGGCAGCACACGTTCATCGGCCGTGGGTACATGGGTGTGCGTGCCGATAACTGCCGTGACCCGTCCGTCCAGATACCAGCCCAGCGAAATCTTCTCCGACGTGGCCTCGGCGTGCATATCCACCACGATCACCTTGGCTTGAATCTTCTCGAGAAGTTGGTCGGCGGTGCGAAACGGATCGTCATTTGCCGCCATGAAAATCCGCCCCTGCAGGTTGATCACCGCATACGGTACTTTTCCCTTGAAGCCCCGATACACACCCCACCCCGGCATTTCGGCCGGATAATTCGCCGGACGCAGCACGCGCCGCGCCGGCCCGTGGCCGTTGCCTTCAAGCATCTGGAAGTAATCCACGATCTCGCGTTTATCCCAGATGTGATTGCCGGTGGTAATGACGTCAATGTTCAGCTCGAGCAGCTCTTCGGCCAGCGCCGGAGTGATGCCGAATCCTGCCGCCGCGTTCTCGCCATTGGCAATGATGAGCTCGATCGCCTGCTCGCGCACGATTCCCGGCAGCCGCTCCTTGACGATCGTGCGCCCCGGCCGCCCAAAGATGTCGCCGATAAAGAGGATTCGCATGGAGTAGCGCCGATCTCTCGTTTGCCTTGCCGAACTTCGATGGTAACACGCGGCGTTGGAACCATCGGCCTCAGACGCAGACACCACTTAGCCTAATCACTGCGAGAAAAACGAAGAAGCGCCTGACTAAGCGCTCCTTCGTGTAACTTCGTGTCCTTTGTGGTTGAAAGATGCAGAAGCTAGTTCACCGTGGCAGCTTGGGCACGTCCGTGCGCGCCAGCACTGCGCCCCAGGCGTCGAGAACGTAGACATCGGTCCACTGAGAACCCGGTTTGGGCCGACGCGACGCATCGGCGAGGGTGAAGGTAATCGTAGTGGTCGGGGAAGTGCAGCCGGTGAGCTGCCGCATTTCTTCATCCGATCCCGGCTCATCCGGCAGGCGCTGAGCGCGCGCCGCTCTGCCGCGTGCCGGGCCAGCTCGCAGCACAACTTCCACCGCGCCCGCCAGATTCTGGCAGCGCATCGGAATTTGAATCTCTAGTTCTCTCGAACCGGTCTTCTTAACCTTTGGCGCCTCAGCAAACACGACCACCGGCGGATTCCCGCCCGGCGAGTCATACCACGCTGTCCATCGCCGCCCGAATTCGATGCTGGCCTCAACATAAGCGCGGCTCAGCTCGCGGTCGCGTTCTTCCCAGCAAGGATGCATGCCATAAAGCGACGCCACCGGCGCGTCCGGGCCTTGCGCGTGCAGCAGGTGGTGCAGGGCGGGAACGAAGTCGGGATGATATCCGGCGCGCGCCATCAGCATCAGGCCTTCGCGATCCGCCTCGATTTCCAGACGGCGGCAGAAGCGGCCCAGATCTTCCGAGGCTTTCTCTGAATCCGTCCAGGAAGCAGACGGCAGTCCGGGATCGCCCAGCACGATGCTCGCGCCGCTGCCCTTCTCCAGCCATTTCTGATAAAGGTACCGCCGCGCCCAGTCCCGCCGAACTACGTGAGCGATCTCATGCGAGAGAATCGCCGCCCACAGGCCAGTGCTCGAACCCGCAAGTTGCGCCAGACCGCTCTCCACATAAACCGTTCCCTCGGGCGACGAGTACGCGTTGAGGTGCCCGTCCTCAACGATGCGCAGCTCCCATGCGAACTTGACCCCTTCCGGGACGTGAACCTGCCCGATCAGCCGGTCGAATACGAGACGTCCTGTCGCATAGCGGCCTGCCGCTCCGCTGCTCTGAGCCTGCAGTTGCGGACGCAGATGCGCCGCTGTTTCCATGTCGAGCTTGAAATTGGAGGGAATGTTGGGGACCTCTGCTATGGGATCGGAGGACTGCTGACCCACGGCAGACAATACGCAAAGACAGCTTAATATGACCGGCCAAACTAGCTTGGAAGCACCGGCTTCCACGGGGCTCCTCCGCGGAAAAATACTCCTGTTCCGATTATGCTCCTCTTGCCCGTGCATGCAACAGGAATCTCAGAGAAGCTGTGACTGAAGAGACTCCGACAAACGCCACTCCTTGTCATTTCGAGCGAAGCGAGGAATCTGCTTTTCTGCTTCGCCAGGGAGCCTTTTCCCTGCAGTGGTCAAATAGCTGCCGAGGACCAGCCGTTACCTCGAACGCGCAGGTTGCCCAAGTTGGTTCTGCGAAGTTTGCCTGTCCCCTGCATCGTTCTCCGGCGCCAGCTCCGCCGTGCGCAGAAAATCGTAGTTTCCCGCCGGATTCAATTTCAGATTTCGCACCCGCCGCGTGTGCACCAGAACGTTGTCGAGATACCACAAATCAATGTAAGGCAAGTCTTCCGCGAGGATTCGCTGCACCTCGGCATAAAGCGGCTTGCGCTGCGCAGGATCGACTTCGCGCCGCGCCTTGTCAATCAGTTCGTCCACTCTGGGATTCGAATAGAATCCGCGGTTTGCGCCGTTGGGCGGAAACTTCGCCGAGAGGAAAGCGTATTCGAAGATATCCGGGTCCTCGTTGCCCCCGATCCAGCGCAGCCCATACATCTGAAACGCGCCGTGAGTCACGTCCGAGAAGAACGTGGCGAACTCAAAACTACGGATGTCGAGCGCAATCCCGACGGCACGCAACTGCTGCTGCAGGACCGCCACCATCAGGCGGGTGTTTTCGTCGGTGGAGGTTTTCATCGCGATGTGGAAGCGAACGCCGTTCACTGCCGGATATCCCGCGGCATCCAGCAGGCGATTCGCCTTTTCCGGATTGTGCTCGTAGGCGGGAACGTCTCCGTCATACGCCCAACTCTGCGGCGGCAGAATGCTGCGCGCCAGTTGTGCCTGCCCACGCCACAAATACTCAATCATGGGCTTGCGGTCGAGCGCATACGCAATTGCCTGCCGCACGCGCGCATCCTTCAAGACGGGATCGCGCAGATTGAACGCCAGATACGCCAAGCGCGTTCCCGGCCCGCGTTCAACGGCCAGTCCCCGCTCTCGCGCAAGCGTGAGTACGGTGTCCGGCGTAAGCGAATTGATGGCAACGTCGCCGCTGCCCTTGCGCAGTTCGAGGGCTTCGGTGGTTTCGTCGGGCACGACGGCGAAACGCACCCGCGCAAGCTTCGCCTTCTCACCCCAGTACTCGTCATTGCGTTCAAGAATGACTTCCCGGTCTGTCTCCGCGCTAACAAACTTGAACGGCCCCGAGCCAATAGGATGCCGCGTCATCTCATCCAGACTTCCATAGGGCACGATTCCCACGGCCCCATCCGACAAGTTCCACAACAGCGGCGAGTCCGGCTCCTTGAGATGAAAAATGACGGTCGCGTCGTCCGGCGCATCAATACGCTCAACGAAACGGTAGTTGGCCGCCTTCGTGCTGCGAATCCTGCCCTCGACCAGGGAATCGAATGTCCATTTCACATCGCGTGCCGTCAGCGGGCGGCCATCGTGAAACTTCACGCCGCGATGAAGATGAAAAATGTAAGTGAGCGCATCGGGAATCTCCCAGCGCTCGGCCAGGCCGGGCGCTACGTTCAAGTCGTCTCCCTTCGTCAGCAGATCATCGAAGATCAGATTGTCGATATTCTCCGACTGCCCGTCGATCCCCACCCGTGGATCGAGATTCGTCGGGCTCGACTCGATGATCATCACCAGCATGTGTGGATCGGGCCGACTTGAACACGACAGCAAAAGCGAGAACGCCGCCATCGACAGGAGCGCACACCAAAGCCGCGCAAAACCGATGCTGGCCCTCCACAACCGTGCTGTTCCCGCTGAGATCTGCGGCCTCGCGCTCGATAGCTTCTTCATTCACAGTCCTGGCACATCTGGTGGAGAGCATTTACCGTTCTCCAGTTGCGCGTAGTAGTGACAACTGCCAAGGCCTTTTCCCACGGAACCTTCCAGAGGCTGCTCCTGGAAAAACCGTTCGGCAAGTGCAAATAGATCTCTTTTCCTATACAACATGATTGGTCCGGAGCCACTGTGAACTCAGCCAGCTTCTTCAGCGCGGACGCCGCCGGGGCCGCCGCCAAAAAAGTAACGTGCAGCTTTTCCGGGTCGATGCCCGGTTGCTTTGAGAAAGGATTGTTTGCTACCGCGCGGCCCAGTTCCTCCCGCGTCCTCAAAATCACCGGCGAGGAGAAGCCAAAGTCACTCACGATTCGGTCTTCGATCTTCTTGCTCAACGCAGTAGGTGGTCCTTTCCCGGCGCTGAACACGACATTCCCGCTCTGGATATAGGTCTGCACCCGTTTGAATCCCAGCGCCTCAAATGATTCCCTCAGCTTCTCCATCTTCATCCGCTTGTGCGGTCCAATGTTGATTCCTCGTAGCAAAGCCACATAAACCGGCATATCACTCGTCTCACTTTCCGCCTGCGAAGTGGGAAATCATGGGTACGAAATCTTTCCCAATACCGCCGCGCGCCTCGCTCCTGTTGCCGACCGGACATTCGACGGCCGTCGGTTCCACGTTTCATAAGCAAGCACGGCAAAAGCCATCGCCTCTTTCGCTTCCGAGGGCAGGCCGAATTCGTCGGTCGGGCGCAGACGGATTCCGAACGGCGCGAGAGATGTGGCCAGCATCTTCATCAAAGCCCGATTCCGCGCTCCGCCCCCGGAGACAATCATTTCTCGAAACGAATTCTCGTCCGAGCGGGACTTGCCGATCACGAACCTCTCGACTGCATCGGCAATCGACCGCGCCGTCAGAGCCGTAGCCGTTGCAATCACGTCTTGCTTCCGTGCGCGCCCGCAGAGGCGCAGAAATTCCCGCACGAATTCCCGTCCGAACTCCTCGCGGCCCGCCGTTTTCGGAGGCCTCGCCTGAAAGAACTTCTGCCGTAAGATCCGCTGCAGAACCCGCTCGATCACCGTGCCGGAAGCGGCAATCGTTCCGTCGCGATCGAACCGCCGCCCAAACAATGCCTCCGTCACTGCGTCGATCACCATGTTTCCCGGTCCTGTGTCGAAGGCAACGACATCATCCAGCTCAGCTCCGGCCGGGATAGCAGTCAGATTCGCGATCCCGCCAATGTTTTGCACAATGCGGCCAATCTTCGGGTCTCGAAAAACCAAGTAATCAAGATAGGGAACCAGGGGCGCGCCCTTGCCGCCGGCCGCCATGTCCGCCGGACGAAAATCGGAGACCACCGGCACGCCCGCCCGCGCCGCGACGACGGCGGCTTCGCCCGTCTGCCAGGTCGCGGCGATGTTCTTTCCCAGATGAAGTCTTGGCTCGCCCTGATGGTACAGCGTCTGCCCATGGCAGCCGACCAGATCCACCTTGATGTGAAATCGCTGCTCCGTCGCGAGCACAGCATCAGCGTAGAGTTCGCCAAGTAGAGAGTTCAGCCGCGCCAGATCGGCCACTCGCGCACTTTCCGCGTTCATCGCGGCCAGAACCGCAGCCCGGACTTTTCGCGGATAGGCGTATTCGGCGTGCCCGAGCAGCTTGACCGTGTGGAGCGGGAGCCCCCGCCCGCTTGTGTGTGAGTCTGGCCCTGCGACGCTCGCCGATGCTTCTGCGGGGTCGCCGCTGATCTCCACCAGCGCCACGTTAATCCCGTCGGCCGACGTCCCGCTCATCACTCCGGCTACGATCATTCGTCATTCTCAGTCGTAAGATTAACCCGCAAAAAGAATTTCAAAGGGACGGCCCTCGTGGTAGGTGATGACGTAGATTCCATGGCCTCGCTCGATATCTTCGAAGAAGTCCATATTCTGCTCAACCATGTCGCGCGAGGGTTGAGTCATTCCATAAAGTTCCAGCAGACGCTCCTCGCCCAGCGGAACAACCACGCCATAATCCTTCTTCGAGCCCACGCGAGTCATGTCCAGGATCGAACGCGTGCCATCCTCGGCGGAAGCCTTGAGAGCATCGTCAATCGACTTGTGGCGGTTGCCTAGGGTGGCAGAATTGTCTTCAACCGGAAAACGTGGCAAACGCGTGACAGGGTTATATCTTCCGGCTGTGAACTCACGCTCTTTCAGTTCGCGCAACGCGCGGGCTATGTCCGCTTGATATGCGACGAAATAGAACCAGGGATGCCCGCCCATTGTCATTCTCTCCTCACAGCTTTTCCAATCGCACCTGCTCGTCAAACTCCCATAAGCGTCGCGTCAGCCTCTCAACGGTCGCCGCCGATGGAGCCCGTGCGGCACGGGCCTGCGGGTGCCCCATTTCTCGCGCGTTTGTGGCGCGAGAAGTGGGGATTTTCTTGATGTACCTCTTCTTGCACTCCAGCACGCGCTCCGCCGCCTCGGCCATGCTCCGAGCGAATTTCTTATCGTGCTCGGCAGTCTTGGCAAGCTCCTCATAAGCCTGCAAGACGAACTCCTCGCGATGGCAGACCAGGCACAAATCTCCGCCCGCCCGAATGAACTCGACCGCCGCCTCCCCAACAGAGGCTGCCGCCCGCACGCCACCCATTTCCAGATCATCGGACACGATAAGTCCCCCATAGCCGATGCGGCTTCGCAAAATGTCGCTGATCCAGACCCGTGAGAGTGATGCCGGAGTACGGTCCTTCGTGACCTGCGGATACGCTGCATGACAGACCATCACAAACGGTAGCCAGCGGTGAAGCGTGCGATAGGGAAGCAGATCCTCGGCCCACAGTCGCTTCAGCGGTTTATCGATCACCGGCAATTCGTGATGACTATCGAGCCTGCCCTCGCCCAAGCCGGGAAAGTGCTTTCCGCATCCCAAAACCTTCGCCGATCGCAGCCCAGTGAGGAACTCGCGTGCATAGCTGATCGTCTCGCGCGGACCTGCAGAAACCGTGCGCGAACCCATCACGCTGCGCGACGGTTCCAGCGCCAAGTCGAGCACCGGCGCGAAATCCACGTTGAAACCAAAAGCGCGGCAGTTCTCGCCGATGATCTGCCCATGCTTGCGGAAAAGCTTGCGGTCGCCGGTGGCAAACACATCCGCTGCCGAAGGCGTCGGCTCGAGCGCATCTCGCAGGCGATCCACCATGCCGCCTTCAAGGTCCACGCATTTGAATAAAGGCGTGGCAACGCACTTCTGGCATTCGCGCAGCAGCCGCCACGTCTGCGGCGCATTCTCGATGTTGCGCGCAAACAGGATCATGCCCGCCGGCTGTATGCGCGTGAGCAGGGGAGCAAGCCGCGGCGTCATCTCGACGCCGTCGAAGCCGAGGATGAGAAGCTGGCCGATTGGGTGTGACAGATACGCCTCCGTGTCCTCCGTGCCTCTATGGTTAAATTTCCTTCTTCAACTCCGCCAGCAGATTCAGCGCTTCCAGCGGCGTCAGCCGGTTCAAGTCTACCTCGCGCAGCTTTTCCAGGACCGGCTGCGACAGCGGAGTGAAGATCGTCAACTGCGCCGGCGGCGGAGTCGCACCCGGCGAAAGATGCGCTGTAGCCTGCTGCTCGGCGAATTCATGCTCGACCAGCACTTCCCGCGCCCGGGTGACGACTTCCTGCGGCAATCCTGCCAGCTTGGCGACTTCAATGCCATAGCTGCGATCAGCCGCGCCCGGCTCGACCTTGCGCAAGAATACAATTCCGCCACCCGTCTCTTTTACCGAAACGTGATAATTCTTCACTCCCGAAAGCTGCTCTGCCAAATCGGTCAACTCAAAATAATGCGTCGCGAACAAAGTCTTGGCCCGTACTCGCGCATGCAGATACTCGACCGCGGCCCATGCAATCGCAAGTCCATCGTAGGTGGCCGTGCCGCGACCAACTTCATCCAGCAGAATCAGCGATCGAGGCGTGGCCGTGTGCAGAATCGCCGCCGTCTCCGTCATCTCAACCATGAACGTCGAGCGTCCGCGCGCCAGATTGTCGCTCGCTCCAATGCGCGTGAACACGCGATCCACCACGCTCAACCGCGCCGAGCGTGCCGGCACGAACGACCCCATCTGCGCCAGGATCACGATCAGCGCCGTCTGCCGCAAATAAGTTGATTTGCCGCCCATGTTCGGGCCGGTCAGCAGCAGGATGTTGTGCGTCGTGCCATTCATGTACAGATCGTTGGGCACAAAGCGCTCCGTCCCGCCCGCCATCTCCTCTTGCTCGATGACCGGATGCCTGCCTTCGATGATTTCGATATCGCCGCCGTCGCCCGAATTCACAAACTCAGGTCGGCAATAACCCCGCAACACCGCGATGTGCGCTAGCGCCGCGAGCACATCCACTTCCGCCAGAGCCAGCGCGGTGTGCCGGATTCGCTTGGCCTCCGCCGCGATCGCCGCACGCAACTCCGCGAACAACCGCCTTTCGATCTCGATGATCTTCTCCTGCGCGTCCAGAATTTTCGCTTCGTACTCCTTCAGCTCCGGCGTCGTGAAGCGCTCCGCTCCAACCAGCGTCTGCTTGCGCTCGTAGTCCTGCGGGACCAGATGCAAATTCGGCTTCGAGACCTCGATGTAATAGCCGAAGATGGAATTGAACTTCACCTTCAGTGAAGCGATGCCGGTACGTCCCCGCTCCCGCTGCTCGATCTGCGCCAGCACCTGCTTGCTGTTACGGGAAAGCTCCCGCAGGTCATCGAGGTCGCGATCCACGCCCGAGGCAATCACGCCGCCATCGGCGAACGTCAGCGGCGGCTCGTCGACAATCGTCTTAACGATGCGTTCGCTCAAGTCGCGCAACTCGTCGAGCGAGCCATGAAGAATCTTTAGCCTCTCTGCGCCCAGCCGCCCTACCGCGGCCTTCACAGCGGGAATCCTCACGAGTGACGCGGCCAGCGCCAGCACGTCCCGCGGATTCGCCGTCTCGAGCGTGACCCGGCTCAGCAGCCGCTCCAGATCGAGCACGCCATCGAGTGCGCGCCGCAATTCTTCCCGCGCCACAATGTCCTTCACGCCCGCTTCCACCGCATCCAGCCGCGCATTGATTTCACCCAGATCGAGTGACGGCCGCAGCAGCCACGCGCGCATCAACCGCTTGCCCAGGGGCGTAACCGCAGCATCCATCGAGCGAATCAAAGTCACGCCCGCATCCGCGCCCGCAAACAGCGGCTCAATCAGCTCCAGATTCCGCACCGTGACCGCATCCAGCACCAGGCAGTTCTGCCGCTCGTACCATCCGATGCGGTCAATGTGGTCGAGCGAGCCGCGCTGGGTCGAGCGCACATAATGCAGGATCGCGCCCGCCGCCGAAGCCGCCGCTGTCCTTCCCGCCAATCCGAATCCTTCCAGCGACAGAACACCCAAATGATTCTCCAGCAATGGAATCGCATGGTCGGGCGCAAAAACCCAATCGTCCAGCGGAGTCTCGGCCCCTTGAGATAGACCGTGTGGCGACGGCCGGGCGGGCGCCTCGCCCGTCCGGCCAATCAACGCGCGGCTCTCTTTGTTTTCCAACAGCGGCGCCGCCGATCCATACAGCAACTCTTTCGGCCGCAACTGTTCCAGTTCTTCCTGCGCGCGCCGCAGCCCGTGCTCCCCGGAAAACTCCGTCGCCCGAAAGTCGCCGGTCGATAAATCCAGCGCGGCGAAACCCACGCGATCTCCCACCTGAGCCAGAGCTGCCAGAAAATTGTTCTCCTCCGACCCAAGCGACGAATCCGCCGCCGTCCCCGGCGTGACCACACGCGTCACTTCCCGCCGCACCAGTTTCTTAGCCAGTCGCGGATCTTCCATCTGATCGCAAATCGCCACCTTGAAGCCCTTGCGGATCAGCTTCCCGATGTATCCCTCCGCCGCGTGATACGGCACGCCGCACATCGGCACAGCAATGCCTTTTTCCTTATTGCGCGAAGTCAGCGTGATCTGCAGTTCTTTCGCCGCCACGATCGCATCGTCAAAGAAGAGTTCGTAGAAGTCCCCCAGGCGGAAGAACAACAATGCCGTGGGATGTTCTTTCTTGACCGCGGCGTATTGCCGCATCAGCGGAGTGGACGGCTCGGTCATGTGCGCAGATCAAGTCGCAAGAGGCAACAACCTATTCAACCACGAGGGACAAGATGCAGCATGGGGCGAGGGCCTTCGTCTACTACAGCCTGCCGTGAGCAAGCGACGCGGTCGAAGGCTGCCCTTGGCGGCAATTTTTCCTCTCGGCGCGGCGAATTATAACAAAGCGCCCCTAATTGCCCTTTTCGGGAGTTCTTATCGTGGCAATTACGAAATCGCAGTTGACTCTGGTTCTCGCCTAGTGTTTTCTTGTCCCATGGAACTCCGCAAGGACCCTATCACTCGCTCCTGGGTCATCATGGGAGATGATCTTGCCGAAGTCGCGCCACGTCCGGAGGCCTCTTGCCGTTTCTGCCCCGGCAGCTCCCAGTCCACTCACGTGATCGCGGCGACGCCAAACAATCCCGGCTCCGCCTGGGCGGCGCGCGCCGTGGTGCATCCCGCGCCTCTCTATCGCATCGAAGGCGAGCCGGGCCGCCGCGGCGATGGCATTTATGACATCATGCGCTCGGTCGGGGCGCACGAGGTACTGGTCGAGAATCCCCGCCACGACCGCCATCTGTGGAAGGCGAGCGACGAGGAAATCGGGCATTTTCTGCGCCTGGCCGCCGAACGAATTCTGGACTTAAAGCGCGACGCCCGCGTCAAGTACGTCAGCCTGTTCAAGGACTACGGCAAGAACGCCGGCGAGGAATTCAGCCATCCCACTTCGCAGATTACCGCCACTCTGTTTGTCCCGCGGCGCGTCCTCTATGAGCTGCGCGCCGGTCGCGACTACTTCACCAGCAAGGAACGCTGCGTCTTCTGCGATATCGTCCAGCAGGAGGAACGCCAGGCCCTGCGCGTCATTGAAGTTCGCGGCGATTATTTGGCGTTCTGTCCATTTGCCCCCCGCGTTCCTTACGAAGCCTGGATCCTGCCCCGCTATCATGAATCTTCCTTCGAGCGGGCCGGATTGAATCGCCCGGGATTGCGCGTGAACCTGGCCGCCCTGCTGCGCCGCACCCTGCAGCGCGTCCGCACCGTTACCGAGGATTTTCATCTCGTCCTGCACACCTCGCCCAGCACCTCGCATCCCTCGCGGAATCTCGGCTACTGGAAAACCATTGACGACGACTATCACTGGCACATCGAGATTCTCCCCGTGGTGCCCTCCAAGGCGCGCTCCTACACGTTCAAAGAGGTGTACTACTCTCCGGTTAGCTCGGAAACGGCCGTGAAGCAGCTGCGCGATGCCAAGATTGACGGATAACGACCAGCTAGCGCGGCCGTCGCACAGGATCTCCGAGGAGGCCCCTTTCCTCCAGGGATCCGGCCCGACCGAAGTGCAAAGTTCTACACCCTCGTCAGAAACAGGGAATCCCCCAAAATCCTTGTCAGGCACGGCAGAACGCGCTACCATGACCCCCACCCGCAAAGGCCAGAGCAATCCCGTCGTTCGCTCTCAAGCCACTCACGGTGAGTGCGGTTCCACGTCGCAGCCGGAAGCGGGTCGCAGTTATCACTTTTGATTCGAAGTCAACTCGCTTGCCGGCTGGAGTGGCGCGCTCGTATCCTCTCGCCCGGTCTGCAGCGCCCGTGTACTACCCCCCCAAGGAGGAGGAATGAATCTGAAAGACAAAGCAGCGTATCTGGTAACCGGGTTCCGCCCTCGGCGGATTGCTTGGCTTATTACCGTACTCGTAATCCTGATCGCAGGCTCTGTGCTGCATGCGGCTGCAGCCAGCGGCCTATATATTGCCCACAACACGCCGCCCTATGTATCAACGGCGAAGAACCTCGGGACCGAAGATCCGTCGAAAGTCATCGAAATCAGCGTTTGGCTTAATACGCACAATCGCAGCCAGATGGATGCGCTGGCTCAGGAACTCTACAATCCCACGTCTCCTCACTACCGTCACTTCCTGACCCCTGCCCAGGTTGCAGCTCGCTTCGCGCCCTCGGCTGAAGAACTCAAGACCGTCCGCGATTTCCTTGAGGGCCGCAACCTCAAAACCGTGCGCATCGGTCCGCACAACTTTTTTGTCAGAGTCCGGGGCACAGTGGGCGATGTCGAGTCGGCCTTTCACGTCGTGCTCAACAACTATCTGGTTCAGGGCAAAGTGGTTCGCGCCAATGACCGCGATCCGTACATCGAAGGCGCTGCCGCGCCTCTGGTGCGCTCCGTTGCCGGACTGGACAACGGCAAGTATGAACATCCGCTGATGAGCCGGTCAGCGTTAATCGGAGGCAAGCAAGCTGCCGCGGCCGAACCGGCCCTGACTGCCAATGCTGCCACGCCCGCCGATGCCTTCTTCACTAACAACTGCTTCAACGGAACAGAAACGGATGTGTTCTCCAACCTGGCCAACGGTTCACTGCCCATCGCCACCTACAAGGGCAACGTCGTGAATCTGCAATCCTTGACCAGTCCGGGTTGCGCCTACACACCGCCGGAGATTCAGACCGCCTACAACCTCAACGCTCTATACGCCGAGGGTTACAACGGCCAGAGCCAAATCATCGGGATCATTGATTGGTGCGGTTCGCTGACCATCGAGAGCGACGCCAACGCGTTTTCGGCACAGTTTGGGTTGCCGCCCCTGAATTCGGGCAACTTCACCATCACCTACATTCCAACCCCTAGTTATTGTGCGACTGTGGACCAAGTCGAGATCAACCTCGACGTCGAGTGGGCGCATGCCGTGGCTCCCGGCGCCATGATCAATCTCATCATTCCACCCTCCGCGACCTTCATGGATGTGGATGACGCCGAGTTCACCGCGGTCAGCTATCGCTTGGCCAACGTCCTCTCGGGCAGCTACGGTGCCATCGAATCCTTCGTTCCTCCGTACGTCCTCGAAACTGAGAGCCTGATTTCCGAAATCGGGGCCGTCTCAGGCATTTCCATCAATTTCGCTACTGGTGACCTTGGTGACTTCAGCGCCGACGGTATCCCGCCGACAGTCCAGGCTCCTGCGGATTCTCCCTGGGCTACTGCCGTAGGCGGCATAACTCTGGCGCTCAATCCGGACAATTCCATTGCCTGGCAGGCCGGCTGGGGAAACAACGAGACGATAGCTGCCCAATACGGGCTTGTGGGGGATCCGCCCGCGGAATACGCTCAGGGCTTGATCGGCGGTTCTGGTGGAGGCGCCAGCAATTGCGTCACCCAGATCTTTAACCCTATCACCGGAGGGGCTACTTGCATCGCAGGTTTCCCCAAACCGTGGTACCAAAGCAAGTTGCCCGGCAAATATCGGCAGATGCCCGATGTCTCTTGGCTGGCGGATCCCTTTACCGGAGTGGCCATTCTGATTACTGTTCCGGGCAGTATTCCGGAACAGGTTTGGCAGGTCTGGGGAGGAACCAGCCTATCCACTCCCATGTTCTCCGCCCTGTGGGCGATTGCCAACCAGGAAGCGGGCTCGCCTCTTGGTCAGGCGGCTCCCTACCTGTACTCGCTCCCGGCCGGTGCTATCTACGACATTGTTCCGGTTAGTTCGAAGACCAATGTTACCGCTTCCGTCCTGGATAGTTCCGGCACTACGAAATACGGCCCCGGGGCGGTCATGGGCGGCGAAGGGCCCGGCAAGTTCGTCAGCGCCATCTATGACTACCCCTTCCTGCAGTACACGGCTTATGTCCTTTCCTTCGGTGCCGACTGCAGTCAGGCCAACGGTTTTGGCGTCGTAACACAGTGCAACTCTGCTTCGTCCCTGCACACCAAGGTGGGATGGGACAACGTAACCGGCGTGGGAGTCCCGAACGCCCAGGTGTTCGCCGATTCCTTCAGGCTCGCTCCTGCTGTAAAAAAATAAGAGGCGCCGTTTAGCTTTGCCTCCGCCGTTTCCGACGGCGGAGGCATTTTTTCTCTAGACGCGCTCGGTGCGATTCCAAGGACGACAGAGTCGGGCCGGACGTGGCCTACCTCTGGCAATCCGCGATTGTGAGTGTAGTTCCTCCCGAGGACAACGCGCGTCGCGCCAAGTCTCTTCTGTCACATTGCGCCTAGCGCGCTCCCGCCCCGCTGCTCTTGCCCGCGCCCTGTCGGCGCATAAACTCCAACGCGCCTTTGGCATCGAGGGGCTGCGAAAAGTAGTATCCCTGTCCGAACTCACATCCCAATTCGGTCAGCCGTTCGACCTGCCGCACCGTCTCAATCCCCTCCGCGATCACTTTCAGGTTCATCTTGTGGGCCAGGGTAATGAACACTTAGACCATGTCGGCTGCGGCGCGGTCGCTCTGCATCTCTCGAATCAGCGACCGGTCAATTTTCAGCGCATCCACCGGGAACTGCCACAGCCCGCGCAGCGATGCCGACCCTACGCCAAAATCGTCCAGGACCACGCCCACCCCGAGATGCTTCAGATGCGACAATACGGTGACTGTGAGTTTAGGGTCGGCAGCAGCCACATTTTCGGTCGTCTCCAATTGCAGCTGGGAAGGTTCGACGCCAGTCTCCCGCAGCGCTTCCTGCAGGTCGTTGGCCAGCCGCGCGTCGGCGAACTGCCGGGCAGAAACGTTCACCGTAATGTTCACCGGTTCTCTGCTCGAGTCGCCGGCCTGCCACTCCCGCAATTGCCGGCAAGCCTGCAGGATCAGCCAGTGCCCGATGGAGACCATCAGCCCGCTGTCCTCGGCCGCTTCGATGAAGTGGTACGGAGAAATCAGTCCCTGCGTCGGATGCTCCCACCTCAGCAACGCCTCGAAGCTCACCACCCGCCGCGTGTCTAGTTGCACCACCGGCTGGTAGTAAATGCGAAACTGCCGCTGGGCGATCGCGTTTCGCAGGTCCGCTTCCAGCCGCAGGCGCCCTTCGGCGCGTCGGTGCATGGCTTCATCAAACACCTCACAGTGTGACTCGCCCAAGGCTTTGGCCCGGCGCATGGCGGCGTCCGCGTCTCTTAGCAAATCCTCGGGCTGAACATGTTCGGGCAGCGTCAAGGCAATGCCTACGCTTACGGCTGCACGCACTTCCCGCGATCCCACGTGGTACGGCTCGGCTACCGCCGCCTGAATTCTCTTGGCGATCCGCATCGCATCGCTGGGGTCGCCGACTTCATCCAGCAGGATGGTGAACTCATCTCCCCCCAGCCGCGACAGCAACGGCTCCAGCGAGGGGCTCTCAGTTCCGTGCCGGGTGATTGTGTCGGCTCCTCGCAAGGTGTTCCCGATGCGCCGGGCTATCTCCAGCAGTATTTCGTCTCCCGCCGCCGTGCTCATGCTTTCGTTGAACACCTTGAAGTGGTCTACGTTGACGAGCAGCAATGTGTATGGGTGCCCCGGGTCGCGCTGCGTGCGTAGGAAAAGCTGATGCAAACGGTCGAGAAACAGGCCGCGGTTGGGTAACCCGGTCAGCGGATCGTGCAACCGGTTGTGTTCCAGTTGCTCTTCCGCCCGCTTGCGCTCCGTGATATCGCGGTTCACGATCACCAGCTTCGCTACCTGGCCGTTGGCGTCGCGGACAGCGCTGGCCACCGACTCCAGCACGCGCCAGCTCCCGTCTTTGTGCCGGATGCGGTACTCCAGCCGTTTCCCGACCCCGGTGGCGCGCGCTTCCCGTGCCGCCTCCAGCACCTTGAAGCGGTCGTCGGGATGAATCTGTTCAAACGACGACGTCTCGCTCAGTTCCGTCGGCGAGTATCCCAGAATCCTCTTGTATGCCGGGCTGTTGTACAGCCGCTTCCCCTTCACGTCCACCAGCGCGATCATGTCGGCGGCGTTTTCGGTAACAATCTGGAACAGTTCCTCCCGTTTTCGGGAATTCCGATGAATGCCATAAATACGGAATTGCTGGTACAGGACCAGCAAAGCCAGCGCACCCAGGGAAATGAAGAGCGATTCGAGCATCATGAGGATACGGCTCTGAGAAGTTATATCGGCAGTGTGGCAAGCCGGGTTTAATTGCGGCGGATGTTGACGAGAACTGATGAGAGATTGTTGATGGCTAGATTTTTGATCCTTGATTGAAAGACCGTCAACACCCGCCACTGACGAGCGAGGCCGCCGATCAGCTTTGAAAGGGCGCGGCTTCAAGCCACGCCGACCGGGGCGCCTGGAGCCGCAGTCTACTGGCCCTGAAGAGTATGTTCGCAGCTCGGACCGCGCGAGGAAAAGTGGAGCGTTGGATCGCTAGGGTGCTACTAGCCGCGAAGCGGCGGGAGAGTGCAGCCCACGGCGTAAGCCGTGGGTGGAAAGCAGGGAATGAGCAAGCCCCGAAGGGGCGAAAGAAGGCTTGTGAATTCGAGTGGTTTATCAGCAATCACCAATCAGCAATCATCAATCAACAATGCCTTCGCAAAAAGACCCACGGCCCGTCCATAATGTCGGCATGACCGTTCGCCGTCTAAAAACCTACGCTGGAGCCCAGGGCTATGTTTACCAGTACTACTTCGTCGGCAAGCGCCCCGCGTTGGCCGACGATCCCGCCGCGCCCGCCACAGAATTCATTTTCGATGTAACTTCCGACCGCAAGCTCACCTACTCCGTCAGCGTTTTTCTTCCCGAGAGTGCGCTCGCTGCGTGGACCTCCGTTCACGGCCGCTCGCTAAACGATGCCGAGCAATACGCCGCCATCAAGCTGCGCCTGTTCCGCGCCTTCGACGAACTCGAAGACATGCAAGCCCACGGCCGCTGCTTGACCATCGACTTCGCGCTGCTCGAAGAAGCTTTGTCGTCCTTGGGCGTAGACTAGGGAGCTCTAGCAAAAGCTAATTGACCAGATACACGCTCTCCGATCGGAGTCCTTCGCGGCCTTTGCGAAGCCTTGGCGCCCTTCGCGGTTAGTGTTTTCCTACCGTGTGGTATGCAGAATACTGCCGCGAAGGCGCAAACCAGCCGAAAGCCAGGCGCCGGAAGCCCGACAAATGTCTTTCCCGATGACACCCGGGTCCGTTATTCTCTACCCGAATGCCATTGCTGGCCCTGAGCGAACTGCTGGGCGCCACGGTCTATGACCCCTCTGGCGCTGCCAGCGGACGTGTGCGCGAAGTGACACTCGCCCCGCAGGAGGACCGCGCCCGCATCTCGTCGCTGATCGTCAAGACCAAGTCGGGCAATCGCGTGCTGCCTTTTGCCGCCGTGTCTGCCATCAACGGCGGAGTCCGCGCCGCGACAGCGTCCGCCCAGTGGTCCGCGGCTAACGGCGCGGAAGGCCTCCTTCTACTCGAGCGCGACCTGCTCGATCAGCAGGTGATCGACATCAACGGCCGCAAAGTCGTCCGCGTCAACGACGTGGACCTGCAACTCGACTCCCAGAAAGAAGCCACCGGCCAGATTCGTCCCGTTCTGCGCGTTCACTCCGTCGATGTGGGTGCGCGTGGCGCCATCCGCCGCCTGCTGCGCGGTGTGGCCCCAAAATCAGCCCTCCATCTGCTGCTCGATCGCATTCCCTCACGCAGCATCCCCTGGAATTTCGTCGACCTCATCGAGACCGATCCCGCCCGGCGCGTCAAGCTGAACATCTCCCACGACGGCTTGGCCAAACTGCACCCCGCCGACATCGCCGATATCGTCGAAGAGCTTGCGCCCGACGAGCGCCAAGCCGTCTTCCAGACTCTGGACGAGGAAGTCGCCGCTGAAGCTCTGGAAGAGGTCGAACCCAAAGTTCAGAAAGCCATCGTCGAGTCGCTCGACTCTGAGCGCGCCGCAGAGATCGTCGAGGAAATGGACCCCGACGCCGCTGCCGACCTGCTCAACGAATTGCCCGAGGACCGCACCGAGCAAATCCTCGTCCAGATGGAGCCCGAAGTTCAGCAGGACGTTGTCGAACTGCTCGAACACAAAGAGGGAACCGCCGCCGGCCGCATGACCACCGAGTTTCTGGCCCTGCCCGTGACCGCGACCGTGCAGAATGCCATCGATTCCATGCGCGAATTCGAAGGCGGCGTCGAGGCGGTCAGCACCATCTACCTAGTAGATTCCCGCGGCACGCTCGTAGGAGCGGTGCCGCTGGCCCGGCTGGTGCTGGCGCAACCCTCAGCCCCGATGCTCTCGCTCGCCCAGGAACCGCTCGTCCTCGCTCACGAGGCCGACAAGGAAAATGATGTCGCCGAGCAGTTCGACAAATACAACCTGCTCACCCTCCCCGTCGTGGACGAGCGCAACAAGCTCACCGGCGTCATCACCTCCGACGACATCATCAGCATGTTGCGGGCAAAACTCTAAGCCCGATTTTTGGTTTTCAGGTTCACTTTTCCTTTGTCCAGATTCCCACTGTGCGTTTATCCTGTTCGGTCGTCAGTCGCCCAATCTGCTCCACCTGTATGTCTGCGAAAAGCGCGCATGAGGTTCCTGAGGCGTTGGAAGATCCGGATCCTGCTTTTCTTTGCCGTAGTCGGACCGGGGTTCATTACCGCAAACGTCGACAATGATGCCGGCGGCATCTACACCTACTCGCTCGCCGGCGCCCAATTCGGACATCTTCTGCTCTGGACCATGATCCCCATGACTCTCGCGCTGATCGTGGTGCAGGAAATGTGTGCCCGCATGGGCGCCGTGACCGGCAAGGGCCTGAGCGATCTCATCCGTGAAGAATTCGGCCTGCGCATCACCTTCTTCATGATGATCGGCATCCTCATCACCAATTTTGGCAATGTGGTCACCGAGTTCATCGGCATCGCCACCAGCCTGGAACTGTTCGGCCTGCCTCGCTACGCCACGATTCCGGTCTGCGCCCTGATTGTCTGGCTAATTGTGGTCTATGGCCGTTACAAGAGCGTCGAGAAGATTTTTCTGGCGGCTTCGTTCTTCTATATCACCTACATTTTCGCCGCCATTCCCGCTCACCCCGCCTGGATCGACGCCACCAAAGCCACTTTCGTTCCTCCGAAGTTCAGCGCGTTTCGCGACCAGGCCTATATCTACATGGTGATCGGCGTGGTCGGAACCACGATCGCCCCCTGGATGCAGTTCTACCTGCAATCTTCCATCGTCGAAAAAGGCGTGACCAAGCGCGGCTACAAAGCTTCTCGCCTCGACGTCATCACCGGCTGCGTTTTCACCGATATCGTCGCTTGGTTCATCATCGTGGCCTGCGCCGCCACGCTCTACATTCACGGTTACCGCGACATCAAGACCGCTGCCGATGCCGCCGCCGCCCTGAAACCGCTGGCCGGAAAGTACGCCTACATTCTCTTCGCCGTCGGACTATTCAACGCATCGTTGTTTGCCGCATCGATTCTGCCACTTTCGACGGCTTACACCGTATGCGAGGGCTTGGGATTTGAGTCCGGCGTAGGCTTGAAGTTCGGCGAAGCGCCCATGTTTTATTGGCTCTACACCCTGCTGATCGCCGCCGGCGGAGCATTCGTGCTCCTTATTCCGGAGGGCCAGCTCTTGAAAATCGCTGTTTTTTCCCAGGTGGTCAACGGCGTCGTGCTGCCCTTTGTGCTCATCTTCATGCTGCTGCTGATTAACAAGAAGGAACTGATGGGCGACTACGTGAACACGCGTTTCTTCAACGTCATCGCCTGGATCACCACGGTGGTGATGATCATACTGACGCTGGCTTGGTTCTGGACGCTGCGCTCAGGTTAGATTGGGGTGATCACTACAGACGGCGCGCCCAATACTCAGGTCGTCTGCTGCCGTGGGCGACCGCCTAGATTGTGACTACAGTTTCTTTCTCGGAATAGATCAGGGTGAAGGGGAACCGCCACAGCAGGAATCGCCTGGTGTTGTTCTTTCCTAACGCCAGCGTTCCGGCGCTTCACGGATCGTCTCGGCGGCTTGACGCAGTTCTTCGATGAAATCCGACGCTGCTTTAGGACTGCGCTCCTGATACCAAGCAACCGCGCTCTTGACGTCAGCGATGGCGCCCTGGTGGTATTCAACTCGCTTAGCGGTCATTTACCATCGCCAGCAGCTCGCGATGCAGTTGCTCCCACGGGACGGTCACTGCTTTGCCCGCTTTCAGGTCCTCGATTCTGCGAGCGACTTCCTCGTCCCAGGCTTCTTGAACGGATTCACTCGTTCCCTCAAGACTGTCGAGCAGCGTGTTGGCCAATGCCGCGCGCTCCTCCACAGGAAGGGCGAGCGCACGTCTCAGCAGATCGGAAATCTCCGGACTCATTGGTTTATTCTAACCCGGACAAGCGCACGTTCGCTCCAATGACTGACCGCGCCGCATTCCGCTATTGGCTGCTGGGACTCGCACTGTGCGGAGCCGCGGTTACTGCATGCATTAAATACGGCGACCGCCTGGTCGCCCACTCTGTTGAAGCACATCTCCGTCATACTCACTTGTCGCTCTGGCTCAATCGTGCCCTTCGGCCGCTGGATTTCGTCGTTTTAGCTGCACTGGTGTTCCTGCTCGGATGCGGAATCTGGGTCCTGTCGGGCCGCCAGCTGCGCAGGTGGACCGAAGCGCCGCTACTCCATTCGTGGAGCGCAACCTGGGCCGTCGCAGCCACCGTCATTTTCAAGCGCATCTTCGGGCGCGGTTGTCCCGATCCGACCTATATCCACGATCATCTTTACGGCTTTCATTGGCTGCACGGCAGCGCGCACTGGGACTCGTTCCCGTCGGGAACGGCGGCAATTTCCACTGCAATCCTGTCGGTCCTATGGGTCGTTAGTCCGCGCTGGCGAATAGCCGGCTTGCTCTTCGTCGTTGTCCTGTCAGGCTCTCTCGTGGCTGGGAATTATCACTGGGTCTCGGATGTAATCGCGGGTGTGTTCCTTGGAGTATCGATCGGCTGGTCAACGGTGCGGCTGTTATGTCCCCGGAATAGCCAGCCGCTTGCTTAATGGACGATCCCAAATCTACAGCAACTTTCCCGCCGCCAAATCCCTAACCAGCGTCAAATCCGCCTCCAGGAAATCGTACTTCGGCAGATCCCTAGGCGCGGCCCACTGAATGTCGCGGAAGATGCGGTTCTCGACCTCTCCCTCATATTCCCGCACCACGAAGAAACGCAGCTCGACCATGCTGCGATTGGGATATTCGTGCCGAATGCGCGCCACTTCGTCCCCGATCGTCGCCACAATTCCGATCTCCTCTTCCAGCTCTCGCCGCAGGGCGTCATAGGGCTGTTCTCCGTCCTCAATCTTCCCGCCGGGGAACTCCCACTTCAGCGGCATCGTCTGATGGCGCGTGCGCTGGCACACCAGCAGCTTGCCGTCCTTTTGAATGAGGGCTGCGACGACGTGTTTCATTTTCCGGAGGCTTCCAGTTTCTTTCCCACCAGCATGGCGCAGTACTGCACCAGTTCCTGATGTTCAGCGGTAAAGGCGGCAGGGAAGTGGCTGTCGATATCCAGTTCGCCGACCACCGCGCCATGAACGAAAACTGGAACGACGATCTCAGATTTGGTCTCGAGCGAGCAGGCAAGATAGCGTGGATCTTTGCTGACGTCATCCACCACAACGGTCTGCCCGCTCGACGCCGCCGCGCCGCAAATCCCCTGATTCAGCGGAATGCGGGTGTGCGGCGTCATGGCTCCGTCAAACGGGCCCAGCGCCAGCATCGGTGGCTTCGCTCCCGGCTCAAGCATATAGAAGCCCACCCAGTTGCATTTCAGCATGCGCTCGTGCAGCAGTCTGACCATCCGCTGCATCAGCTCTTGCGCGGTTGGCGACGCCTGTGCCAACTCCGCAACTTCCTTGCGTACTTCCTCGATCTTGCTCGCCACCGGCACCTTCAGAATCTTACCGCACGGCTCGGGTGTGATGCTGTTGTGGAAAACGGTTGTTTCTGAGTTTGATCGTCATGCCGAGGAAGGTCACACGGCCGCTGCCGTTCCCTCCAAGAAGTAGATCGGCCATCTACGTTCGCGTGCTGTCGCCTCCAGATCCGGGTGGGGATTGATGGCGAACGGATGGCGCGCCATGGCCAGCATCTCCGTATCCCAGCGCGAATTGCCGAACGCCGCATCCACCTCTTTGCCGGCCACTTCCTTGAGCGCCTGCGGCTTGCCCGGGCCCGAAGGATTCCGCACTACGCGGTCTGTCACAATTCCATCCTCCAGTTCCGCTTTCACCGCCAGCACGCGGTTTTCTGGAATCCCGAACGGCCGCACTCCGACCTGAATCACCCATTCGTTCGACGACGATACCGCCCAGACTTCGCAGCCATTCTCGTGCAGGCGCTGAATCAACTCCCGCATCTCCGGGAATATGACGCCGGAAAAGTGTCGGGCCATGAACTCCGAAGCCGCCTCCATCATCACCGTTTCGGCAATCCCCCGGTGCATGGTCACCATTTCGGCGTTTATGTCGTCTTCGCTGACCTTGCCCGCCTTGTAGTCCGCGTAGCGGGCCCGCATGGCTATGCCGACTTCCGCCGGCACGACTCCATTCTTGATCTCCCATTCAAAGAACGTTTGTCCGGCATCATCCGACCATAACGTACCGTCACAATCGAATGCCGCCACCCGCGGCGCAAGTCGCAAAACCGTTTCCAGAAAATCACGCTTCGTAGGATAAGAGCTGTGGGGTCCCGAGGTATGCATGCACTTCGACAATAACGTGGGCAGGCGTGTTAGTGCAATCGGCGTTGCTTGTCTCAGATTGTAGATCAGATTGCAGATTCAAGATTGAAGTGGGAAACGATCTGCAATCTCAAATCCATGGAGACTCTGATCAACCCCAATCTCTGTCATTCCGAGCAGAGCGGAATTGCCGATTCTTGTGGCAATTCCGCGAAGTCGAGAGCCTGCCCTGAGCAAGCGACCGCAGGGAGCAGCCGAACGGGAACCCGCTTTGTTTTTTCCAACTTTAATCAGAGCTTCCCTAGAACCTGGAATCGCTCACTTCGCTCTCTCCAGCAGCGCGACATACTCTTCCGGTGTACTGACATTCACTGCGACCAGAGGATCGCTCACCGGAACGTATTGAATGTGCTGTTGATGCTGCTGCTCGATGTCGCGTGCCGTCGCCGTTGCCGGCGCTTGCAGAAAGGCCTCGATCAATTCGCGACCGGCCAAGTAGGGATGGCCGTGCTGCCCGCCGAACTCCGGCGCCACCGCCCAAATATCTCGCGGTGCGCTCTCAAAGGCAGCCTGCAGGATCTGAATAGTCTGTGCGCTGACCGGAGGCCGATCGACCAGCGCGATCACCGCCGCGTCCCGCCCGCGGTTTAGCACCTCGCGCAGTCCCACCTGCAGGGAACTGAACTGCCCGCGGCTGGAGTCCGGGTTGTTCACGATCGTTGCTCCGCAGGCATACACGACCGGGGCCAGCGTTGCTTCATTCTGCCCCGCCACCACGATTACGAAGTCCGTACAAAGCGTCAGGGAACGAATGGCCGCGGAAAGAAAGGTCTCCTTTGAAGGGGTTCGTCCTGAGACCTGCGGCGGCCAGGGCAGAAGCGCCTTGTCCATGTCCATGCGGGCGGATTCGCCTGCGGCCAGTATCACTCCGGCAAAGCTAGGAGAGCGGCTCATGCAGCGAAAGATAGCAGAAAGCAGAAAGAAAGTCAGCGCTCCGACCGGAGACATCCGGACGGACAGCCAGAAGTCGAGCCTCCACCGCTTATAATCACTTAGAACAGATCAAACTGATTCGCGAAAGGTTCGACACCAAATAATCGAGCGGATCTGCATATATAGGCAGATTTCAGGCACTATCCTTCGCATCATGCCCCTTTTTCGCACACTCTGGAATTGGAGGCTGGACAGCGCATCCCTAGTCCGGCGGAGCTTGTTGCTCCCGCGTGGCCTGGATTTGGTTCCGGTCATGGATCGGCGGTCCTATCTATCTCTGATCCGCCAAGTGATGAGCGAGTCGCAGATGAGGTTGAACGGATGTGAAGCCTACCATATCCTGACGACAGTCCGTGCAGTTGTGGAAAAGGTGCCGGGCGACTTAGCCGAAGTGGGGGTATATCGTGGTGGTTCTTCGAAGTTGATTTGCGAGGCCAAAGGTGACCGACATCTCCACCTGTTTGACACCTTCAGCGGACTCCCGGAATTGGGCCCACGGGATACCACAACCGTGTTTTGGAAGGGTCAATTCGGCTCTAGCCTAGAGGCCGTCAGGAAGTACCTTTCGCGCTACCCGAACGTGCACCTCTATGAAGGACTGTTCCCTGACACCGCCAGCCCGATCAAGAGGAACCAGTTTTGTTTTGTGCACCTGGATGTTGACCTGTACGAGCCCACGCGGGCCGGGCTCGAGTTCTTTTACCCGAAGCTAAGTTCGGGCGGTATCCTGATGTCTCATGATTACGACGCACCGGGCGTCCGGGAAGCCGTCAACGAGTTCTTCAAGGACAAGCCGGAGACGGTCCTACAGCAACCCGCGGGCTCACAGTGTTTTGTCGTGCGGGCCGGCCCCGCGTGCACGTGACGCATAGGTTAACCCTGGCGAGTCTAAGGAGACACTGATTAAGGTCAATTCTGTCATTCCGAGCGAAGTGGAATTGCCCGTCCTGCGGGCAATTCCGCGAAGCCGAGGAACCTGCTTTTGTTTTTCCCGAACTTAATCAGAGTCTCCCCGAGTCTCTTTTCGAAACGTCTTTAGCTCGTGAGGCCAAAGCCAACTTACGCCCCCTCGCTTTTTACCCAATCAACATTACGTCACATCAACGGCAGCCGTGGAACTGGAAAGCAAAAGCCCCGGGTTATCACTCCGGGGCTTCTGGCGTTAAACCAATAAGGTACGAACACGGCCTGCCAAGCAAGCCTATCGTGACTCGTCCACGGGTTGGCTGTCAAGGACACGTTGGTGAGTGGAACGCGGAGGGCGGCGGAGTTGAACCGCAGTAGCTGATGAGCCACTCACCGGCTTGGCAAGCCGTGTCCAGTGCCCACGGCAACGCCCTCCAGACATCGGCTTGCCAAGAAGATCCTACGGCGGTTGCGCCGGGAGTAGACGGGGGCATCACGCAAAAATCACAATGTCGCCCAGTTCGGGGATTCCCAATTCGGATGCCGTTTGTGTTAGCGTCACTTGACATACCAGGAGGCCCATGAAAGCCGTTCGCATTCATCAGTTCGGTGGACCGGAAGTTCTCACCTACGAAGACATTCCCGACCCGCAGCTTCGCAAAGACCAGGTTCTCGTGCGCGTGCGCGCCTGCGCGCTCAATCATCTCGACTTGTGGGTGCGCAAAGGATTACCTGGCGTAAAGCTGCCGCACATTCTAGGCAGCGACATTTCCGGCGAAGTCGCCGCAACCGGCGACTACGTCACCGGGTTCAAAGTCGGCCAGCGCGTGTTGGTCGCGCCTATGCACTTCTGCGGACACTGCGCCAAATGTGTCGCCGGGCTGCAGAATCAGTGCCGCGAGTTCACCGTTCTTGGCAATGCCGTCGATGGCGGCAATTGCGAACTGATCGCCGTTCCCGTCGCCAACGTTATTCCCATCCCCGACTCGCTCGATTTCAATCAGGCCGCCAGCGTTCCCCTCGTCTTCCTCACCGCTTGGCACATGCTGGTCGGACGCGCCGGCGTGCGCCCGGGTCAAACCGTGCTCGTGCTCGGCGCCAGTTCCGGCGTGGGCATTGCCGCCATCCAGATTGCCAGGTTGTTCCAGTGCCGCGTGATCACGACCGCGGGAGACGAGTCTAAACTCGAAAAGGCCCGCGCCTTGGGTGCCGACCACGCGATCAATCACTACAAGCAAAAGATCTCCGAAGAGGTCCGCAAAATTACAAACAAAGAAGGTGTCGATATCGTCATCGAGCACGTCGGCGCGGCGACTTGGGATGAGAGCGTCAAATCACTCAAGACTGGAGGCACACTGGTGACATGCGGGGCGACCACCGGCCCCAGCGTGGGAGTCGATCTGCGCCATCTCTTTGCCCGCCAGTTGTCCCTGCTCGGCTCGTACATGGGGACCATGGGCGAGCTGCATGAAGTGCTGGCGCACGTGTTTGCCGGACGCTTGAAACCGGTCGTCGACCATGTTTTCCCGCTGAGCGATCTCCGCGCCGCGCATGAATATATGGAGAAAAGCCAGATGTTCGGCAAGATCGTGGTGACTCCTTAACGATTTCACCATCGAGTACGTCGAGCCCGCCCAGAGAACATTGCTGAGACGGGCGTACAATTGTCGGCGTGTTTTTCAAGATCATCGGCAGCATCTCTGATGTTGAGACGATTGCCTCAGGCAAGACCGTTCAAGAAAGACGCCGGCTTCGAAAGTTTTATGGCGGTAGGCGCTGGAGAAAACTCAAGGGAATGGCGTTAGTCGAGCTGGCCGATGGTACGATATGTCATGCCGAAGTGCATTGGTACGAAGCGCACGGCATTGGCGCGAAAGAGTACAAGATTAAGCGCATCCTTGAGATTCAATGAACCGAAGAAATTCAATGAAGCGAACCGAGCCTCAATTCGTGGTCTGCATCAAGAACAAGGATTACGCGGTCTCGCTTGAATTGCGGAAACTGTATCAGGTGGTCGCCGACGAAACCGCTGCCAAGCTTCATCAGATTCGAGTGATCGATGAATCGGGTGAAGATTATCTCTATCCTCAAGAGTATTTTGTTGCTGTGCATCTTCCCCAATCTGCCGAAAAGGCCATCCTTCGCGCCGCGAACCTCAGAGCCTGATCGTCCGCCTCCGTGCCCCTCCGTGTCCTCTGTGGTTTAGAATGTTTCCATGTCCTCCGAACTCAGCTTCGGCCCTTACGTTGACGTCGAAAACGGCAAGAAGGTGGTCAAGGAACTGACCTTCGGCAATCCCACCCCGGAAGGTCTCATCCTGAGCACCGTGGACGCTGCCGTCAACTGGATGCGCAAGGGCTCAATCTGGCCCATGACCTTCGGCCTGGCCTGCTGCGCCATTGAAATGATGTCCATGGGGGCCTCCCGCTTTGACATTGCCCGCTTCGGCGCCGAAGTCTTCCGTCCTTCGCCCCGCCAA
>Ga0187771_10000205_pt1 | contig 32973 bp, 28 predicted proteins | sample 0116_SJ02_MP15_1_FD_133139 | JGI IMG/M metagenome (GOLD analysis project Ga0187771, IMG submission 133139) | Tropical peat soil microbial communities from peatlands in Department of Meta, Colombia - 0116_SJ02_MP15_10_MG | ecosystem: Environmental > Terrestrial > Soil > Wetlands > Peat | place...
GATACCGGCCGACGGCAGGCCGGAGATGATGGTGATCGGGTGGATGAAGCTCTCGTACAGAATACCGAGCACCACGTAGGCAGCGAAGATCGCCGCCAGGATCAGGATGCCCTGCCCGCGCAAGGAATCCTGGAACACTTGCGCCGTGCCTTGGAAACCGGTGGTGATGGTGGCCGGCAGCCGGTCTTCGCGTTCCAGCTTCTGGATGGCGTCGACCGCCTGCCCGAGCGAGAAGCCGGGCTGCAGGTTAAATGAAATCGTCACCGCCGGCTGCTGGCCCTGGTGGTTGACCTGCAGCGGGCCGACGGTCGGTGTGAACCGCGTCACCGCCGACAGCGGCACCACGGTGCCATTGGTCGTCTTGAGGTAGACGCGCGCGAGATCGTCCGGCCCGAGCTGATATTCGGGTTCGGTTTCCAGAATGACCTGATAGGCGTTGACCGGCGTGTAGATGGTGGCGACCTGGCGCACGCCGAAAGCGTTGTAGAGCTCCTGGCGCACCTCGTCGACGGTGACGCCGTAGACCGCCGCCTTCTCGCGGTCGATGTCGATCGTCACCTGCGGATTGCGGATGTAGAGGTCGGTAGTCACGTCGAGCAAGCCGGGGATCTTGGCGATCTTGTCGCGCAATTCCGGCGCGACGCGGTAAAGCGTCGCCGTGTCATTGGACTGCAACGTGTATTGATACTCGCTCTTGGCGAGCTTGCCGCCGAGATTGATGTTCTGGATCGGCTGGAAGAAGATGGCCAGCCCCGGCACGACATTGGCGTTCTTGCGCAGCCGCGCGGTGACGACGGCGAGACTGTCGCGCTGGTCGCGCGGCTTGAGCGCGACCAGCATGCGCCCGCTGTTACCGACCGTGTTGGGGCCGCCGGCGCCGACCGTGGAATTGACATAAGCCACCGCCGGATCGGCGCGCACGATGTCGGCGACCTTGCGCTGCAGGGCGACGATCCCCGGGAACGAGATATCGGTGGCGCCCTCGGTGATGCCGATCATGTAGCCGGTGTCTTCGGTCGGGAAGAATCCCTTCGGCACCACGACGTAAAGCCAGATCGTGCCGGCGATGGTGGCGAGCGTCACCATCATCATAATCGACTTGACCTTGAGCACCCAGTCGAGCGACCACTCATAGGCCTTGAGCAGAACGCCGAACAAGCGCTCGAAGATACGCAAGACGAAGTTCTGCTGCTCGCCCTCGTGATGGCTGTTGAGCACGCGCGCGCACAGCATCGGCGTCAGCGTCAGCGACACAAAGCCGGACACGATGATGGCCACCGAAATGGTGACCGCAAATTCGCGGAATACGCGGCCGACCATGCCGCCCATCAGCAGCACCGGGATGAACACCGCGATCAGCGAGAAGGTGATCGAAATGATGGTGAAGCCGATCTCGCGCGAGCCCTTCAAGGCGGCCTCGAACGGGCGCATGCCGCCTTCGACGTGGCGCACGATGTTCTCGAGCATGACGATGGCGTCGTCGACCACGAAGCCGACCGACAGCGTCAGTGCCAGCAAGGTCATGTTGTTGATCGAAAAGCCGAAGGCGTACATCGCCGCGCAGGTGCCGATCAGCGAGACCGGCACCGCCAGCGCCGGGATGATGGTGGCCGACACTTTGCGCAGGAACAGGAAGATCACCATGATCACCAGCGAGATGGCGATCGCCAGCGTTTCCTGCACGTCGCTGACCGCCGCGCGGATCGAGATCGAGCGGTCGAACAGGGGCTGCATCTGGATCGACGGCGGCACCTGCGCGCGCATAGCGGGCAGCCGCTCGCGCACCATGTCGACCACTTCGACGGTGTTGGCGTCGGGCTGACGCTGGATCGCCAGCACGATGGCGCGCGAGTCGTTGAACCAGGTTGCGATCTTGTCGTTCTCGACGCTGTCGATGACGTGGGCGACCTGGTTGAGCTTCACCGGCGCGCCGTTGCGGTAGACCACGACCACGTCGCGATAGTCGGCCGCGTGCTCGATCGCGCCGGTGGCGGTGAGCGTCACGCTCTGCTTCGGCCCGGTCAGCGTGCCGACCGGCGTCGAGGAATTGGCCTTGGCAACGACGCTGCGGATGTCTTCAAGCGAAATATTGCGCGCCGCCGCCTCGACCGGATTGACTTGCACGCGCACGGCGAATTTCTGCGCGCCATAGACCAGCACCTGGGCGACGCCCGGCAATTGCGAGATCTGCGGCGCCAGCACGGTCTCGGCGTAATCGTCGATGGTGGACAGCGGCACCGTGTCCGAGCGCAGGCTGACATAGAGCACGGGGAAGTCGCCCGGATTGACCTTACGGAAACTCGGCGGCGTCGTCATTTCGATCGGCAGATTGCGCTGCGCGACCGATAAGGCGGTTTGCACGTCGAGTGCCGCGCCGTCGATATTGCGCCCGAGGTCGAACTGGATGGTGATCTGCGAAATGCCGAGCGATGACGACGAGTTCATCGACGAAATGCCGGCGATGGTCGAGAGCTGCCGCTCGATTGGCGAGGCCACCGAAGCGGCCATGGTGTCGGGGCTCGCGCCGGGGAACGTAGCGGTGATCTGAATGGTCGGAAAGTCCACCGCCGGCAGCGCCGCCACTGGCAAAAGCCGGTAGGCGAACACGCCGAACACGATCAACGACGCCGTCAGCAGCGTCGTCAGCACCGGGCGGCGGATGCAGGTTTCCGAGATGTTCATGGATCAGCTGCCTGCCGCCGGCTTGGCATCCGCCCGTTGGGCACGCACGCTGACGCGCGTGCCGTTCGACAACAAGAGCTGACCGTCGGTGACCACCATCTCGCCGCCGTTCAGCCCGCTCGAGATCACCGACAGGTCGCCGACCGTGCGCTCGACCTTCACCGGCTGCACCTTGGCGACGTCGTTGTTGATCACGAACACGAAATTGCCGGTCTGGCTCACCTGCACCGCGTTCGACGGCACCACCACCGCCGGCTCGATCCGCAGCGTGAGCTCGGTGGTGACCAGCGTGCCCGGCCACAACAACTCGTCATTATTCGGCATGGTGGCGCGGATGGTCACCATGCCGGTCGCCGGATCGACGCTGTTCTCAATCATCGTCAACTGGCCGTTGGCGCGCTTCTGCTCGCCGGGAATGACCGCCTCGATGGCGGCGGTTTCCGCCGCCAGCGCCTGGCGGATCTCCGGCAGCACCTTCTGCGGCACGGTGAAGCTGACATAGACCGGCGCCATCTGGTTGATGGTTGCCATCGGCGTGGTGTCGGCCTGGCGCACGAAATTGCCGACTTTCACCGCCGCCGCGCTGATGCGGCCATCGATCGGCGCGGTGATCGTGCAGTAGCTAAGCTGCACCTTCAGATTTTCCAGGAGCCCAGTGTCCGCCTTGATGGCGGCGCGATAGACGTCGGCCTGCGTCGTGGCGTTGTCGAGATTGACCTGCGGCGTCGCGCTTTTAGCGACCAGGTCGGTGTAGCGCCGCACGTCGCGTTCGGCGCCCTCGAGCTGCGCCTTGTCGCGGGCGATGGCGCCTTCGGTCTGCGCAATCTGCGCCTCGACGGCGCGGCCGTCGAGCGTAAACAGGAGATCGCCCTTCTTCACCTCGGCGCCGTCGCGGAAGTGCACTTGCGTAATAGTCGTGTCGAGTCGCGCCTTGATGGCGACGCTGGCGATCGGGGTGACGTTGCCGAGCGCTTCGATGCGCACCGGCACCGGCTTGCGCTCGGCCATGGCCACGTCGACCGGAACCACCGGCGCGCGCGGCTGCGAGCGCGCGGCTTCGCCATCGCCGGTCCAGAACCCGCGGATAAGCAAGACAATGCCAATCAGGGCGAGCGCCGCCACCCCAAATAGCCACTTTCGCTTCGTCATCGGCGATAAGTCCGGCCTGGGCTATGGTTAAAGCCCTATCCAGGCGCTCCCTAATGCCGCGGAACTGCATATGTTTCGACAATCCAAGGGGCCGCGGTAGCCGCCTTCTACCACATAAACGGCGCCGGGTGCATATCCCTGCGCTCGCTGGTAAACACGCCGGAGACCGAGAGAAGCCTGCCCGCCGGAGCCCCGCGGATGCGCATTGCGACCTGGAACGTCAATTCGATCCGCCAGCGGCTGGATAACACGCTGGCTTGGCTCAAGGAACGCGAGCCGGACATTGTCTGTCTGCAGGAGATCAAATGCGTCAACGAGGCCTTCCCGCGCGAGGCCTTTGAGGGGCTCGGCTACAACGTTGCCGTGCACGGGCAGAAGACCTTCAACGGTGTGGCCTTGTTGTCCAAACTGCCGTTCGACGAGGTGGCGCCTGGCCTGATCGGCGACGATGGCGACGTGCAGGCGCGCTTCCTCGAAGTGCTGGTCTCGACCCGCTCCGGCGTGCTGCGCGTAGTTAGCCTCTATCTACCCAATGGCAACCCGCCGGAAAGTGACAAATATACCTATAAACTCAACTGGATGGACAGGCTTATTGCCTTTTCACATGAACGGCTGAAACTAGAGGAGCCGCTGCTGCTGGCGGGCGATTACAACGCTATTCCGACCGCCGCCGATGCCCGCAATCCAGCCGCCTGGGCGAAGGACGCGCTTTTCCTGCCCGCCACCCGCCAGAAATTCCGCGCCCTGACCAATCTCGGCTTCACCGACGCCATCCGCGCCGTCAGCGACGCGAGCGACCTCTACACCTTCTGGGACTATCAGGCCGGCGCCTGGCAGAAGAACGACGGCATCCGTATCGACCACGTCCTGCTGTCGCCGCAGGCCGCCGACCGACTGATCGACGCCGGCATCGACCGCCACGTGCGCTCCCGGGACAAGCCGTCCGACCACGTCCCGGTCTATGTCGATCTGGATATCGAGGGGCGGTGAAGGCCTGCTGGTGCCGTCCCCGCGAAAGCGGGGACCCAGGAGTCCCGGTCTATGGATAGGTTGCGGAGTACAGGGTCCCGGCTCTCGCGCAAAGCGCTCGGCCGAGACAACGGCAGCCCTACTCCCGCCGCGTCTCCAGCCAGCGCTTGAGATAGACCAGCGCCATCGCCCGCTCGTCTTCGCTCGCTTGCTGGAAGGCGCTGTCATAGAGCCGGTTGATCCAGGCCTGATCGGTGCCGGCGCCGTCCTTGGCATTGTCCTTGGCGAGCGTGAGCCACATCAGCCCGCGCGCCGCCTGCCGCGGGACGTGGTCTCCGGCAAACAGCATGGCGCCGAGCATCGCCTGCGCCTGGCACTGCCCCTTCTGCGCCGAGAGGCCGAACCAGCGCGCGGCCGTGCGCGGATCGTGCGGCGCACCAACGCCGTCGAGATACAGCCGCGCCAGATAATATTGCGCTTCCGGATCGCGGAAATAGGAGGCGGCATAGCCGAACATCTCGCGCGCGCGGTCGGGATCGCGCTTGATCGGTGTGTTGGGGATGCCGTCGAGATAGTAGTGACCGAGCGCGACGAAGGCGTTGGCGACAAAGCGCGCCTGCGGCGTGTCCGGATTGTCGTCGGCATGATTGTCGGCGATGCCGCGGTAATACTCGAAAGCCTTGAGGTCGTCCTGCACCACGCCGTCGCCTTCGGCATACATGCGCGCGAGCTTCCACTGCGCCACGGCATGGCCCATTTCGGCGGCGTATTCGAGTGAGTGGACCGCCTTTGCCTTCTCGCCGGCCTTCAGCCAGCGTGCGCCAGAGCGGAACGCCTCCATCGCCGTGAGCGGCGGCGCCACCGCGACGGTGCTGGCGGACCTGGTGCCGTCGAACGCCATCGCAGGCGCCGCCATCAAGCCAGCGCCGATCACCGCCACGCGCAGGAGGACGTCAGCTATCCGCATAACACGTCTTCTCGCCCGCCCCGCCCGGATGCGTGACCGCGCCGTTGACCGCCGGCCCCACCTGCTCCGCGTATTTCCATAAATAGCCCGAGCCGTATTCGCCCTCGCGCGGCTTCCACTGCGCCTTGCGCTTGGCCAGTTCCTCGTCCGACAGCTTGACGTTCAGGCTGCCGGCCTCGGCATCGATCTCGATGATGTCGCCGTCGCGCAACAGGCCGATCGGCCCGCCCACCGCCGCTTCCGGCCCGACATGGCCGACGCAGAAGCCGCGCGTGGCGCCGGAGAAGCGGCCGTCGGTGATGAGCGCCACCTTGGCGCCCATGCCCTGGCCGTACAGCGCGGCGGTGGTCGAGAGCATCTCGCGCATGCCGGGGCCGCCCTTCGGGCCCTCGTAGCGGATCACCAGCACCTCGCCTTGCTTGTAGGTGCGGCGCTTGACCGCCTCGAAGCAGGCTTCCTCGTTGTCGAAGCAGCGCGCCGGCCCGGTGAACTTGAGCGCGCCCGTCATGCCGGCGACTTTGACAATGGCGCCTTCCGGAGCGAGGTTGCCTTTGAGGCCGACCACGCCGCCGGTCGCCAAGAGCGGCTTGTCGGCCGGGCGCACCACGTCCTGGTCGGGGTTCCATTTCACCGACTTCAGGTTCTCGGCGATGGTGCGGCCGGTGACGGTCAGGCAGTCGCCGTGCAGATAGCCGTGGTCGAGCAGCGTCTTCATCAGATTGGGCACGCCGCCAGCTTCGAACATATCCTTGGCAACATAACGGCCGCCCGGTTTCAAATCCGCGATATATGGTGTCCTTTTGAAGACTTCGGCGACGTCGAACAGGGTAAATTCGATGCCGCACTCATGCGCGATTGCCGGCAGATGCAGCGCGGCATTGGTCGAGCCGCCGGTGGCGGCGACCACGGCGGCGGCGTTCTCCAGCGCCTTGCGGGTGACGATGTCGCGCGGGCGGATGTTCTTGACGATCAGGTCCATGATCATCTCGCCCGCCAGCATGCAGAACTTGTCGCGGATCTCGTACGGCGCCGGCGCGCCAGCCGAGTAAGGCAGCGCGAGCCCGATCGCTTCCGAGACGGTTGCCATGGTGTTGGCGGTGAACTGCGCGCCGCAGGCGCCGGCCGAGGGACAGGCGTTCTCCTCGAGCGTTTGCAGGTCCTCGTCCGACATCTGCCCGACCGAGTGCTTGCCGACCGCCTCGTAGACATCCTGCACGGTGACTTCCTTGCCCTTGAATTTACCGGGCAGGATCGAGCCGCCGTAGATATAAATCGACGGCACGTTGAGGCGGCACATCGCCATCATCATGCCGGGCTGCGACTTGTCGCAGCCGGCGACGCCAATCAGCGCGTCATAGGCGTGGCCGCGCACGGTGAGCTCGACCGAGTCGGCGATCACCTCGCGCGAGGGCAGCGAGGCCTTCATGCCAGCATGGCCCATGGCGATGCCGTCGGTGACGGTGATGGTGCAGAATTCGCGCGGCGTGCCGCCAACCGCGGCGACGCCTTTCTTCACCGCCTGCGCCTGCCGCATCAGCGCGATATTGCAGGGGGCGGCTTCGTTCCAGCAGGTAGCGACGCCGACAAACGGTTGATGGATCTGCTCCGAGGTCAGCCCCATCGCGTAGTAGAACGCGCGATGCGGCGCGCGGTCGGCGCCCTCGGTGGCGTGCCGGCTCGGCAACTTGCTCTTCAAATTGGTCTTGGCTTCCATAACCTTGTCGTCCCCCGCCCAAGTCCTGCCGGCGCATTGGTCCCGCCGGCTTGATCGCGAGGCCCCCGGCCCGGCGTTAAAACCTTAAAGCCGGGCGCCAGCTTGTGCCGCTACGGCGCCTTCGATCTCCGGGAAGGGTATGGCCAAATCGCGGCGCAGCCGGGATGATGATCGTGTAAAGCTTAAATGTTCTAAACCTGTTGCAGCTTAGCCACAGCCATCCACAGCCGTCCCCCCAATGCCCCTGCCCCGCAAGCTGCGGCGAAGATTCTTCGACCGCCCGGTACTCGAGGTCGCTCCCGAGCTGATCGACGCCACCCTTCTGGTTAACGGCGTGGGCGGGCGCATTGTCGAGGTCGAGGCCTATCACCACACCGACCCGGCCGCCCATTCATTTATCGGCCGCACCGAGCGCAACGCCGCGATGTTCGGCCCGCCCGGCTGTGCCTACGTCTACCGCTCCTACGGCATTCACTGGTGCCTCAACTTCGTCTGCGAGGAGGAAGGCTCGGCGAGCGCTGTGCTGATCCGGGCGCTGGAACCGCTCAGCGGAATTGCTGCAATGCGGCGGCGGCGCGGGCTCACCGACGAGCGCGCGCTCTGCTCGGGGCCGGGCAAGCTGTGCCAGGCGCTCGCCGTCACCCACCGCCACAACGGCCTGCCGCTCGATGAACCCCCGTTCGAATTGCGCGCGCGGCGAGACACCCCGGAGATCGCCGTCGGCGTGCGCATCGGCATCAGCAAGGCGGTCGAGCATCCCTGGCGCTTCGGCCTGAAGGGGTCGAAGTTCTTGAGCCGACCGTTCAAGCCCTAGCCGTCATTCGGGGGGACCGCCCGGCAGCGACCCCGGAAACTACAGGCGAAACCCCGCCGCGAAGCCGAGCTCGCGCTTGGCCTTCTCGCTCGACACTGCGCCGTCGTCTTCCGCGATGTTGTAGAGCCCGTGCCGGCCGCGCGCGAGCGCGAGCACCGTGGCCTGCGCCGCAGCATCGATATACAGCGACGGCGGCTTGGCCGGCGCCTCGAACCAGGTCCCCGGGCCGTAGAGATAGCCGTAGCGCAACACGATGCCCTCCGGCAGCGCGAGCACGGACTCCTCCAGCGCCTTGACCCCTTCAACCGTCCGCGCGACGGCGCGGTCGCCGTTGAGCGGATCGCTTTCGACACGCGCGCCCGCGCCCGGTGCATAGATGAAGGCGATGCTTTGCGCGACCATGCGCTTAACGTTGGCAGCGCGCGCGGCGCCGACCAGATTGCGCGCGCCCTCGATGCGCAGCCGCGCATTGCGCTCAAGCCCTTCCTGGTAGCGCGGCGGCATCGAACACGTCGACCACCACCGGCGTCGCGCCAAGCGCCGCGCCAGCGGCGGCCTTGTCCGCCGGAGCGCGTGGTGCCGACGACGGTGTGCCCGACGTGGCACAAGAGCGGCGTCAGCCGCCGTCCGATGACGCCGCCGGCTCCCGCGAGAAAGATCTTCATGCCGATCCTCAGTAGGAAATGATGAATTCGCAGCCGGCGGCGGTGGGGAACTCGCGCGTGATCCGGCCGCGCGCCAATTCGAACTCCACCGTGATGGCGGCGTCGTGACAGCACAGGTAGGCGTGGCGGCCGTCGGCGGCAAAGCCGAAGCCCATCGGCGCCTTCGGCGTCGGGAAGCCGGCGATTTGCTTGAGCGTCATCGCATCATAGACCGCGGCGTAGTTGTCGACATGCGAGGAGACGCAGAGATAACGGCCGTCCGGCGACACCCGTGCACGGCGCAATTGATTGACCGCGCCGGGCGCGCCTTCGATCGCCACCGTATGGTGGCGCGCGTCGGTGCGCGTATCGAAAGCGTGCACCGCGCCCTTCCAATGCGCGCAGACATAGAGGGCCCAGCCGTCTGGCGACACCGCGATGCCTTCGGCGCCGTGCGGGATCGGGATGGTGCCGATCACGCGGCGCGAGGCGGTGTCGAGCACGGCTACCGCGTCCTTGGTCTTGAACGAGGCATAGAGCTTGCCGGTCGCATGGCTGATGGCGATCCAATGCGGGGCGCCGCCGACCGGAATGCGCTCGACCCGGTCGTTGCCGGCTCGATCGCCAGCACCGCCTGGCCGAGCTCGGCGCTCGACCATAACGTGCCGGCCGCATCGATCATCAGCGAATGCGGCGCGACGTCGTCGCCGACGTCGATCAAGCGCTCGAGGTGTTTTTCCGCCAGATCGATCACCGCGATGCGGCGGTCGGGGTCCTTGTTCTTGCCGAAAATGCCGCCGCCATAGACCGAGGCATAGATCTTGGCCCCCTCGGGCGAGCGGACCATCTCGTGGGTGGAGGCCGGCATGTCGAGCTCCGCTGTCTTGGCGAGCGTCGCCGCATCGAAGAACTGCACCTTGTTGGCGCTCTTGGCGGTGAGGACGAGGTTCGGCCCGCCCGGCTGGTTGTTGGGGTCGGTCATGCTGCCTCGTCTCCCGCATGCAAAGCAGCGCGAAGCGAAAGCGTAGCGGTGCTCCGCTGATCCGGGACCGTTCCGAGTAACGGCCTCGCGAAGGTCCCGGTTCTGCAGCGCATCACGTCGCTACGCTCGTGCAGCGCTGCGCTCGGGACAAGCATGCTATTCCGCCCCCTTCAGCCGCTCCATCGCCTCGGCGATCTTGGCTTTGCGCGCCAGCGCCTCCTCGCGCTTTTCCTTTTCTTCCTCGACCACCTCTTCCGCCGCGCGCTCCATGAACTTCGGATTGTTGAGCTTCGCGTCCGAACGAGCGATGTCGGCGTCGGCCTTGCCCATTTCCTTGCCGAGCCGCGCGCGCTCGGCGGCGAGATCGATGACGCCCTTGAGCGGCAGCGCCGCCACCTCGCCGCGCACCACGAGCTGCACCGAGCCGGCCGGCGCGCTTGCCGCCGACGTGATCTGCGACACGCGCGCGAGGCGCTTGATGAACTCGGCCCAACGCTCGGCGCGCGCCTGTGTGTCCGCCGACGCACCGGCGAGCACCAGCGGAATCGCCGCGGTGATGTTCATCTCCGCGCGCAGCGAGCGGATGGCGGTGACGAGATCGATCACCCAACCGATTTCCGCCTCTGCCTTGTCATCGGCCAGGCCTTCGAGCGTCGGCCACGCCGACAATGCCAGCAGCGCGTTGCGTTGCGGCGCGGAGGTGACCGCCCACAATTCCTCGGTAATGAACGGCATAAACGGGTGCAGCAGCTTGAGGATTTCATCGCGCGCCCAAGCAACCATGGCCTGCGTCTCGGCCTTTGCCGCCGCATCGGCGCTGGTGAGCAAAGGTTTCGCCAGTTCCAGATACCAGTCGCAATAGATATTCCAGACGAAGCGATAGGCCGCGTTGGCCGCATCATTGAAGCGATAGTCGACGATCCCTTGTGTGATCTCGGCCGCTGCTTTCGCTGTCTCGTGCGCCATCCAGCGGTTGAGCGTTTCCTTGGCGCTGCGCGGGTCGAAGCCCTCGACCGTGGCGCAGCCGTTGATTTCGGCAAAGCGCGCCGCGTTCCACAGCTTGGTCGCGAAATTGCGGTAGCCCTCGACACGCTGCGTCGCCAGCTTGATGTCGCGCCCCTGCGCCGCCATGGCGGCGAGCGTGAAGCGCAGCGCGTCGGCGCCGTACTGATCGATGAGATCGAGCGGGTCGATGACGTTGCCCTTCGACTTCGACATCTTGGCGCCCGAGGCGTCACGCACCAACGCGTGGATGTAGACGTCCTTGAATGGGATCTCCTTCATGAAATGAAGACCCATCATCATCATGCGGGCGACCCAGAAGAAGATGATGTCGAAGCCGGTGACCAGTGCGCTCGTCGGGTAATAGCGCTTGAGCTCCGGCGTCTCGTCCGGCCAGCCGAGCGTGGAGAACGGCCACAGCGCCGAGGAGAACCAGGTGTCGAGAACATCGAAGTCGCGAACGATCGGGTGAATGTCCAGCGGCTCGGGGCGCGCAAACCTTTCAATCCACGGAATCACATCGGCGCCGCCATCGAGCACAACCACCGGCGTCTTGTAATGCACTTCGGCTAACTTAATGGCTTCTTCTTCGGTTTCCGCGACAAAGAAGACGTCTTGAGACGTCGTCAATTGATTTGGACCGGTGAGCTCGAAGCCATACCACGCGGGAATTCGATGTCCCCACCAGAGCTGGCGCGAGACGCACCAAGGCTGGATGTTCTCCATCCAATTGTAATAGGTGCTTTCCCAGTTCTTCGGGATGAACTGGGTCTTGCCCTCACGCACGGCAGCGATCGCCGGCTTTGCCAGCTCCTTGGCGTTGACGTACCATTGGTCGGTCAAGAACGGCTCGATCACCGCGCTCGAGCGGTCGCCGTGCGGCACGGCGTGGGCGTGCGGCTCGATCTTCTCGACCATGCCCATTTCTTCAAGCCGCGCGACGATCTGCTTTCGCACGGCGAAACGTTCGGCGCCGTGCAGCGCCAGCGTCTGCTCAAGCTCGCTTGAAGCCGGCACGCCGGCGAGGAAATCAGCATTGTCCTTGAGCGCGAGGCGCGCCTCTACGCTGAAAATATTGATCTGCCGCAGATTGTGGCGCTTGCCCACCTCGAAATCGTTGAAGTCGTGCGCCGGCGTGATCTTCACCGCGCCCGAGCCTTTCTCGGGAACGGAGTATTCGTCGGCAATGATCGGAATCTTGCGGCCGACCAGCGGCAGGATCACGTTTTTGCCGACCAGCGCCTTATAGCGTTCGTCATCCGGATGCACCGCCACCGCAGTGTCGCCCAGCACGGTTTCCGGCCGCGTGGTGGCGACGACGACGAAGGTCGAAGGATCGTTCGCATCGAAGGTCTTGCCTTCGATCGGATAGCGCAGGTGCCAGAGGTGCCCCTTGGTCTCGACCTGGATCACTTCCAGGTCCGAGATCGCAGTGAGCAGCTTGGGGTCCCAATTGACCAGCCGCTTGTCCTTGTAGATCAACCCCTCGCGGTAAAGCGCGACGAACACTTTGAGCACCGCGCGCGAGAGCCCCTCGTCCATGGTGAAGCGCTCGCGCGACCAGTCGCAGGAGGCCCCTAATCGCTTCAATTGATTGACGATGGTGCCGCCCGACTCCGCCTTCCACTCCCACACGCGCTTCAAGAACGCCTCGCGGCCCATCTCGCGTCGGCCGGGCTGCTTCCGCTCCATCAACTGGCGCTCGACCACCATCTGCGTGGCGATGCCGGCGTGATCGGTGCCCGGCTGCCAGAGCACGTCACGGCCACGCATGCGCTCGAAGCGGCACAGGATATCCTGCAACGTGTTGTTGAGCGCATGGCCCATATGCAATGAGCCGGTCACGTTGGGCGGCGGGATGACAATAGAGTAAGCCTCGGCGCCCGCGCGCTCGGGGCGGTCGGCCTCGAAGGCGCCCGCCGCCTCCCAGGCCTGGTAGATGCGGCCTTCCACCTCGGAGGGTTGATAGGTCTTATCAATCATTGTCGGTTTTGCTGCAGCATTTGGCGGGGTACAAAGCCCGCCACGCCACGAGTGTCAACTTTGCCGGCCAATTCCACCCCATCAAGCGGCAGCGCCGCCAGCGCCATCACGCTCTTGGCGCTCGCCTCCTTCGCCGCCCAGGCCATGGTGCGCTCGACCGACGCGCTCTTGCCGCAGATCGCCGCCGATCTGCGGGTGAGCGTGGGCGAGACGTCGATCATCGTCACCTTCTACCTGCTGGCGCACGGCTCGGTGCAGCTCATCATCGGCCCGATCGGCGACCGCATCGGCAAATACCGCACGGTCGCGCTGGCGGCCGCCGGCGCGACCATCATGGTGGCGCTGTGCGGGCTCGCCCCCTCGCTGCCGTTCCTGGTCGCCGCGCGGCTCGGCAGCGGGGCTGCCACCGGCTGGATTATTCCCTTCGCTCTCGCCTTCGTCGGCGATGTCACCCCCTATGAGCGGCGCCAGCAGGTGATCGGCCGCTTTCTCTCCGGCCAGATTCTCGGCCAGATGTTCGGCCAGGCCGCCGGCGGCGTGCTCGGCGATTATTTCGGCTGGCGCAACGTGTTTTTCATTCTCGCCGCCATGCTGGCGACCGCCACCGCCGGGCTGTTCTACGAGCTCTGGCGCAATCCGCTCACCCAGGCGAGCCACGCCTCGGCGCAGCCGGGCCGCGGCTTTGTCGCCGACTATACCACGGTGCTGCGCTCGCCCTGGGCGCTCACCGTGATCGTCGTCGCTTTCGGCGAGGCCGCGGCGATGTTCGGTGCCTTCACCTATGTCGGTGCCGATCTGCATCTGCGCTTTGGCGTCGGCTTCACTTTGGTCGGCCTGTTCGTCGGCACCTTCGCGGTCGGCGGCATGATCTACAGCCTGTCGGTGCATCTGTTGTTCGAGCGCTTTGGCCAGGTCGGCCTCGCCGCGACCGGCGGTCTTATGCTGGCGCTCGCCTATGCGGCGATTGCGGTCGAGCCGCATTATTGGATCGCGCCCGCCGCCATCACCGTGATCGGGCTTGGCTTCTACATGCTGCACAACACGCTGCAGACCAACGCCACGCAGATGACGCCGGAAGCGCGCGGCACCGCGGTCGCGATCTTCTCCTCCGCGCTTTATCTCGGGCAGACCGCGGGCGTCGCCGTGGGCGGCTTTCTGTTCGACCGTTTTACCGGCGTGCCGCTGTTTCTCGGCGCCGGCGGCGCGCTGTTGCTGTTGGGACTTTGGTTCGCGCGCCAGATCAGGCGGCGGCGCACCGAGACGCGTTAGCGGCCACGCGAGACGCGCTCGATCTCCGCCCGCACGATGCGCTCGACCAGACTCGGCAGGTTGTCGTCGAGCCAGGACTTGAGCAGCGGGCGCAGCATTTCCTTCACCAAGTCCTCGAGCGTGCGCGCGTTTTGCCCGATAACGGTATGCGCCAGCGTGTTGAACGCGCTGTCCACCGCGGCGATGGTCGAGGGAGAGATTAGCGGGCGCTCGGGCACCTGCGCCGGCCGCGGTGCGACGACCGGCTCGGCGGTCGGCGGTAGCGGCGCCGGCGTGACCGGCCGGCGCGGCTCCTCGATGATGCGCAGCGCGGGCTCGGCCGGCGCATCCAGCGGCCGATCGGTGAAGACGATGTCGGAAGAGGCGTCGATCGTGCGGAAGGCCGGCGTCGTTGTTGGTGACTCGGCAGGTGCTGGCGCGGCCATGGCTTCGGTCAGATCGAGCACGTCGCCGGCCGGCGCGTCCGCCGGCGCGTCAAACTTCGCGAGCATGGCATCGATTTCGTCCTGGCTGTTGGCGACCGCCGCAGGCGTCGGCGCGGGCGGCAGCGAGGCGCGCGCCGCCGGGCGGCTTGCCGCTGCGGCGGTCGGCTCCGGCGGCTTGGCCGCCTTGCTGGCATCGTCGTCGGCAATAATGCGTCGGATCGAGGCCAGAATTTCCTCCATCGAGGGCTCTTGCACCTTCGCCGTTTGGCTCATTCCACGCTTCCCGACCGCACTTTTCGCAACGCGCGCCGTCGCCGGCTGCCACCGGCGCCAAGCGCGAGCGAATCACCGCCTTAAGGACCTTTTATACGCCAGCGGCATCGTGGTGTGGCAGGGCGAAGTGCGGCCTGGCAGCAACGATCTGTGGACACCCGGCGGAGCCGGTTCAGCGCCCATCTGGCGTGCGCACACCTGCCCAGCTATCGCGCACCTGTCGGTAGTGGACGGTAGCGTCATAGGTCGTCACGTTGAGGCCGAGAACCTGGGGCGACAGCCGCCCGACCGCCGCCAGCAAGGTGTAGGACGCCACCACGCGGTCGTGCTGCGCGGTGACCAGCGCGACGCGCGCGTTGACCAGCGTCTGCTGTGCGGTCAATACGTCGAAGGTGGTGCGCTGGCCGACGCGCGCTTCCTCGCGCACGCCGTTGAGCGCGATTTCGGCCGCCTGCACCTGTGCTTCGGTGGCGCTGATGTTGGCTTTTGCCGCATCGAGCTGGCCCCAGGCCTGCACCACGCTCTGCCGCACGGTGTCGCGCGCGGTGTCGAGGTCGAGGCGCTTCTGCCCGAGCGTCTCCTTGGCCTGGCGGATCAATGAATATTCGACGCCGCCCTGGTAGATCGGCACGCTCAGCGTGCCCAGGATCGACGCGTTATAGGCGTTCATAACGCTGAGGCTTTGCGTGCTCAGCCAGTTCTGCATGAAGCTACCCTGCACCGACACTGTCGGATAGAGCGCGCTCTCAGCCACCTTCACCGCTTGCAGCGCCACGTCGACATTGTATTCGGCGTCGGTGACCGCCGGATTGCTGGCCGTACCTACCGCGATGGCGCTTGGCAGAGTGTGTGGCGAGAAGCGGTCGACCGGCGAGGCCGGCGCTAATTTGCCCGGTTGCACGCCGATCACCTGCCGATAGGTCGCGACCGAGGCGGTGTAATTGGCCTCCGCCAGCAGCACCTGCGAACGGCCGGCGGCCAGACTCGACTCCGCCTGCGCCACATCGGTGCGCGTCACCTCGCCGACATTGAAGCGGTCGCGCGTCTGCCGCAATTGCTCCTGCAGCACCTCGACGTTGCGCCGCTGCAGGTCGAGGATAGCGGCGTCGCGCAGCAAATTCATGTAGGCGGTGGCGGCGGCGAGCAGCACGGTCTGCTCGGTGACGCGTAGCGCCGAGCGCGCGGCAAGCACGGCGCTTTCCGCCTGTCGCGTTTTGTTGGCGGTCTGGAAGCCGTTGTACAGCGTCTGCGTGATGGTGGCGCCGAGCGAAGCCGGCGAGTTGTAGCCGGCAAGCGTGCTCCAGGTCTCCACCCCGCCGGTTACTGCCTTGCTGGTGGTCGAGGAGGTCTGCTCGCCGGCGGTGCCGGTGACCGTCACCTTGGGCCGATAGCCGGCGAGCGCCTGCGGCACGCCTTCGTCGGTGGCGCGTGTGGCGGCGCGCTGCGAATTGAGCGAGGGATTATTCTGATATGCCTGCACCAGCGCCTGCTCGAGCGTGTCACCGCGCGCGACCGACAGCGGGATCGCCGCGCAGGCCGCCATGCCGGCGAAAACTCCGCTCAGCCAGATTCTGCGAGGCCTTTGCATCGTCTCAGCCCAACCCACACGCCGGCGGCGCATCGCACCCTGCGAGTCACATTGATGAATTGGGAACCTTATTCGCCCGGACCTGCCGATAAAACCCCCTGAGGCCCGCCGCCCACGCAAAAGGCGGCGGCTGGGGTTTTTCCGCCACGTTCGCGAACCGGAACCCGGTTAGAACGCGAAAACGGGTGTTTTCGCGAAGCCCGGCAGCAGCGTTGCTGCAGCATCGAACACCGGACGGCCGCTCACCTCGCCGTCGCTGCGCGTGTAGAGCATGGCTTTCCCGCCGGGCCCCGCGCGGAGCACGCAGACCAGCCGGCCGCCATCCTTGAGCTGCTGGCAGAGTGCATGCGGCACAACTTCCGTGCCGCCCTCGACGACCACCACGTCATAGGGCGCGCCTTGCGCCCAGCCCTCGGCGAGCGCGCCGCTCACGACCTCGACATTGCTCTCAGCCGACAGCGAATCGCGCGCCGTCTTGGCGAGGCCGGCCTCCTGCTCGAGCGCGACCACCTGCCGCACGAGGCGGGCAAGCAGCGCGGCGGTATAGCCGGTCGCGCAACCGACATCGAGCACGCGGTCGCTGGCGGTCACGTCGGCGGCCTGCAACAGCTTGGCCAGCACCATCGGCCGCAGCAGCCGACGGGCGTCGCCCACCAGAATGTCGAGATCAAGGTAGGAAAGTGAAACCGAGGCCGGCGGCATGAAGCGCTCACGCGGAACCTCCAGCATGGCGGAAATCACCCGCAGATCGGTGACATCGGCGGTACGGACCTGGCCGTCCACCATATGGCGGCGCGCGGCGGCAAAATCGGTCATCGTTAACCTCGGGGAATGCGGGGAATGCGCCGCTTTTCTGCGGCAACCATCCCCAAAAGGCAAGCCAGCGGGCACATTGTCTGGACAACGGGGCTCCTATATAGGCAGGGTGTACGCAGCGCCGACTTGCGCTGGGTCAAAAGGCCACGTGGCGGAGTGGTTACGCACCGGTCTGCAAAACCGGGTACACCAGTTCAATTCTGGTCGTGGCCTCCAGCCTTCGCGCCTAGGGCGCTTGGGTTGGCACGCCAGCCTCAGCTCGCGAAGGTTGCCCGTCGAAGCCGCGAAGGCGGGCGTCCCCGAAATGGGCCGCCCATTACACTTTGCAAAGCAAACCGGGCTTTGTTATAGGCCCGTCACGCTCAAACCGGCGTGTTCCCTGGTAGCTCAGCGGTAGAGCATTCGACTGTTAATCGAATGGTCGCTGGTTCGATCCCAGCCCAGGGAGCCATCTCTCCCGCCCGACCTTGCAAAGCCCGCCCCCGCGAGAGGCCCTGATGCCCTCGACTGATTCCCTTACCACCGACCTCTACGAACTCAACATGGTCCAGGCCTATCTGGATAAGGCCGACGATCGGGAGGCGGTGTTCGAATTCTTCGTGCGGCGGCTGCCGGCGCGGCGCGGCTTCCTGCTCGCTGCCGGCCTGGAGGACGCGCTAAACTATCTAGAGACTTTGCGCTTCTCCGCCGCCGACATCGCCTGGCTCAAGAGCACCGGCCGCTTCCGCGATAACCTGCTCGATTATTTGGCAGGCTTCCGTTTCACCGGCGATGTGCACGCGATCCCGGAAGGCAGCGTCTGTTTTCCCCACGAGCCGCTCATCCGCATCACCGCGCCGCTTCCGCAGGCGCAGCTCGTCGAATCGCGGCTGATCAACATCCTGCATTTCCAGACATTGATCGCCTCGAAGGCGGCACGCATGGTGCTCGCCGCGCCCGGCAAGATCCTCTCCGACTTCGGCCTGCGCACCGCGCACGGCGCCGAGGCCGGGCTCTATTCGGCGCGCGCGAGCTACCTCGCCGGCTTCGTCGGCGCCGCCAATGTGCTCGCCGGCGAACGCTATGGCGTGCCGATCGTCGGCACCATGGCGCATTCCTACGTGCAGGTGCACGCCGACGAGATGACCGCGTTCGAGAACTTCGCCCGCGCGCGTCCGCAAGACGTGATCCTCCTGATCGACACCTACAACACCGAGCAAGGCGCGCGCAAAGTGGTCGAACTCGCTCCGCGGCTGCAAGCGGACGGCATCGCCATCCGCGGTGTGCGCATCGACTCCGGCGACTTGATTGAAAGCGCCCGCATGGTGCGCCATATTCTCGACGAAGGCGGTCTGAAAGACGTCATCATCCTGGTGAGCGGCGGCATCAATGAGGATGTGCTGCAACGGATGCTGAAGGAGAAGGCGCCGATCGATGGCTTCGGCATCGGTGTCAATCTCGCCGCCTCGGTCGACGTGCCGGCGCTCGATTGCGCCTACAAGCTGCAGGAATATGCCGGCACGCCGAAGCGCAAATTGTCAGAAGGCAAAGTCACCTGGCCCGGCCGCAAGCAGGTCTGGCGCGCCTACGACGCCGACGGCCGCATGCGCGGCGATATTCTCTCGCTGGAGAGCGACACGCAGCCGGGCGAGCCTTTGGTTGTGCCGGTGATGCGCGCCGGCAAGCGCGTCGCGCCGGCACCGACGCTGGCGCAGGTCCGCGAGCGCGCCCGGCGCGAGCTCGCACGTCTGCCCGGCCCGCTGGCGCGCCTGGAAACGGGCTTCGACTATCCGGTGCAAGTGGCCGATGCGCTTACCGCGCTCGCCAAGGACATCGACGCCAAGGCGCGCGGCTGAGCGAGAGCCGGCGTTCTGAAAGCGAGGCTATGATGCCGATCGCCTATGCCATTGAACCCGACTTGTCGGCGGAGGAATTCCGCGCCGTCTTGATCGCTTCGACGCTGGGCGAGCGGAGGCCGGTCGATGACCTGCCGCGTCTGCACAAGATGCTGCGCAATGCCGACATCATCGTCACCGCGCGCGATGGCGGCCGGCTGGTCGGCGTTTCGCGCGCGATCAGCGACTTCGCCTATTGCTGCTATCTGTCCGATCTCGCGGTCGACGCCGCCTATCAGCGGCAAGGCATCGGCAAGCGCCTGATCGAGGAGACGCGCGCCAAGGCCGGCGAAAACGCGACGCTGATCCTGGTCGCCGCGCCGGCCGCGGACACCTATTATCCGCGCATCGGCATGCAGCCGCACAAGAGCTGCTGGATCATCCCGCGCGCCCGCTGACGTTCGCTTATTGGCGCGCCGCCGTCCCGGCCCGGTTCCAGCCACGCGCGCCCTCGCCGTAAATCTCGTGACCGCTGTCAGTCACCACCACGGTGTCCTCCAGCTTGATGAAGCCACGGCTTGGATGCGGCAGCGCGGTCTCCACCGACACCACCTCACCGGCTTCCAGCGGAATGTCGGCATCGCTCGCCGGATAGGGCACCGGCCCGCGGTCGGTGAGGCGCGGCGCCTCGTGGCTCACCATGCCCATGCCGTGGGCGAGGAATTCGAGATGATTGTGGTGCTTGGATTTCTCCACCAGCAGCCGTCCAGCGGCATAGATCTCCCGCCCGAGCGCGCCTGCGCGGATCGGCCGCATGGCCGCGCGCTGGATGCCCTCGATTTCGGCCAGGAGATCGACGAGTTCGGCGTCCGGCTCGCCCTGGATCGCCATGCGGCAGACGTCGCCGATATAGCCGCGATAATTGCCGCCGGAGTCGATCGACATGATGTCGCTCTTCTCCCATTTCTGGCCGGAGGGCGCGCGGTTCAGGCTGGTGCCGCAGGTGATCAGGCAATATTCGAAGACGAGGCCGCGATTGGTCTCGGCGCGGCGCAAGGCCTCGACCACCTCGGCCTTGCTCACGCCCGGCGCCGAACCGGCAATCACCTCCTGCATCGATGCGATCACCGCTTCCGAAGCGGTCTTCAGCAAGGCGAGTTCAGCCGGCGACTTCTTCGCGCGCTGGCGCTCCAGCACGTAAAGCGCGTCGACCCATTCGGACTCGGGAAACGCCGCGCGCAACACCAGCGACGCATCATACGGCAAAAAGCCGAATTCGGCGGCGATGCGTTTGGTCGCAAGCCCCGCCTTGCGGATGTAGTCGACCGCCTTCTGCATGGCGTCGACCGAGCCGGCCGTGTTGGTCTGCGTCTCCGGCGTCCACAGCGCTTTCACCTGCGTCTGGAACTTCTCCAGGCGGTGGCCGATATAGGCTGCCTTTTCCGGCGCGCCCTTGGCATAGACGAACACCGGCAGATAGCGGGTGATGCCGGTGGCATCCATGTAATCGAAGAAATTGGCGCGGTGGCCGCCCAGCAGATATTGCACATTGTGCTTCGAGGTGGCGATCACCACGTCGATGCCGGCCTCGTCCATCAACCGGTCAAGACGCGTGTGATCGAACGGGATCGCAAGGCCGCTCTGCGGCTGGGCGCTGACATTCATGGCTGCCTCCCTGATCGCCGGCTTCTGCGGCCGGTCACTGGTTGAGCCTAGCGCATGAGCCGGCACTGAGGAAACCGGTTTTACGCGGCAAAATGGTGTGAAACCGCATGGCTTTTGCCGATTTGCGTCCTCAACTCCTTGCGACGCCGATCAGCTGGTCGAGCTTGGCCGGATCCTCGCGCAAGCTCCGGCTCGATCCGTCGAAGACGATCCGGCCGCGGTCCATCACCACCGTGCGCGGGGCAAGCTCGAGCGCGAGCCGCGTGTTCTGCTCCACCAGCAGCATGGACAGCGCGCCGTCCTCCGTCAGCTTTTTCACCGCGCGGGCAAGTTCTTCGACGATCACCGGCGCCAGCCCTTCGGAGGGCTCGTCCATCAACAGCACGCTCGGATTGCAGACCAGGGCGCGGCCGATCGCCAGCATCTGCTGCTCGCCGCCGGACAAATGATTGCCGCGGTTGCTGGCCCGCTCTTCCAGGCGCGGAAACAGGTCGAACACGGCGCGCACCGTCCACGCCCCCGGCCGCGCCGCGACTTCGAGGTTCTCCTTGAGCGTCAGCGAGGGGAAAATCTCCCGCTCTTGTGGCACCAGTCCGAGACCGGCGCTGACGCGGCGATAGGTGGCGAGTTGCGAGATGTCGTTGCCGTGCAGGCGTAGCGTGCCGCCGTGCAGCATCGTGTGCCCCATGACCGTCGCCAGCAACGTGCTCTTGCCGACACCGTTGCGGCCGATGATCGACACCGTCTCGCCTTCGCCGAGCGACAGCCGAATGTCCTCGAGCACCACCGTCTCGCCGTAGCCGGCCGCCACGCCCTCGAGTGCGAGCGCTTCCTTAAGCATGCGCGCCTCCGCCCTGGCCATGCGCCTGCCCCAGATAGACCGCGCGCACCTGCTCGTTGGCCATGATTTCGGCCGGCGTGCCCTGGGTGAACACGGCACCCTGCACCAGCACGGTGATCTCGCGGGCAAAGCGCATCACCACGTCCATGTCGTGCTCGATGATCAGGATGGCGATGTCGGGATCGAGCGCCGCCACTACGTCGAGAATGCGGTGGCTCTCCGAAGAGGGCACGCCCGCGGCCGGCTCGTCGAGCAACAAAACGTGCGGCTTCTGCGCCAGCGCCACGGCGATTTCCACGAGGCGCTGGCGTCCATAGGGAAGTTCGCGCACCAGCTTGAGCGCGTCGTCCACCAGCCGCAGCGACTCGAGGTGATCGAGCGCCTCGTCGATGACCGCTCGCTTGGAACCCGCCGGGCGCCACAGATTGTTGCAGTTGCCGTCGCGCTCGCCGATGGTCATGCAGATGTTCTCGAGCACGGTCAGCCCGCGGAACAGCTGATTGATCTGGAAGGTGCGCGCGATGCCGCGCCGCGCGCGATGCGCCTGCGAGGTCGCCGTGATGTCGTGGCCGTTGAGCAGCACGCGGCCGTCCGTGGGCGCCAAAACGCCGGTGATCAGATTGACCAACGTGGTTTTGCCGGCGCCATTCGGCCCGATCAGGGCGCGCCGTGCCCCGCGTTCCAACGTCAGATCGACGTCGCGCGTGACGTGGAGCGCGCCAAAGCTGCAATTGAGCCGCTGCACTTCGAGTGCGGCGTGCGGCGTGCCGCTCATCGCTTCACCCATTTCTGCACGCGGCGCCCGGCGTGCTCGACCAGACCCGCGAGTCCGCGGCGGGCGAACAGCACCGCCACGATCAGCAGCAAGCCGATGCCGAACTGCCAGAATGTCGGGCTGAGCTTCGACAACTTGTCTTCCATCACCATGTAGACGAAGGCGCCGACGAACGCGCCATAGAGGCGGCCGGTCCCGCCCAGGATTAGCATCACCATGAGCTTGGCGGAGGCGTCGAAATCGAACACGGTCAACGTCACGAAGGCGTTGGTCTGCGTGAAAAGGCCTCCGGCGACACCGGCGATCGCGGCCGAGATGGCATAGACCGTCACCAGACGCGCATGCACCGGCGAGCCGACGGCATGCATGCGGCGGATGTTCTCGCGGATGCCGGTGAGCGCCTGCCCGAAGGGCGAGTACACGATGCGGCGCACGAAAAAGAAGATCACCGCCAGCACGGCCAAGGCATAAAGATAGTTCGTGTGGCCGTACAGATCGTACTGGAAATAGCCGAGCAGCGGATTGAACGACAATCCGGGCAGACCGTCGTAGCCGCCGGTGATGTCGGACCGAAGATTGCCCGATTCCTGCAGCGTGGCGGCAAACGCGATGGTCAGCATCAGCAAGGTCAGCCCGCGATAGCGCAAGATGAACCAGCCGACCACGGCACCAACGAGGCCCGCCGCGAGGCCGCCGGCGATGATGCCGCTGATCGGCTCGCTCCAGCCGAGCTTCATCGAGGCGAGCGCGACCGTATAGGCGCCGAGGCCGAAGAAGGCCGCATGGCCGAGCGTCACGATACCGGCACAGCCCAGGATCAGGTCGAGCGAGAGCGCGAACATGATCATGATCAGCACTTGGCTGCCGAACGTCATGCGATCGGGGAAGACGAAGAAGCAGGCGACCGCGATCAACCAGGGCAGCGCCTCGGGCAAACGGAAATAGTGGCGCCGCACGAGGAATTCGGTGGCGCGCGCGCGGGCCGCTTCCGCCGCCGGCGAGCGGGTCGTGGTTTCATTCGCGGCCATAGAATCCCGCCGGCTTGATCAGCAGCACGACCACTGTGATGGCGTAGATGAACAGGTTGCCGGCCACCGGGAACGCATATTTGCCGCCGGTGTCGATGATGCCGATCACCAGTGCGGCGAGCAGCGTACCCTTGAGGCTGCCGAGTCCGCCGACCGCGACCACGATGAGGAACAGCACGAGATAGAGCACGGCGAAGCTCGGCGTCAGCCCGAACAGTTGGATAGCGAGGCCGCCGCCGAGCGCGGCGAGCGCCGAACCCAAGGCGAAGGTCAGCGTGAACAGGCGGTCGACATTGATGCCGACCGATGCCGCCATGCGCCGGTTGTCGACGGCGGCGCGGATCTTGGCGCCGATATTGGTCTGCTCGAACGCGTACCACAGCACCGAGATGAGCGCCGCGCCGAGCACGATGAGGAAGGCGCGATAGCTCGGGAACGAGCGGAAGCCGAGATTGACGTCACCCTGGAGCCAGGCCGGCAGCGGGACCGATTTGGGGATCGGCCCGTAGAAGTAGGTGAAGGTGGCGATCGCCATGAAGGCGAGACCGATGGTGAGCAGCACCTGCTCGAGGTCGGTCGACTTGTAGAGGCGGCGATAGAGATAGCGCTCGAACGGCACGCTGATGACGCCGACCGCAGCCGACGCAATGACGAGCGACGACACGAAATCGATGCCAAGCGAACGTGTCAGCGAGACGACGAAATAGCCGCCGGCCATGGCGAAAGCGCCGTGCGCCAGGTTGACGAAGCCCATCAGCCCCATCGTCACCGAAAGGCCGACGGAGGTGATGAACAGGAACATGGCATAAGCCAGCCCGTCGAACACGATGCTGACGGCGATGTTGGCGATATGCGGCACCGGCTGTCGTCCTTAAGAGAACGCCGCCGCGCCTTCCATGCGCGGCGGCGCCGTTCGTTGTCAAACTGGCCGGGTCAAGAACCGCAGCGGCCGATCTTGAGCTCCTTGCATTCGTCCTTGACCGCCTTGACGGTGTCGAGGACCCTTTCGCCGAGCTTGCCGTCCGGCTTGCGGTAGATCTCCATGGCGTGCTCGTCCTCGACCACGTCGCGCGTGCCGGAATCGATCATGACGTGGCCGCGCGGGCCGTTGGTCGACCAGCCTTTCAGCGCGGTCACGACCTCAGCGCCGTCGCTGAAATCGCCGTTCAGCTTTTTCACGGTGTCGAAGATGGCATGCATGCAGTCCCACGCCGCCGCCGACATGAAGTCCGGATAGGAGTCGGCACCGTAGGCCTTGTGCCACTCGGCGACGAAGGTCTTGTTCTGCGGATTGCCGAGATCGCGCGCGTAGTGGCCCATCACGATGGTGCCGATGGCGGCATCACCCATGTCCTGCAGCTTGTTGTCGGGAACAAGATCCATGGGGCCGATCAGCTTGATGCCGGCCTTGCGCATGCCGAGCTCGCCATAGGCCTTCATCACACCGGCCGCATGCGCACCGGAAGGAATGAAGACGTACATGCAGTCGGGATGCTCGTCCTTGATCTTCTGGAAGAACGGCGTGAAGTCCGGCACCTGCACCGGCGAGCCCATCGGGACCGAGTCGACGATCTTGCCGCCCGCCTTCTCGAAGCCGGTCTTGAAGGCCTCGGTCGAATCCTTGCCGGGCGGGAAATCGGTATAGGCCATGGCTACGGTCTTGCAGCCGATCTTATTGTAGGCATAAGCGCCCATCGGGAACGCCGGGTGCCACATGCTGAACGACAGCCGCACGATGTAGGGCGACAGATTGGTGATCCAGGCCGTACCGGCATTGGCGATCAGCATCGGCACTTTCGCCTGCGTCAGCACCGGCGCGAGCGCGATGGCCGACGGAGAGAAGGAATAGCCGGTCACGATCTGCACCTTGTCGTTGGTGATCAGCTCGGTCGTGACCGTCTTTGCGACCGCGCCGGTCGGCGGGCCTTCGTCGCGCTTGATCAGCTCGACCTTGTACGGCGCGATGTCCTGCGCGTGCAGCTTGACGTAGAGATCGAACGCGTTGTCCATCTGGTGGCCGAGGTCGGCATTGGCGCCGGAAAACGGCACCACAACGCCGACCTTGACTGTCTGCGCCTCTGCAGCGCTGGCGATCGTTGCCGCCAGCGCGGCAATCGCCAGAGGTCGTAAAATTTGCATGTCATCCTCCCTGCCATTTTTGTAATTAGTTTGAAATCCCACTGTCCTGTATGCCGAGCCATAGGCTTGCGCGCTAGATTGACCTCAGTCGCGCGCATTGGTCAATCGCCATCGCCGTCGCGATCGCCGTGCGACCGCCAAACGGGCCAGCAATTCGTGTCTTAGGGCAGGATCGACGGGCGCGATCAGGCGGCCGCGCTCTTGGCGACGACCGGCGCGGCGGCGTCGGCCGCTTCGACCTCCGCCCGACGCTTGAGCATCATGTCGAGCGAAGCGATCTCGACCCGATTGCGTCCGTTTTCCTTGGCGCAATAGAGCGCGAGGTCGGCCTGTGCCAAAAGCTCATGCATGTCGAGGATCACGTCGTCGCAATGCACCAGGCCGATGCTGACGGTCGCGCCGACCGGGCGGTTGTCGACCTCGAGCGCAGCTTGCGCGAAGCTCGCGCGGATGCGTTCGGCCACCGCCGTCGCCTTCTCGCGGCTGGTGTCGGTGAGCACAGCGGCGAATTCCTCGCCGCCCAGGCGACCGAGCAAATCGGTCGTGCGCACCGACTGGCGCGCGGTGAGCGCGAACAGTTCCAGCGCACGGTCGCCGAGCGCATGGCCGAAGCGGTCGTTGATCGACTTGAAGTGATCGAGGTCGATCAGCAGCACGGCGGTCGGCCGCGGATTGGTGCGGTGCTGCTTGGAGAGCGCCGCCGCGTCCTGCAGGAAGGCGCGCCGGTTGGCGATGCCGGTGAGCGGATCGACCATGGCGGCGGTGCGGTGGCGCAGTTCGGTGCGCTCCTTCGCCATCGCCAGGAGGATGAAGGCGATCGAGATGGTGAACAAAAGCGCCTCGAACGACAGCACGGTGAGCCACACGCTGCCATAGACGTTGCTGGTCACCGACCACGGCAGCACCGCGATCAGCGGCGTGCGCAGCAGGAACAGCGCGCCGTGCGCGAACAGCATGAAGATCGCCGGCCAGCGCGACACCAGCGTCTCGTTGCGCCCGCGCCAGAATTCGTAGGAGGCGAGCCAGGTATAGCTGGTGATGATGCCGGTCGCGATCAGCGCGCGCATTTCGATGGCATTGGCGAGCACCGGCAGGCGGCAGATCAAGAGCCACAGCACCGCGCCGGTCACCATATAGACCGGCTCGGCCGGGCGGCCGTCGAACACGCGCGCGCCGGTCCAGGTCACCGCGAAGGAGGTGAACAGAAGCGCGTTGGCAAAATCGATAGTGATCAGGTCCGGCACCGAGCCGTACATGCCGAACATGACAATCGAAGCGGCGCGGATCAGATGGGCGAAGCCCCACCAGGCCACGGCCTGGATCGCGGTGTTCTGCACCCAGGCGAACAACAGCAACAGACCGAGGATTGCCTCGACATAGATGGTCACCATGAAGAGGGTATTGACGTCGAGGTTCATCGATCGCTACCGCCCAGTCCGCACCCAGATGCCGCTATTTTTCTTGTCTTGCCCCGACGATTAGACCGCCCCCGGTAAAAAGTGGTGAATGTGTCCCGATACCATCGCGCTAAGCGTCGATATGGTTTCGGGGGTGTTGCCGGAAACGGCCGTAGTTGAAGCGATCACGGGATCAGCACCGCTTTCGCGGGCATTTTCCTCTCGAAGAGGCCGTCTTGTCGCCCTTTAAGGGGTCCACTAGGGTCGCCAAATCCTTACCGCACCACTGGGAACCCGGCATGCAGATCCGCGACGGCATCGTTGACGCAATCGGCCATACGCCGCTGATCAAGCTCAAACGCGCCTCCGCAGCGACCGGCTGCACCATCCTCGGCAAGGCGGAGTTCATGAATCCGGGCGGCTCGGTGAAGGACCGCGCCGGCCGGCAGATGATCCTGGAAGCGCAGGCGCGTGGCGAATTGCGCCCGGGTGGACTGGTGGTGGAGGCGACCGCCGGCAACACCGGCATCGGCCTCACTCTCGTCGCCAATGCGCGCGGCTACCGCACGCTCATCGTCATCCCGCAGACGCAGAGCGAGGAGAAGAAGGATATGCTACGGCTGTGCGGCGCCGAACTCGTTGAGGTGCCGGCCCTGCCCTACGGCAATCAGAACAATTACCAGCATGTCGGCCGCCGCCTCGCCGACGAGCTCAAGGCGACGGAAAAGAACGGCGTCATCTTCGCCGACCAATGGAACAATCTCGATAACCGCAAGGCCCATTACGTGTCGACCGGACCGGAGATCTGGCAGCAGACCGAGGGCAAGATTGACGGCTTCATCTGCGCCATTGGCACCGGCGGCACGCTCGCCGGCGTGTCGCGCTATCTGCGCGAGCAGAAAAAGGACATCGTCATCGGCGTCGCCGATCCGCGCGGCGCGGCCATGTACAATCTGTTCGCGAACGGCGAAGCCAAGGCAAGCGAAGGCGGCTCGATCACCGAGGGCATCGGGCTTGGCCGCGTGACCCCGATCATCGAGGACCTCAAGGTCAATCACGCCTATCTGGTGCCCGACGAAGAGGCGATCCCGCTCCTGTTCGATCTGCTCTTGTACGAAGGGCTCTGCCTCGGCGGCTCCTCCGGCATCAATGTGGCGGGCGCCATCCACCTGGCCAAGGAGCTCGGCCCCGGCCATACCATCGTCACCGTGCTCGCCGATTACGGCACGCGCTATCAGTCCAAGCTGTACAATCCGGACTTCCTGCGCTCGAAGAATCTACCGGTGCCGGAATGGCTGGAGCGCACGACCGACATCAAGCCGCCATTCAAGTAAGGCGCTGCCTTTCGTCCTAAATCCGCCCGGGAAATCTCGTGCGGAGCGCCTTCAAAAAAACGTCGGCAATCTTGCCGAAGCCAGCCTCCGTCGGGTGCAATTCATTGGCCCAGTCGCTGGGGGACAAGGTGCCCTGCGTGCGGATATAGACGACATTCCGGTTCTGTTGCTCGATCTGCACCAGCAGGCGATCGAGCGACAACAGCACTTGCTTTACGATCGCCGCGGCCATCGTCGGGTCGGTCCAACCGCGCAAATCGAGCGACGGTTTGAGCCAGGGTCCGAGGCCGCAGACGCCTTGCCCGTTCGGCTGCGCAAAATCGTAGCCATGGACGAAAATGACGCAGTCAGGAGCGACCGCATTCCGAATCTGGATGAGATCGGCATAGGCCGCAGCGACCACGCCGACGATGTCCGCGAGCCGTTGCTGGTCGATGCCATGAGCTGGATCGTTGCCCTCAACGAATTGCCTGAGCCACAAGCAGAATTGGTCACCGGCGATGTCGTTGCCGCCGGCCGAAAACAACAGCGCATCGAAGGTGCCGTTCGACGGGTCGGTCAGGTTGTCGATAATGCGTTTTCGCTGGGCGACGCCGAGCATTTGCGTCGCCACATCGCCGTAATGCGCCATGTTGAGGATGAGCGGGAACGGCGGTCCGCCGCGTTGGATCCACCCGATCGTGTCGCGTGACAGCGGATAATCGAACCAGGAGTCTCCCTCGGCGAAAATATTCAGTGGGTCGCCTCCGACCCGCGCGGCCAGCGCCTTGGCGGCGACGCGACGAGCGGCAACCGCCGCCTTGTGTTCGACAAGCCGGTTTTGCCGATCGAGCGCGATCTGCGCCTGCGTCGTTTCGAAAGCTATTGGGTCCGTCCGGGCCGTCGCCACGTCCGCCTCCGGAAACGTTTTAATCGCTGGTCTAAAACAACGCGAAACGGGATGAATAATACAACCACAGATATATTTCGTCGAGATGAACCTATGGCGCTTTTGCCGCCTTCCGCCGAGCCGATGGCGAGACTTTGACAGGTGTGCAACATTGCCGCATTCCACTGAGCCGATGCCGATGCCGACCGAGTGCCTGTTCCGCGACGACAGCTATCTCAAGCAATGCATGGCGCGCGTGGTGGCGCTCACCGCGCAAGGCGGCATCGTGCTCGACCGCACCGTGTTCTACGCCAACTCCGGCGGCCAGCCGGGCGACACCGGCACGCTTACCACCGCAGACGGCGCGCGCATCGCCATCGACAATGCCGTCTATACCGATGCGGCGAAAAGCGAGATCGCGCATGTGCCTGCGGCCGGCGCCCCCACTCTCAACGTGGGCGATGCAGTCACCGCGGCCATCGATTGGGACAAGCGTTATGCCCGCATGCGCATGCACACCGCGCTGCATCTTCTCTCCGCCGTGCTGCCCTACGCGGTGACCGGCGGCTCGGTCGGCGAGAGCGAGAGCCGGCTCGATTTCGACATCCCGGAAGCTGGCCTCGACAAGGACGCCATCACTGCGCGCGTCAACGAGATGATCGCCAGGAACGCCACGGTTTCCAGCCGCTGGATCACCGACGCCGAGCTCGAGGCCAATCCCGGCCTGGTCAAGACCATGTTGGTGAAGCCGCCGATGGGCACCGGCCGCGTGCGGCTGATCGAGATCGCCGGCCTCGATTTGCAGCCTTGCGGTGGCACGCATGTGCGCGCCACGGGTGAGATCGGCCAGGTGTGCGTGACCCAGATCGAGAAGAAGGGCAAACAGAATCGCCGCGTGCGTCTTGCCTGGGCATAGGAGGAAGCAAAGCAATGAGTGACGCCACACAGCCCGCCAGCCGCTGGCTCAAGACTACCGCCTGGCTCGCCGACGCCCTCGGCAAGGTCGTCGTGGTCGACGCTTCGTATTATCTGCCGACGCAGAAGCGCGATCCGCAGGCGGAATATCTCGCCGCGCACATTCCCGGCGCGGTGTTCTTCGATCTCAACGCCATCGCCGACCACACCACCGAGCTGCCGCACATGCTGCCGGGCGCGCACCAGTTCGCCGAAGCGGTGGGCGCGCTCGGCATCGCCGATGGCGACACCATCGTCGTGTATGACGCGACCGGCCTCTATTCGGCGCCGCGCGTGTGGTGGACCTTCCGCATCTTCGGCGCGAAGAACGTGTTCATCCTCGACGGCGGCCTGCCAGCCTGGAAGGCGGAAGGCCGCCCGCTCGAAGCCGGCGGAGTGAGGCGCGCGCCGTGCACCTTCAAGGCGGCGCTCGACACCGGCGCGGTCGCCATGGTCGCCGACGTGCAGCTCGCGCTCGAGGAGAGTAGCGCGCAGGTGGTCGACGCGCGCTCGGCCGGACGTTTCGTCGGCCGCGAACCCGATCCGCGCCCGGGCCTGCGTCCCGGCCACATGCCGGGGGCGCTCAACGTGCCGTTCACCGATATCCTCGACAATGGCCGTCTCGCTGGGAAAGAGAAAATCGCGCAGGCCTTCGCCAAGGCCGGCGTCTATCTCGACAAGCCGATCATCACCACCTGCGGCTCCGGCGTCACCGCCGTCGTGCTGGCCCTCGGGCTCGACGCGCTCGGCAAGCCGCTGCCGCGCATCTATGACGGCTCCTGGGCGGAATGGGGCGGAAGGCCCGATCTGCCGGTGGTGAAGGATTAGCGCGCGGCGCATCAGCGAGTGCAAGCGCCAAGAATCAAGAGGGCCCCGCTAAGCTCGCGGGGCCTTCGCTGCTAGACCACGGAGCGGACTAGTTCGCCTGGCTCGCTTCCAGGTTCTCATGATAGGCGTACGGATTGACGCCAGCGGGAGCGTTCTCGAAGATGCCGGTTGCGCGCACGGTGCGCGCCGGCGCCGGATCGAGACCCAGCAGCGCCTGCGCGAGGGCCGAGGTCCCCTCCTGCGTGTTGTTGTTCCACACCGGCGCCGTGTTCGCCGTGCCGAGCTCAGGATCGTAGGACTGGGCGAAGGCCGGCGCACCAAGCAGCCCGGCGAGCGTCGCGGTCAAAATCACTGTCTTCTTCATTGCAATGTCTCCATCTTGTAGCAGGCGATCGCGGAGCGATCCCTGTGCGCGACAACGTGGTGACGCGTGTGCAGCTGCGTTTGAATGATCTTGCCGCGTTCGACGATGAATTGCGCAATCGCGCCGCGACGTCCCCGCGCATTACCAAATTGTAATTGTGCGCGCTCCGCTTACCGGAACTGGGCCGCGTAAATCCCGCTCGCAGTGTTGTGAAATGCCGTGAACGCCGCGCTCCCGCGCCGTTTATCGCTAAGCCATTGATGCAAGGCGATAACTCGTAACCGGGGCTCTGCCCGGCGCGCGTCGCATGAATGTCATGCGAGCGCTCCTATCGCCGAGCACGCATCCGCTTACTATTAGCGACAGTGAGACTCATGCAAACAAGCGTTTGAGGAAACGCCCAATGGAGGGAGGTGAAACGATCGACAGGAGACAGAGACCATGGTCCATGCAGAAGAAGGCGCCCCGCCCGTCGTCGGGTTCAATCCACCGGAGATCACGCGGCGCCATCTTGCGGCCTGGGACGGCATGCATGCCGACACGGTGCAGGTCGTCCGCCACGAGCCCTTCGAATACAGCTACCAGGGCCCCTATCATCTCCTGATCGCCTGCGAGCGCGCCGAACGCTACGACGGCGAAACCAGTGTCGAAGGCCTGCCGACGTCGGCCGCGCGCAATCTCTCCGGCAAGCTAACCTTCGTGCCGGCCGGCCGCCGCTTCCACGGCTGGCAGAAGCCGCGTGCGCTCACGCGCGTCACCTATTTCTACATTGACCCGCGCGCGCCGCTGCTCGATCCCGAGCTCGATTTCGCCGGCATCGAGTTCAAGCCATCGATCTTCTTCTACGACCGCGACTTGTGGGAGACCGCCACCAAGCTGACTGCGCAGGTGGAAGGCGCGCCGTCGGCGCGGCGCGCCTATGCCGAGGCGCTCAGCGTCGTGCTGCTGCATGAATTGCTGCGGCTCAACGACGGCGTCACGTCGCAGGCGCCGGCCGCGCATGGCGGCCTCGCCGCCTGGCAGCAGAAAACGCGTGGCCGACTACATCGAGGAGCACCTCGCCGACGACGTGCCGCTGGCAAGCCTTGCCGAGCTCGCGCGCTTGAGCCCGTTCCACTTCTCGCGCGCGTTCCACCATTCGTTCGGCCTGCCGCCGCATCGCTATCACATCGAGCGGCGCATCGAGCGCGCCAAGAGCCTGTTGGCGGATCTGTCGCTGTCGATGACGCAGATCGGCCAAAGGCTCGGCTTCAGCGAGAGCAGCGCTTTCGCCGCCACGTTCCGCCGCGTCACCGGCCGCACGCCGAGCGACTACCGGAGACGTTTGCAATAGGCGAGCAGGCTCCCGACTGCCTACCAAACGTCATTCCGGTGCGCCGTACCGTCCCGGAATGACCGCGCCTCGAATGCCCCACCCTAGCCGCCGCGCCCGCCGGCTGCTTATATATGAAAGACCGCATGTGACTCGGCACCGCGGCGGGGAAGCCCATGATCTTCCGCCAGCTGTTCGACAGCGTCTCCGGCACCTATTCCTATCTGCTCGCCTCGCGCAGCGGCGGCGAGGCGCTGATCATTGATCCCGTGCTGGAGAAGGTCGACCGCTATCTGCAATTGATCCGCGAGCTTGACCTCCGGCTGGTCAAGGCGGTCGACACGCATCTGCACGCCGACCACATCACCGGCTTGGGC
>Ga0187771_10000207_pt1 | contig 32868 bp, 32 predicted proteins | sample 0116_SJ02_MP15_1_FD_133139 | JGI IMG/M metagenome (GOLD analysis project Ga0187771, IMG submission 133139) | Tropical peat soil microbial communities from peatlands in Department of Meta, Colombia - 0116_SJ02_MP15_10_MG | ecosystem: Environmental > Terrestrial > Soil > Wetlands > Peat | place...
GAGAGCGGAGCCGTGGACGCGCTTCTGCTCGCCTGCGCCGGGCTGGAGCGGATCGGCATGGGGGAGCGCATCACCGAGAGGCTGGACCCCCGCAGCTTCGTTCCCGCGCCCTGCCAGGGGACGATCGCGCTCGAGGCTCGTGATCGGGGGGTGCCCGCCGGCTGCTGCGCCGCTGCCGACCACGCCGCGACCCGGGCGGCGGCGGTGGCGGAGCGCGCCGTGCTGGCCGCCCTGGGCGGAGGCTGCCTGCTGCCCCTCGGCGCCTGGGCGCGACCGGAGGAGGGGCGGCTGGTGCTCAGCGCCGCGCTGGCCGCCCCGGGCGGGATCAGGCGCTCGGAGCGGGTCGGTGACCTCGATGCCCCAGCCCCTCTCGGCGAGCAGGTCGCCGCCGACCTCCGGTGACGGACGTCGAGCGGCCGCTGGCGGGACGGCGGATCGTCGTCACCCGGGCTGCCGCCCAGGCGGGACCGCTGAGCCAGCACCTGCGCCACCTGGGTGCCACGGTGACGGAGGTCCCGGCCGTCACCATCCAGACCACCGCCTCGGCCGACGAGCTGCGTGCAGCGGCGCGGCGGCTCCGGCAGGGGCGGCCACCCCGGTGGCTGGCCGTGACCAGCGCCAACGCGGCGCAGCGGCTCGAGGTGCTGCGGTTGCCCGAGGACCTGGCCGGGGTGCGCGCCGCCGCGGTGGGCTCGATCACCGCCCACACGCTCAGGGGTATCGGCATCAACGTCGAGCTGGTCGCCTCGGGGACGGGAGCCGCCGAGCTTGCCGAGCTGCTCTTGACTGCCGGCGCCGGCGGAGGCACGGCCTGGCTGCCCCAGGCGGAGGCCGCCCGGCCTGAGCTGTCCGAGCGTCTCCGGCAAGCGGGCACCCGCCTGGAGGTCACCGTCTGCTACCGGACCGTGGCTGCCGCGGGGCTCGGCGAGACGCTGCGAGCAGCCCTCGCGGCTGGCATCGACGCGGTCGCTCTGATGAGCCCGAGCACAGTTGAGGCGGTGTTCGCCGCCCTGGGTGCCGAGGCGCTGCGCGAGCCCGTGCTCGTCTGCGGCGGCGAGACCACCGCGGGGGCGCTGCGCCGGTGCGGGCTGGAGGCCTCCGCGGTGGCCGCGACCTCGGACCCCGAGGGCATCTCGACCGCTCTGGTCCGAGCCCTGCGCCGCCCCCTGCCACCCAGCGACTAACCTGGGGCGGCATGGCTTTTCCCGAGGAGCGACTCCGCCGCCTTCGCCGGACGCCGGCGCTGCGCCGCCTGGCTCGCGAGACGCGGCTCAGCCCAGCCGACCTGGTGCACCCGCTCTTCGTGCGCGAGGGCATCCCGGTGCCGGCCGACCTGGTGTCCCTGCCCGGGCACCGCCAGGAGACGGTGGCCAGCGCGGGGGCCACGGCCGAGGAGGCGGTGACCCTGGGCATTGGGGCGGTGGTGCTCTTCGGGGTCCCCGCTCGCAAGGATCCGCTGGGCAGCGAGGCGTGGAACGACTCCGGCATCGTCCAGACCTCCCTGCGGGCGCTGCGGCAGCGCCTCGGCGATGCCTGCGTGCTCATCGCCGACTGCTGCCTGGACGAGTACACCGATCACGGTCACTGCGGCGTCCTCCGCGAGGACGGGTCGGTGGACAACGACCGGACCATCGAGCTCTACGCGCGCGCCGCGGTCTCGCAGGCGGCCGCCGGGGCCGACGTGATCGCCCCCAGCGGGATGATGGACGGTCAGGTGGCGGCGATCCGGGCCGCCCTGGACGAGGCCGGCTTTCCCGAGACGGCGATCCTCGCCTACACCGCCAAGTACGCGACGGTGATGTACGGCCCGTTCCGCGAGGCCGCCGACTGCGCCCCGAAGAGCGGTGACCGGCGCGGCTACCAGATGGACGTGGGCAACTCCCGCGAGGCCGTCCGGGAAGCGCGGCTCGACGCCGCCGAGGGGGCCGACATGCTCATGGTCAAGCCGGCGCTGACCTGCCTCGACGTCATCGCCCGGGTCAGAGCGGCCACCGAGCTTCCACTCTTCGCCTACAACGTGAGCGGCGAGTACGCGATGATCCACCACGCCGCCCGGGCCGGGGCGTTCGACGAGCGGGCGGCGGCGCTCGAGGCTCTGACCGCGATCCGCCGCGCCGGCGCCGACACCGTCATCAGCTACCACGCCCTGCAGGCGGCGCGGTGGCTTCGCGAGGAGTGACCCAGCACCAGGATGAGACCCCCGACCGACCCGCGCCGCCTCCCCTTCCTCATCGCCACCACGCTGGTCGTGGTCGCCGCCGTGATCGCCCTGGCAGTCGCCATCGACGGTGCGGACACCCCCGCTCCGGTGGCCGCGGCCACCCCGACCCCAAGCCCGACGCCGACTCCCTCACCGACTCCGTCGCCGACGCCGATCGCCGCGAAGGCGGTCGCCGGCACCCCCTGCAGCTCGGCCAGCTTCGGGCCGGCTCTCTCCCCGCTCAACCCGCCGAGCAAGGTCCACGTCTACAGCGCCGCGCCGGCGACGACCATCGACGCGAGCAAGCTCTACCTGGTCACCCTCGACACCACGCGCGGCAACATCCAGCTCTGCCTGGAGCCGAGCCTCGCCCCCAACACGGTCAACGTGATCGCCACCCTGGCGCGCAACGACTACTACAACGACATCCCCTTCCACCGGGTGTGCCCGAACGCCTCTGACAGTTCCTGCGGGGGCTCCCTGGCCATCGCCCAGACCGGCGACCCCAACTGCATCGGCAACGTCGGCGCCAGCACCTGCGGGCAGGGCGGCCCCGGCTTCCAGTTCAATGACGAGCCGGTCAAGGCCAAGTACACGGCCGGCTGCGTGGCCATGGCCAACAGCGGGGCGAACACCAACGGCTCGCAGTTCTTCATCTGCACGGGGGACGACACCAGCGAGGGATGGACCGGTTACAACCTCTTCGGGGTGGTCTCATCGGGTCTCAACGTGGCCCAGGCCCTGCAGAAGGGGGACGTGATCGAGTCCGCCACGGTGCAGGAGCAGGCCTGACCGAGGCGGCGAGGTGAACGGCCCAGGGCCGGGGACGGTCGCATGAGCGACATGAGCTCGCGGAGCCTCCGCGAGCGCGCCGCGGGGGTCATGCCGGGCGGGGTCTCGAGTCCGGTGCGCGCCTACGCGGCGGTCGGCGGTGAGCCTCCCGTCATCGTCCGGGCCGAGGGCGCCCATCTGATCGACGCCGAATCGGTGCCCTACGTCGACTTCGTGCTCGCCTACGGCCCGCACATCCTGGGTCACAACCCCCCGGCGGTCGTCGAGGCGTTGCGGCGGCAGCTGGAGCGGGGGGTGGCCTACGGCCACACCACCGAGCTCGAGGTCGAGCTGGCGGAGCGGATCTGCGCCGCCCTGCCCGGGACGGAGATGGTCCGCTTCGTCAACTCCGGCACCGAGGCCACCATGTCGGCGGTCCGCCTGGCCCGGGCGGTGACCGGCCGCGACCTGCTGGTCAAGTTCTCGGGCGGCTATCACGGTCACGCCGATGCCCTGCTGGCGGCGGCGGGCAGTGGTGTGGCGACCCTTGGCCTGCCCGGCTCGGTGGGGGTGCCGGCCGGCGCCGTCGCCGACACCGTGGTGGTGCCCTACAACTCGGTGGAGACGGTGGCGGAGGCCTTCGCCGCCCACCCCGGCCGGATCGCCGCCCTCCTGGTCGAGCCGGTGGCGGGCAACATGGGCTGCGTTCCTCCCAACCCCGGCTACCTCGCCGAGCTCCGCCGGCTCACCCTCGAGGACGGAGCCCTGCTGATCTTCGACGAGGTGATGACCGGGTTCCGGGTGGCCTACGGCGGCGCCCAGACGCTCTACGGGATCGGGCCCGACCTGACCTGCCTGGGCAAGGTGATCGGCGCCGGTCTCCCCGTGGGAGCGTACGGCGGGCGCCGCGAGCTGATGGAGCGGGTTGCCCCGACCGGCCCCGTCTACCAGGCCGGGACCCTGTCGGGGAACCCCCTGGCGATGGCCGCCGGCGTGGCCGTCCTCGACAGCCTGCGTGCCGGTGACGCCTACACCCGCCTGGAGGCGCTGGGCAGCCGGTTGGGCGACGGCCTGCGGACCGCCGCGGTGGCCGCCTCGGTTCCCTGTGCGGTCAACCGGGTGGGCAGCATGGTCACCGCGTTCCTGGGGGTCGAGCGCGTCGAGAACTACGACGACGCCCGACAGAGTGATCTCCAGGGGTTTGCCGGTCTCCACCGCGCCTGGCGGGAGGCTGGCATCCTCTGGCCGCCGTCCCAGTTCGAGACCGCGTTCCTGAGCACGGCGCACACGGTGGCGGACGTCGACCGGGCGGTCTCGGTCTTCGCCGGCGCGCTGCGCGGCCGCTCCGCTGAAGCCGTCTGCGGCTGAGCGCTGACAGCTCGCCGGTCGAGCGTCAGGGAGACCGGCGAGCGTGATCGTCACGCTGCCGACGAGGGGGTCCCGGTGTTCTCCCGAGGTCGGTGTTAGACTGGCCTAACGCCCCGAGACGCTGATCTGGCGCCCGGTGGCGTTCAGCTAGACGGAGCCCACGCCCACATGGATCGTCTCTGGTACCTCGTCCCGGCCGTGCTGCTGATCGTCCTGCTGATCTGGGGCCCGGGGAAGCTGCCCGAGGTCGGCGCCGGCATGGGCCGGGCGATCCGCGAGTTCCGCAACGCCGTGTCCGGAGTTCGGGACGCGACCGCGGTCAGCCCGGGCCAGCCATCCGGGCAGTCGTCGACGGAGCCCGGCCCGTACCCGTACACCGTGCTGAGCTCCAGCGAGAAGCCGGCGGCTCCCGTCCCCGACGACAGCCGGCGATCCTGAGCCGCGCATCCCCGATGGCGCCGCCCCCGGCCTGGCGCCGTGACCTCCGCGGGCGGCGGCCCGGCTGAGGGGGAGCCAGGCGATGGCGCTGAGGGTGGTCCGCAACGACGGCGAGCGCCGGATGACGGTCGTCGAGCACCTCCAGGAGCTCCGCCGCGTCCTCATCGTCTCGCTCTGCGCCTGGGCCGCCGCCACGGTGGTGGCGGCGGTCTTCAACCACCTTCTGGTCTCGGTCCTCGAGTACCCCCTGACCAGCCTGCTCGCCCGTCAGAACCACCTGATCTCCAAGCCGATCATCACCAGCCCCACCGAGCTGGTGACCGTGCCTCTCAAGGTGGCCCTGGTCGGCGGCCTGGTGCTCTCCCTGCCGGTCATCGTCTGGCAGCTGTGGACCTTCGTGGCCCCCGGGCTGCGCCCGGTGGAGCGCCGCTTCGCGCTGCCCTTCGTGGTCTCCGCCCTGGTGCTCTTCGGCGGCGGCGCCTGCCTCGCCTACTTCCTCATGCCGGTCTGGCTCAACCTGCTCACCGGGATCGTGGGCAGCAACGCCATCTACTTCCCCGACCTGAACCAGTACCTCTCGTTCCTGACCCTGGCGGTGGTCGCCTTCGGGGTCACCTTCGAGCTGCCCATCGTCATCGTCCTGCTGGGCATGCTGGGCATCGTCTCCTCCCGCTGGCTGCGGCGGCGGCGGCGGCTGACCTGGCTGATCATCATCGTGGGCGCCGAGCTGGTCACCCCCGGCGTCGACCCGGTCACCCCGCTGTTCCTCGCCGTCCCCCTCATCGCCCTCTTCGAGCTCTCCATCCTGGTGCTGGCCAAGCCGCTCCACCGCTGACGCGGCGTTGCCGTGGCGCCGAGCCTTAGACTGGCGCAGCCATGCCTGCGGTGGGCTCCGTGTTGGTGATTGCGTGCCGCGACCGCGTTGGCGGGCTGGCGGAACGGTGCCCCGATGCGTCCTGACGGTCGCGCCCCAGATCAGCTCCGCCCCGTCGCCATCGAGGTGGCGGCGTTGCCCTACGCGGAGGGCAGCTGCGTCATCACCACCGGAGAGACCCGGGTCATCTGCTCGGCGACGGTGGAGGAGAGGGTGCCGCCCTTCCGGAAGGGGAGCGGGCATGGCTGGGTCACCGCCGAGTACGCCATGCTCCCCCGCAGCACCCAGGTCCGGACCGAGCGCGACGGGCGGAGGGGCCGGGTCGATGGGCGGGTGCAGGAGATCCAGCGGCTGATCGGCCGGAGCCTCCGGGCCGCCGTCAACTTCGCGGCTCTGGGTGAGCGCTCCATCCTCATCGACTGCGATGTGATCGTTGCCGATGGGGGCACCCGCACCGCCTCGATAACCGGCGGCTACGTGGCCCTCGCCATGGCCGTCCGGGCCCTCCAGGAGGCCAAGGTCGTGGGTCCCAGCGTCCTCCACCGCCAGGTGGCGGCGGTCTCCGCCGGGATCGTCGCCGGCGAGCCGCGCCTCGACCTCTGCTACCTCGAGGACTCGGCCGCCGACACCGACATGAACTGCGTGGGAGCGCCCGACGGGCGGTTCATCGAGATCCAGGGCACGGCCGAGCTGGCCCCGTTCAGTCACGAGGAGATGACCCGCCTGCTCAGCCTCGCTGAGAACGGCCTGACCCGGCTCTTCGAGGCGCAGCGCGAGGCGCTGGGAAGTCCCGTCGTCGCCCGGTGATCCCCCGCGTTCGGGTCGCCCTGGCCACCCGCAACCCCGGCAAGCTCGCCGAGTTCCGGCGGCTGTTCGCCGGCCAGCCCTGGGAGCTGGTCGGCCTCGACGCCGTCGGGTTCTCGGGCTCGCTGACCGAGCCCGGGGCGACCTACGAGGAGAATGCGGTCGCCAAGGCCGAGGCGGTGCTCGCCGCCACCGGCACGCCGGCGATCGCCGACGACTCCGGGCTCGAGGTGCCCGGCCTGGGCGACTGGCCAGGCCCGCAGTCGGCCCGATGGATGGGGCCCGATGCCAGCGACGGGGACCGGATCCAGGGGCTCCTGAGCGAGGTGGAGCGCCGATCTCCGGGCGACCGGCGCGCCAGGTTCGTCTGCGTCCTCGCCCTGGCTCGTCCCGGCGAGGAGCCGATCCGGGCGCGGGGGGAGACCTGGGGCGTCCTGGTGCCGCCTCGGGGTTCCCAGGGGTTCGGCTATGACCCCGCCTTTCTGAGCGACGACCTGGGCATGACCTTCGGCGAGGCTTCCGCCGCGGCCAAGGCCCGGGTCAGCCACCGCTCCCGGGCGGTGGCCGCGCTGCTCGGTGCGGCCGGCCCCCGCCTCGGTTTGCCCTGACCCCGGGAACGGTAGGCTTCCACCATGTCCGGCGCGGCGCCGACGATCCCGGCAGGCGGCGCCCCCACGAGGTGAACCATGGCCGACCCGATTGCTGACCGCGAGTACGACATCGTCATCGTGGGCGGAGGCCCGGCCGGGCTCACCGCGGCCCTCTACGCCGGCCGGAACAAGGTGCGGGCCGCCCTCGTCGAGGCCAGGGGAGCCGTGGTCGACGGATCCCTGATCGGGGCGGGCGGGCAGCTCCTCAACACCGAGCTGATCGAGGACTACCCGGGGGTCAGGTCGATCCTTGGCCCGGACCTCGCCGAGATCATGAGCGAGCAGGCCAAACAGTTCGGCACCGAGTTGATCGGGGCCACGGTGCAGAGCATCCGGGTCGAGCCCGACGGGACCAAGGTGGTCGAGACCGACCAGGGGAACCTTCGCGCCCCGGCGGTGATCATCACCGCGGGCGGCAACCCGCGCAAGCTGGGCGTCCCGGGGGAGGCCGAGTTCGCGGGGCAGGGCGTCTCCTACTGCGCCGTCTGCGATGGCGCCTTCTTCCAGGGTGCGCACCTGGCGGTGGTCGGGGGCGGCGACGCCGCGGTCGAGGAGGCGATCTTCCTCACCCGTTTCGCCAGCCGGGTGACCCTCATCCACCGCCGCGCCGAGTTCCGGGCCCAGCCCATCCTGATCGAGGAGGCGCAGAGCCATCCCAAGATCGACTTCATCCTCGACACCGTGGTGGAGGCGATCGAGGGCGAGGGCAAGGCGCAGCGGCTCCGGCTCCGCAACGTGGGGAGCGGCGAGGTCTCCACCCTCGAGGTCGGCGGCGTGTTCATCTTCATCGGCTTCCTGCCCAACACCGGGCTGGTCAGCGAGCACCTCGAGCACGATGCCGGCGGCTACTACCTGACCGACCCCATGACCATGGAGACCAGCGCCCCGGGCATCTTCGCGGCCGGCGACGTGCGCAGCCAGCTCACCCGGCAGGTGACCACCGCGGTCGGCGACGCCACCACCGCGACCATCGCCGCCACCAAGTGGGTGGAGGAACGTGCCCGGCACGCCGGGGCGGGGAGCGAGGGCGCGGTCGAGGCGCTGGCCCAGGCGTCGGAGTAGGGGGATGGGCACGTGACCGGCGCTGCTACGGCGGATCCGTGAGCGCCGCGCCAGGACACCGGGCGGAGCCCGCTGGCAGGGGGCGCGGCCGGAGCCCGTCGAAGAGCATCGCCACCCGCACCGGCGACGCCGGGGAGACCGGCCTCCTCTACGGCGGCCGGGTGCCCAAGGACGACCTTCACACCGAGGCCTACGGGGCGCTGGACGAGGCGATCTCGGCGCTGGGCCTGGCTCGGGCCACCGAGTCGGATCCCGGCCGAGCCGAGCGGCTCCTGGCCATACAGCGCGAGCTGTTCACCGTCGGTGCCGAGCTGGCCACCGGCCCCGGTGAACGGGCCAAGCTGGAGAAGCACTTCGCCACCGTGACCCCGGCCATGGTGGCGGCCCTCGACGCCCGGCTCGCCGACCTGGAGGCGCGGGTGCCCCTGGCCCAGGCCTTCGTGATCCCCGGTGGCTCACCGGTCGCGGCTGCGCTGGACCTGGCCCGCAGCCTGGTGCGGCGAGCGGAGCGGCGGAGCGTCAGCCTGCAGCGCGCCGGGCTCCTCGAGAATCCCGAGGTGCTGCGCTATCTCAACCGGCTGAGTGACGTGCTCTTCATGCTGGCTCGAGAGGCGGAGCTGGGCGCCACCACGGTTAGGGACTCTCTTGTCCACAACCCGATGGAGGCAGATTGATGCCCTCAGCCCGACCGGGTGTGGCAATCCCGGCAGGGTGAGTCAGGCGAGGGACGGGCGCCCCGGTGCGGCGGGAAGCAGCCGGCGTGCCCGGAGCGCCAGCCAGAGCAGGTGGCGACGGGCCGGGTCGTCCACGGGGAGGCCGAGGTCACGAATCCGCTGGAGGCGGTAGACCACCGTGTGGCGGTGGAGGTTGAGCTTGGTGGCTGCCTGGCCAAGCCCGGAGCTGGAGAGCACGGCCTCGAGGGTCTGGTGCAGCTCCCCCCGGCGATCCGCCCCGCCGGCGTCCAGGGGGCCGAGCACGCTGGAGACGAAACGGCGGACCGCCTCGGGGTCGGCGTCGAGGACGGCGAAGATGCCCAGCTCGGCGTCGTCGTGCACGTTCCGCTCCGGCTCCAGCCGCTGGCCGACCTCCAGGGCGCGCTGGGCTCGCCGAGCCGCGCTGGCAACATCGGACAGGCGGTCCGCCACCGGGCCGATCCCGAAGGCGGTGCCCGGCCGGGCCCGGATGGCGCCCTGGCAGAGGCGGGCGTGGTCGACACGCGGGTCGAGGAGGAGCACCCAGGTGCCCTCGGACGCCGACACCGTCAGCGCCCCCGAGGGCTGGGAGACCTTCTCGGCGAGCTGGTCGAGGTTGCCCGGCCAGGCGCAGGCGAGGACGCGGTAAGGGGGGCCGAGGTCCAGCTCGCAGGCGGCTGCCGCCACGCGCAGCTCCGCGGAGGCGTCGCCGGCGAGGAGCCGTTGGAGGACACGGTCCCGTTCCTGGTCCCGGCGCCGGAGCAACCGCTCGCGGCGCTCCAGATAGGCGGCGCCGACCGCCGCCGAGATCTCGTCGAGGTAGTTGATGACCTGGGCTGCGAGGGCGATCAGGGTCGCCGCGGGCATCTCGTGCTCGCGGGCCACGGTGGCCGCCACCTCCTCCCACACCACCTTCCCGGCCACCCGGTAGGCGGAGAGGAGGACGTCGAGAGGGACCCCGAGGTCGGCCTGGACCGCACCCGTCTGAGCCAGCCGGTCCAGGTCGCCGGCGCGCGGACCCCGTCCGTCGTGGAGGCGGCGGACCAGGACCCGCAGCGCGTCCCGGCACGCCGAGACGATCGAGCGCAGGTAGGCCAGGTTGTTGAAGTGGCGGGGCAGGGAGATCTCGGAGGCGATCCGTCGGGCCATCCGGCCGGCGATGGCGTCAGCGTCGGCGAGCAGCCGCGCCGTCACCGAGGGGGGCAGACTGGCCGACTCGACCAAGAGCGCCTGGCGCGGTCTGGACACAGCGGCCAAATTGTCCACCCCACACAAAATCCGCGGATGCCGCCCCAGGCGGAGTGGCGGATGCGTTGGCCATTCTGCACCAGGAGAATGAGGTTGTGCCTGCCGTGTGGACGCCACCCTCTGATGACGCCGTTCCGGTCCCGGGCGGCGAGGGGGACGGGTGACCGATGTTGTATGACGACCTGTTCATCAGCCTCGAGCGGGCACGCTGGAACCTGGGACGGGACATCGACTGGGACCTGATGCGGCCCGAGCTGCTCACCGAGCAGTGGCGCTTCGACGTCAGGGAGGTCTGCCTGACCGAGCTGGCGGCGCTCTACGCCACCGAGATGTTCCTCCGCGACTTCTATGCGGACATCGACTTCTGCAGCTTCGTCTCGATCTGGTTCTACGAGGAGATGAAGCACCACCTGGTGCTCCGCAAGTACCTGGAACGCGCCGGCGAGGCCGTCCAGGAGGCGGAGCTGCCCCGGCTGCGGCTGACCTTCGCCGAGGGCCCGGCGATCGAGACGCTGACCATGCACTTCTGTGGTGAGGAGCGCCTGGCCCACTGGTACACCGCCTTCAGCGCCAACGCCCCGGAGCCGGTGCTCCGCCAGATCTTCAAGGTGCTGTCCGCCGACGAGGCACGCCATGCCGCCGCCTATGCCAAGTACCTGCGCAAGGCGGTCGCCAACAAGCCGGAGGTGCTGCCCGCGATCCTGCGCATGGCCCTCTGGATGCTGCGCACCACCAATGACAACCCCAAGCACCCCACCACCATCACCGACCCTTCGGTGGTGTCCCTGCTCGAGGACCCCCACTACCTTCGACGCATGCTCAACGCCTACCTGCCGGGAAGGGATCACGAGGCCCCCGTGCAGCGCAGGGTGCTTGCCCTGATGGGGCAGCTCGCGGGCCGGCCGATCCGCTCGATCCGCGAGCTCGCCAGCGCCATCCGGCAGGCGGAGGCCGCCCAAGCGGCGTGACCGGAGCCCGGCGGGGCCGCCAACCCCGCCGTCTCGACTGGCCGGGGCGATAATCGCAGGCGATGGACCACCAGCTTCGAGTGCACGCCACCGTCCGAGGCAGGGTCCATGGGGTCGGGTTCCGAGCCTTCGTGATCGAGAAGGCCGAGGACCTTGGGGTGCGGGGCACCGTCGCCAATCGCGCCGATGGCAGCGTTGAATGCGTCGCGGAGGGACCGCGCGACGCCCTGGAAAGTTTGATTCAATCGCTCCGGCACGGTCCCGGAACCGCACGGGTCGACTCGGTCGAGGTGCTCGAGCAGCCCTTTCGCGGTGACCTGCCGGAGATGAGGGTCACGTGGTGAGCGATCTGCATTTTGCCGAGCGGATGTCGCATCTGGGCACCGAGTCTGCGTTCGAGATCCTGGCCAGGGCCAAGCGCCTGGAGGCCGAGGGCCACGACATGGTCCACCTGGAGATCGGCGAGCCCGATTTCGCGACGCCGGACAACGTCATCGACGCCGCCGTGCGGGCCATGCGCAAGGGGGCCACCCACTACACCCCGGCGGGTGGCATCTGGGAGGTCCGTGAGGCCACCGCCCGCTATGTGACCCGGCGCACCGGCGTGGAGACCCGGCCGGAGCAGATCGTCCTCGTCCCCGGCAGCAAGAACATCCTCCACTTCCTGCTCCTCTGCCTGGTCGAGCCGGGCGACGAGGTGCTCGTCCCCGACCCGGGCTACCCGATCTACAGCTCGCTGGTCAACTTCGTGGGGGCCCGATCGGTGTCGGTGCCGATCCGCGAAGGCAACCAGTTCCGCCTCGACGTCGACGAGCTCCGCACCCTGGTCAGCGACCGGACCCGGGTGCTCGTCGTCAACACTCCGGCCAACCCGACGGGCGGCGTCCTCACCCGGGAGGACTGCGTGGCCATCGCCGAGCTGGCCGGAGAGCGGAACCTCTTCGTCCTCAGCGACGAGATCTACTCGCGGCTGGTCTACGAGGGCCACTTCGTGTCCCTCTACGGCATGCCGGGGATGGCGGAACGCAGCGTCCTCATGGATGGTCTCTCCAAGGCCTGGGCCATGTGCGGATGGCGTCTTGGCTTCGGGGCCATGCCCGTCGAGCTGGCCCAGCGGATGGAGACGCTGATGATCAACACGTCGTCGTGCGCTGCCGCCTTCACCCAGTGGGCGGCGGTGGAGGCGTTCGAGGGCGCCGAGTCCGACGCGGCGGTGGCGGCCATGGTCGCGGAGTTCTCGGAGCGTCGCGACGTGGTCGTGGACGGGCTCAACTCGATACCCGGGGTGCGCTGCCACCGTCCCTCCGGTGCCTTCTACGTCTTCCCCAACATTGAGGGGACGGGCTGGGAGGACCGGCCCCTGCAGCGGGCGCTGCTCGAGGAGGCCGGGGTCGCCGTGCTCTCGGGGAGCGCCTTCGGCTCCTGGGGCCGCGGCTATCTCCGGCTGAGCTACGCCAACAGCATCCCCAACATCGAGAAGGCGGTGGAGCGGATCGGCAACTTCCTGGCCGCCCACCCTGGCAACGGCGCCTCAGCCCCATCCTGATCCTCCAGTCCGGCGATCGTCACCGGCGGAGCCCTGCGACCGTCTCCGCCCATGACTGCCCGCCCACTGCGGGCGGCTATCGTTCACCGCCATGACGGCGCCGGACGCGAGCGTGCGACCTGGTCTCGACGAGGCTCAGCGGCTGGCGCAGGACCACGAGCTGATCGCCCTGGTGCGGAGCAGTCCCGCCGGTGACGTCAGCGGCCCGCGGATGCTCGCCGCGCTGCCCGATGTGCCGGGCGCCTTTCTCTTCGAATCCGCGACCGGCGAGGGGGAGTTTGCCCGGTTCACCTTCGCCGGCCTGGCCGGGCCGGAGCGGTTCCGGGTGCGCCGCGGCCGCCTCACCCGGCTGGGCGAGGGCGAGCCGGCGGCGCCGGTTCCCTGCCCCGACCCACTCCGGGCGCTGCGCGAGTTCACCGAGGGCCCGAGGGTCGCCCTCCCCGCCGGCCTGGACGTCCCCTTCACCGGGGGATCGGTCGGCTATCTCGCCTACGAGGCGGTGAGCAGCTTCGAGCGGATTCCCCGCTCCGGGGCGGACCCCCTGGACCTGCCCGACGCCTGGTGGGGGCGCTGCCTCTCGTGCAGCGTTCTCGACCGGGAGCGCCAGGTGGTCCACCACATCACCCACATCCCGACCGACGAGCGGCTGGAGCCGGCTCGCGCCGCCGGGGTGCGCCGCCTCGAGCTCATGGCCGCCCGGCTGGAGACCACCGGCTCTCCCGCCGCGCCGCCGCTCCCCGTGGCGACGGCGGCGCTTCCTGAGACCGCGGCCAACCTGAGCCGGGCGGGCTTCACGGCGGCCGTCCAGCGATGCCTCGCCCACATTGCGGCCGGAGACATCTTCCAGGTCCAGATCTCACGACGCTTCAGCCTGGACTTCCCGTTCTCGCCGGTCGCGCTCTACGCCGCCCTCCGTGAGGCGAACCCAAGCCCCTATCTCTTCTACCTGCGCACCGACGAGTGCGCCCTGGTGGGGACCAGCCCGGAGATGCTGGTCCGGGTTGCCACCGACGGGCGGGTCGACTACCACCCGATCGCCGGGACCCGCCGCCGCGGCCGCAGCCCGGCCGAGGATGCGGCCATGGAGTCGGAGCTGCGCAGCAGCGAGAAGGAGCAGGCCGAGCACCTGATGCTGGTCGACCTCGGGCGCAACGATGTGGGCCGGGTCTCCGAGATCGGCAGCGTCCAGGTCGACGACTACGCGGCGGTGCGCCGCTACGCCAACGTGATGCACCTCGAGACCTCGATCCGGGGACGGCTGCGAGCCGGGCTCACCGCGACCGACGCTCTCCGGGCCTGCTTCCCGGCGGGGACGGTGACCGGGGCTCCCAAGGTCCGGGCCATGGAGATCATCGCCGCCCTCGAACCCGAGGTCCGGGGCGCCTACGCAGGAGCTGTGGGCTATCTGGATTTCCGGGGCAGCCTGGACACCGCCATCGCGCTCCGCACCGCCGTGCTGCAGGGCGGGCGCCTGCACCTGCAGGCCGCAGCCGGGATCGTCGCCGACTCCGATCCCGCCCAGGAGGCGCTGGAGATCGACAACAAGCTTCGAGCCCTGGTTCGCGCCGCCGAGGCGGTGCGCGCCACCGGCGCGAGCTCCACCAACCCGTCCGGTCCGGGTCCCGCGGTCCAGGAGGGGCGCCCGTGAACGAGGAGTTCCGGCTTCCCGATCGCGACCTTGGGGATTCCGTCCTGGTGATCGACAACTACGACTCCTTCACCTTCAACCTGGTTCAGCGTTTTGGCGAGCTGGGCGCACGGTGCGTGGTGGTTCGCAACGACACTGCCGCCGTCGCCGCCATCGGGGAGCGGCGCCCCGCGGCGATCGTGATCTCGCCGGGCCCGGGCACCCCGGCGGACGCCGGGATCTCGGAGGAGCTGATCGGACAGCTCGGGACCCTGGTCCCCATCCTCGGCGTCTGCCTCGGCCACCAGGCGATCGGGGAGGCCTGCGGCGGCCGGGTGGTCCGCGCCCCCTCGCTGATGCACGGCAAGGTGAGCCGCATCCGTCACCGGGGGGTCGGGATCCTGAGCGGCGTCCCCGATCCCTTCACCGCGACCCGCTACCACTCCCTGGTGGTCGAGGCGGAGACCCTGCCCGCATGCCTGGAGGCGACGGCATGGACCGAGGACGGCGTGCTGATGGGCCTGCGCCATCACGAGCAGCCGCTCTGGGGAGTGCAGTTCCATCCCGAGTCCATCGGTACCGGCGCCGGGTACCGCATCCTCGAGAACTTCCTGGAGATGGCCGCGGTGCCGCTGCAGGCGCGGGCATGATCCGGATGGGCGTCTCGCGGCGGGCCGGGAGCGGTGGCTGGCGATGAGCCGCGATCTCGGCGCCCTTGGGCCGATCGTGGAGCGCAAACGGCAGGAGGTCCAGGCGATCAGCTGCGGCCGCGGCGCGATCTGGGCAAAGGCGGAGCTGCTCCCCCCCGCCCCCGGCTTCGATGTCCTTCGCGGCGGGCGGGTCATCGCCGAGCTCAAGCGGCGGTCGCCGAGCGGCGGCTGGTTGCGCCCGGAGCTTGACGTGCCGGCCGTCGCCGCCGGCTACGCGGCCGCCGGAGCGGCGGCGATCTCGGTGCTCACCGACGCTGCCGACTTCGGCGGGAGCCCTGCCGATCTGACGGCGGTGCGCGCCGCGGTCGCGGTGCCCGTGCTTCGCAAGGACTTCACGATCGATCCGGTCCAGATCGCCGAGGCGCGGGTGCTCGGCGCTGATTGGGTGCTCCTGATCGCCGCGATCCTGGAGGGCCGGGAGCTCGAGGCGAGCCTGGACGCGGCACGGCGGGCCGGGGCCGGCGCGCTCGTGGAGGTCCACGACCAGGCTGAGCTGGAGCGTGCCCTCGTCGCGGGCGCATCCTGCGTCGGCATCAACAACCGCGATCTCAGGAGCCTGCGCAGCGACCTGGCGACCTTCGCCCGGCTGCGGCCGCTGCTGCCGAGCACGGTGGCCTGCGTGGCCGAGTCCGGGGTGCGAGGCCCCGCCGACGTCAGCCGCCTGGTGGGGGAGGGAGCGGACGCGGTGCTGGTCGGCGAGGCCCTGATGCGGCATCCGGACCCGGCCGCTCTCTGCGCCGAGCTGGTGGCGGCGGGGCGGGAAGCCGCCGTGCGCTGAGGCCCGTCCAGCCGCCATCATCCGGGTGTGGTCGTCAAGGTCTGCGGGATCCGCACTCCCGAGATCGCCGAGTGCGCGATCGAGGCGGGAGCGGACTGGCTCGGCCTGGTGTTCGAGCCGCGCAGCCCCCGTCACGTGGAGGACGCCGCGGCCGAGGCGGTGCGCCAGGCCGTGGCCGGAAGGGCTGACCTGGTCGGAGTCATGGTGGCACCGTCCGCCGAGCGCTGCCGGGAGCTGTCCAGGCGCCACCGGCTCGCCGCGGTGCAGGTCCACGGGCCGGTGGAGCCGCGATTGGTCACCGAGGTCGACGTGACCGTGATCCGGGCGATCAACCCTCCGGACGCGCGCGCCGCTCTCGTCGTGGAGTGGTGGCCCGACTGCCCGCTCCTGCTCGACAGCCCCCCGGCGCGACCGGAGGCGCTGCCCGGCGGCACCGGTCTCCGGCTGGACCTGGCCCTGGCCGCCGAGGTCGCCGCCCACCGCCGGGTGATCCTGGCCGGCGGGCTGACCCCTGACAGCGTGGCCGAGGCCATCGGCAGGGTTCGCCCCTGGGGGGTGGACGCCAGCAGCGGCCTTGAGTCTCAGCCCGGCGTCAAGGACCCGGGCAGGGTGCGGGACTTCGTGGTCGCTGCCCGCGAGGCTTTCGAGCGCCTCGCAGAGGCAGGCCGGGCGATGAACGGCGGGCCGGCGGCCGTCGCGGAGGCGGTGGGATGACGCTCGGAACCCAGCACGCCGCCGGCCGTTTCGGTATCTATGGGGGCGCCTACGTCCCCGAGACGGTGGTCCCCGCCCTCGAGCAGCTGGAGGCGGCGATGGAGGAGGCCCTGGGCGACCCGGAGTTCACCGCCGAATTGGGCACCTGGCTCCGCGATTTCGCCGGCCGGCCCACCCCGCTGACCAAAGCGAGGCGGCTCACCGAGGCGTGCGGCGGCGCCGAGATCTGGCTCAAAAGGGAAGATCTGGTTCACACCGGCGCCCACAAGCTGAACAACGCGCTGGGCCAGGTCCTGCTGGCTCGGCGGATGGGGAAGGGGCGCATCGTCGCCGAGACGGGAGCCGGCCAGCACGGCGTCGCCACCGCGACCGCGTGCGCCTGCTTCGGCCTCGATTGCGTGGTCTACATGGGCCGCGAGGACATGCGCCGCCAGGCGGTCAACGTCTACCGCATGGGGTTGCTGGGCGCCCAGGTGCGCCCGGTGGACAGCGGCTCGCGGACCCTCAAGGACGCCACCACCGAGGCCATCCGGGATTGGGTCACCAATGTCGAGAACACGCACTACGTGATCGGCTCGGTGGTGGGTCCACATCCCTATCCGACCTTGGTGAGACGGCTTCAGCGGGTGATCGGGGACGAGACCCGCGAGCAGGCCCTGCACCGCTGGGGAGCCCTTCCCGAGGCGGTGGTGGCCTGCGTCGGCGGCGGCAGCAACGCCATCGGCATCTTCACCGCCTTCCTCGACGACGAGGCGGTGGAGCTGATCGGGGTCGAGGCTGCCGGGAGGGGACTGTCCAGCGGGGAGCACGCCGCCTCCCTGATGGCGGGGCGGCCCGGGGTGCTGCACGGTGCCTACAGCTACCTGCTCCAGGACGCCGACGGCCAGGTGAGGGAGACCCACTCGATCTCGGCCGGCCTGGACTACCCGGGGGTCGGCCCCGAGCACGCCGAGCTGCGCGACTCCGAGCGCGCCCGCTACGTGGGCTGCACTGATCAGGAGGCACTCGAGGCCTTCCACCGGCTCTGCCGGCTGGAGGGGATCATCCCGGCCCTGGAGTCCAGCCACGCCCTGGCGGTGGCGGAGCGCAGGGCTGCCGAGCTGGGCCCGGGCCGCCGCATCGTGGTCTGCCTCAGCGGCCGCGGGGACAAGGACATCGACACCGTCCGGGCGGCCGGCGCCCCTCCGGCATGAGCGCGATCACCGGCACCCCCGGGGCGGAGCGCTTCCAGCGGGCCTTCGGGGCGCGTCCCGCGGGACAGCCGCCCGGGGTCATCCCCTACGCCACCGCGGGCTTCCCGGAGCGCGCGGACACCACCCGCCTGCTTCTCGCCTTCCAGGCCGCCGGGGCCCTGGCGGTCGAGGTGGGGATCCCCTTCAGCGACCCGCTGGCCGACGGCCCCACCATCCAGCGCACCGGCTGGCGCGCCCTGGAGCAGGGCATGACCCCGGCGCTCGCCATCACCCAGGTGGGGCAGGCTCGGAGCGCCGGGCTCAGCGTCCCCCTGGCGGTGATGACCTACGTCAACCCGGTGCTGGCGATGGGGCTGGAGCGTTTCGTCGACGCCTGCGCGGAGGCGGGAGTGGACGGCGTGATCGTCCCCGACCTGCCGGTCGAGGAGGCGTCCGACCTGGCGGCCAGCCTCGGCCGCCGGGGACTGGCCCACATCCCCTTGGTGGCCCCGACGACCCCGACGGCCCGGCTGGCCAGGGTGGCGGCCACGGCCGCCGGCTTCGTGTACTGCGTCAGCGTCACCGGGGTCACCGGGGCCCGGGCCCGGATCAATCCCGGCGCCCTGCTTCTGCTCGACCGGGTGCGCTTGGTGACGGCGCTGCCCCGTGCCCTCGGCTTCGGGATCTCGCAGCCCGAGCACGTGGCCGGCCTGAGCGGCCGCTGTGAGGCGGTGGTGGTGGCCTCGGCCTTGCTGGACGCCATCGCCGCCGACCCGCAGCGGGACGCGGCCGAGGTGGCCCAGGCTTTCGTCCGATGGCTCCGCGGTGCCGGCGGGGCCACCGCCGCGCCGGCACCCGCGGGCGGCGCGGAGGGTGTGGAGCACCGCTGGTGAGCCCGCCGGTCAGCCTCGCTCCGCTGTTCCGGGTGGACGGCGAGGTGAAGGTGCCTGGCGACAAGAGCATCAGCCACCGCGCCCTGATCCTGGGGGCGCTGGCGCGGGGGCGCACCTACCTGGGCAACCTCGCTCCCGGCGATGACGTGGCTCACACCGCCTCGTGCCTGCGCGATTGCGACGTGCTGGTCCGGCTCTACGGGGACGGTCGGGCCATGGTCGAGGGGGGTGGCCCGGCTCGGGCTCTGAGCGCCCCCGGCGGCCGACTCGATTGCGGCAACTCGGGGAGCACGATGAGGATGCTGGCGGGGCCGCTGGCGGGCCAGCCCTTCGCCTCGTGCCTGGACGGCGATGCCTCGCTGCGCCGCCGCCCCATGCGCCGCATCGCCGAGCCCCTGCAGCGGATGGGGGCGGCGGTCCGGCTGAGCCCCGAGGGCACCGCCCCGGTCACCATCGAGGGCCGCAGCCCCCTCGGCTCGATCACCTATGAGCTGCCGGTCGCCAGCGCCCAGGTGAAGTCGGCGGTGCTGCTCGCCGGACTCTTCGCGGACGGCCCCACCACGGTGGTGGAGCCCAACCCCACCCGGGACCACACCGAGAGGCTGCTCCGGCTCTGCGGCGCCGAGGTCAGCGGTGAGGGGACGGCGGTGACCATCCGGCCGGGCCTCCTCCAGCCCTTCGGCCTCAGGGTTCCCGGGGACATCAGCTCCGCCGCCTTCTTCCTCTGCCTCGCCGCGGCCCGGCCGGGCTGGCGGGTGCGCTGCCCGGGCGTCGGCCTCAACCCCGGCCGCGACGGGGTCATCGAGGCGCTCCGCGCCATGGGGGCGGCGGTCGAGGTGGAGCCGGGCGAGCCGGCCTCGGGCGTCGAGCCCGCCGGCGACCTCGAGGTGCGGGGCGGTCCGCTCCACGGCACCCGGATCAGCGGTGCTCTGATCCCGCGTCTCATCGACGAGCTGCCGGTCCTCGCGGTGCTGGCGACCCAGGCGGAGGGGACCACCGAGATCACCGACGCGGCCGAGCTGCGAACCAAGGAGTCGGATCGCATCGCCCACCTCGTCGCCGGCCTCCGGCGGATGGGAGCCGCCTGCCAGCCGCTGCCCGACGGCGTCGTCGTCGAGGGACCGACCCGGCTGCGGCCGGCCGCGGTGGAGGCGGCCGGCGACCACCGCCTGGCCATGGCCTTCGCGGTTGCCGCCTGCCTGGTGACCCGCCCCGGGGCGACCCGGATCGCCGGCGCCGAGGCGGTGGCGATCTCCTATCCCGGCTTCTTCGAGGACCTGGCGTCACTGGCGCGGGGGGCAGCGTGAGGGGGACCCTCTCAGCGAGGCAGAGGCGCGCCGCCGGCGGGGCCCGGGGCAGCACCTCACCGTCGCCGCCAAGTTATGGAACCTTCTGTCTCCAACTAGCCTTCTCCCGGCAGGGGTTGTGTGCCCGCCCGATCCGCCCTCACTTGAGCAGCCGGGAGAGCCTCCGGTCGGCGTAGACGCGCCCGCCGGTCTGGCAGGTGGGGCAGTACTGGAAGGAGCGGGAGGCGAGCGAGACCTCGCGCACCGTGTCGCCGCAGACCGGGCAGGGCTGGCCGGTCCGGCCGTGGACCCGCATCGCCAAGCGCTTGCCGTCCTTGAGCTCGTCGATGCCCAGGCCGCGAGCTCGCTCGACCGCCGATCCCAGGGTCGAGCGGAGGGCGGTGATGAGGCGCCCCGCCGTGTCGCCGTCGAGCCGGTCGGCGCGGGCGAAGGGCGACAGCCGGGCGGCGTGGAGGATCTCGTCGGAGTACGCGTTGCCCACCCCGGCCACCACCTGCTGGTCGCTCAGCGCCGCCTTCAGGGTCCCCGGCCGGGCGTTCAGCAGGCTGGCCAGGCGGGTTGCGTCCAGCCCCTCGTCGAGAGCGTCGATGCCGAGCCGGGCGATCCCCGGGACCTCCTGGGGCTCGCGGACCAGATAGAGGGCCAGCCGTTTCTCGCTCCCCTGCTCGGTGATGTCGAGGGCCGAGCCGTCCTCGAAGCGGAGCCGGGCCGCCAGCGGCCCGCGCTGAGCCAGCCGGCCCTGGGAGGCGGCTTCCCTCAGCCGCACCCACCCGGCCCGGCTGAGGTGGACGACCAGATGGAGCGGTGGGGTGGGGGAGGGAGGCGATTGAACCGATGGAAAGGAAAGGTCGAGAAACTTGCCGTGACGCCGCGCCCCGGCGACCTCCCGCCCGCTGAGCGCCGTGACCGGCGGGTCGTAGGTCTTGAGGGCGGCCACCGACGGCACCAGGAGACCCGCCACCCGCCGGCCGCGGAGCAGCCGGTCGAGGCTCTCGGCGAGGGCTTGGACCTCGGGAAGCTCGGGCACGAGCCCATGGTCGGGCATGGAACAATCGGCGCGCGCGGCGGCCCGCGCTGGGACCGGCAGGCGGGCTTGGAAGGCGTGCGCATGCCGGTCGGTTCGAGGTCACGGAGGGCCGCATGAGCGGGCTGAACCGGCCCGGCAAGATCGTCTGCGTCGGCAGGAACTACCGGGCGCACGCCGACGAGCTCGGCCACAGCCTGGACCCGGAGCCGCTCCTCTTTCTCAAGCCGCCCTCCGCGGTGATCGGGCAGGGCGACGCCATCCTGCTGCCCCGGCTGCCCGCCAAGCTGGCCCGGATCGACTACGAGGGCGAGTTGGTCGCCATCATCGGACGCCCCCTCCGCCACTCGCCTCCGGAGGCCGCCCTGGAGGCGGTCCGCGGCTACACCTGCGGCAACGATGTGACCGCCCGGGAGATCCAGGGCGCCGAGTCCCAGTGGACGCGGGCCAAGGGGTTCGACACCTTCTGTCCCCTCGGGCCCGAGGTGGTGTCCCTCGACCCCAGCGACCTGGCCATCACGACCCGGGTCAACGGGGAGGTGCGCCAGCGCGGCCGCACCCGTGACCTGATCTTCGGGATCGGCGAGCTGCTCGCTTACATCAGCGGCTGCATGACCCTGGAGCCCGGCGACGCGGTCTTCACCGGGACCCCGGCGGGGGTCGGGCCGCTTCACCGCGGCGACGTCGTGGAGGTCGAGATAGAGGGGATCGGGGTGCTCCGCAACCCGGTTCGGAGCGAGCCGTGAGACGGCGGCGAGCGGGCCGAGCGGCGGGCGGGCGGGGCTCCACGGCCTCCCGCCGGTGGCCGGCTCTGGAGGGCGCGGCGCCATCGAGGCCGTCACCGCCCCGGCGCCTGGCTCGGGGAGCTCCGCCGGTGTACTGTTGCGGCCAGTGGGCCCGCCGCCCGCTGCGTGCATGGAGGGAGGCAGAGTGAGCGTGTCGACGTCCGTCCCGTCCCTCCGGAGCGCCCACGCGCGGACGGCGGAGCACGTCCTCTGCGTTCCCCTCGCCACCATTTTCCCGGACGGCTCGTGGCATGGCCTGGTGACCCGGGGGCTGGAGCGGGTGCTGCGCACCATCCACGCCGCCAGCGAGTACCGCCCCCGACACCTGGTCGAGGAGGACCTCGAGCAGCAGCAGGTGATCCCCTACTGCATCGTCCACCATCCCTGGGACGACACCTACCTGCTGACCAGGCGGCTCCGCCGCTCCAGCGAGCGGCGGCTCCACGACCTCTACTCGCTGGGAGTGGGCGGGCACATCAACCCCGGCGACGGAGAGAAGGTCGACCCGGTGGTGGGCGGCCTGCTCCGGGAGTGGGCGGAGGAGATAGTCTGCCCGGCGCCGGCCTCGGCCCGGCTGGTGGCGGTGCTGAACGACGATTCGACCCCCGTGGCCAAGCACCACCTCGGCCTGGTCTTCGTGGTCGAGCCCTCGGCGGGCCCCGTCGAGATCAGGGAGGCGGAGAAGCTGGAGGGGGAGCCGATGAGCCTGGAGACGATGCGGGTCCACTACCTGAGCATGGAGTCGTGGTCCCAGCTCTGCTACGACGACCTGGTGGCGGGGGCCCTGGAGCGGGCGGGGCGCAGCCCCCTGGTGGTCGAGCTGCCGGCGGCGCCGCCCGGCTGAGCCGGGGGCGTCCGTATACTCGCTGCCATGGCCGTGAACGTTCGCGTCCCCGGACCGCTGCGCCGGTTGACCGCCGGCAGCTCCCAGGTGCAGGTGGAGGGCGCCACCGTCGCCGAGGCGCTCGCCGACCTCGAAGCCCGGTATCCGGGCTTCAGCGACCGCCTCTACGACGAGGGCGGCCGGCTCCGGCAGTTCATCAACATCTACGTCAACGACAGCGACATCCGGTTCGGGAGCGGTCTCGAGACGCCGGTCGCCGACCGCGACGACATCTCGATAGTCCCGGCCGTGGCCGGCGGCTGAGGTTCGGACGGCAATCCCCGGCGCGCCGCCGCCGGCGGTCATCCCGGACGACCCCTTCGCCGACGTGCCCGATGACGCGGTGGTCGCCGTGGCCATGTCGGGAGGCGTCGACAGCAGCGTGGCGGCGGCTCGCTGCGCGGCTCGGGGGCTGCGCAGCTTCGGGATCACCCTGGCCATGTGGCCGGCCGATCGGGAGCGGCTCCGGGACCGCGGCTGCTGCTCCATCGACGCCGTGGAGGACGCCCGCCGGGTGGCCAGCCGGTTGGGGATCCGCCACCTGGTCTGGAACCTCGAGCCGGAGTTCACCGAACTGGTGATCACCCCCTTCGAGGAGGGCTACGCCGGGGGCCGGACTCCCAACCCCTGCGTCCGATGCAACCAGCGGATCAAATTCGGGGTCCTCCTCCAGAGAGCTCGCGCCGTGGGAGCCACCCACCTGGCCACCGGCCATTACGCGCGGGTGGGCCGGCGCGGTGACAGCTGGTGCCTGTGCCGGGCGCGGGATGGCCGCAAGGACCAGGCCTACACCCTGCACCGCCTCGACCAGGACCAGCTCGGAGCCGCGGTGTTCCCCCTCGGCGGCGTCGCGGGGAAGCCGGAGGTCAGGGCCGAGGCGTCGCGACTCGGCCTGGCCACCGCCCACAAGCGGGACTCCCAGGAGCTCTGCTTCGTCGATGACCGGCTGGCCGCCGAGCTGAGCCGGCGCCTGGCCGGGCGCTACCGGCCCGGCGAGATCGTCGACCGGCAGGGGCGGGTGCTCGGGGAGCACCGCGGGCTCCCCTTCTACACGGTCGGCCAGCGCCGCCGGCTGGGCATCGCCCCCGATCGTCCCGACGCCGCTCCGCGGTACGTGGTCGCCCTGGACGCGGCGGCCAACCGGCTGGTGGTCGGCGACGTCGCCGAGCTGCAGCGAACCGCGCTCACCGCGATCGACTGCCGGTGGGTCTGCGGATCTCCGCCCCCCGATGGTGACGGGGTGGAAGCGCAGCTGAGGGCCCACGGCGCCGCCCACCCCGCGAGGGTCGAGCAGGCCTCCCAGGACCGCCTGATGATTCGCTTCGCCGCCGCGGTGAGCCAGGTGTCCCCCGGGCAGTCCGTGGTGCTCTACCGCGGTGAGGAGGTGATCGGCGGGGGCACCGTCGACACCGCGGCGTGAACCCGCCCCGCCCTCAGGCCCCGCGGTAGGGTACGGGCTGCGCCGCCTCACGGAGCGAGCATCCGATGCCGACCTGGTTCCAGATCCTGATTGCCTGCCTGGTGGTGGCCGCGGCTTGCGTGGGCGCGGCCTACTGCTTCTGGTTCGGCTACCGGCACCGCAACTGGCTGGTCCACATCGTGGGCGCCGGGCTGGTGGTCACCGTCGCCGGCCTGGTCGGCGAGCGCAACCCGGTATCCGCGACTGGACGGCCGTCGAGCGTCTGGGACATGTCGATCCCGGTGCCCCTGGTGCCGCTGCGCCTCGACCAGGTGACCGTCGGCGGCTTGGTGCTGACCCTGGTCGGGCTTGCCCTGGTTCTCTTCCTCGAAAGGGTGGTCCCGCCCGAGGAACGCTGGCGGCCGCCCCCGGCGCGGCGCCTCGACGACGACGACTCGGTGTGACCACCGGGTGCGCGGCAGCGCTGCCGGCGTGGGGCAGCCGCCCATGCACCGGTACAATCCCGCAGCGATGTCCGAGCCAGGCAGCCCTCGCGCTCCCGATCCCTCCGCCGGGCCGGAGTCGACGCTCGTGGTTGGGCCGCGGCGCGGCTCCCCGCGCCGGGGCCGGCGATGAGCGCGGGCGGCTTCTACATCTCCGCCGTGCTGGTGGTGCTGAGCTGCGCTGCCGCGGTCTGGGCTCGCCGCCCTCGCCTCATGGCCATCGCCGCCCTGGCGGTGGTCATCTCGGTGGGTCTCTTCCTGCTGCTGAGCGGTGAGTACCTGCTCACCCTCCTGGTCGTGGTGCTCCTGCTCGCGACCCTGGCGGCGATCGTGGAGGCCGCCCGGCGGGGAGCGTTCGGAGCCCTGGGAGAGCCGCTCCCGCTCAGCCGCTGGGGCGTGGGCCTGGGGCTGGCCGTCCTCTCCCTGGTGGTCCTTGACGGGGCGGCGATCGCCGCCGGGAACCGGTGGCACCAGCACGGGGTGCTGGCGGGGCTCGCCGGGGTGCTGCGCTCTCAGGCACCCCTCACCGCGGCCCTGCTGGCCGTGGCTGGGGTGTCGGGGGTGGCGGCGGCGATCGTGATCGGGCGGGTCAGCCCGGACGAGGCCGAGCAGCAGCGGCGCCGCACGGAGCGGCGGGAGCGGGAGGAGCGGATGCGCCGCCGGCGCGAGGACCGGGCGGCCGCGCGCCGCCGGGAGCACGCTCCGGCCGGCAGCGGGGAGAACCTGTGATCGGGCCGGGCCAGATCGCCGTGCTCAGCGGCATCGTCTTCGCCATCGGGGTCTTCGGGCTGCTCAGCCGCCGGGACGCCGTCGGGCTGCTGATCAGCCTGGCCATCCTCCTGCTGGCGTCGGTGATCGCCTTCGCAGGCTTCACGGCCACCGGCGGCGGCCGCGGCGGCCCCCCCAAGGGAGAGGTGGTGGCCCTGGCCGTGGTCATGGTCTGCGCCATCCAGACGCTGCTGGGCGCCGCCCTCGTGGCTCTGCTGCGGCGGCGGCGCGAGAGCCTCGACGTCGACGCCTACGACGAGCCGCCCGGCAGCGGGGAGGCCGGCTAGATGTACAACGCCGCCTGGGTCGTCGTGCTCCTGCCGCTGGCGGGGGCGATCTTCTCGTTCGTCGCCGAGACCGCGCGGCGGGCCGCCCAGCTCTGCATGGCCTTCGTGGCCGGGAGCCTGATCGTGGCCCTGATCGTGCTCGGCGACCGCTTCGCCCACCACACCCTGAGCGGTCTCCCCAACGTGTCGGCGCTGAGCTACTTCTCGGTGACGCTGCCGAGCACGGGGACCGAGACCAGCATCTTCCCGAGCACCTTCGGCGCCGTCGTGGGGGTGCGGGTCGACAACCTCAGCGCCAGCTTCATGGTGCTGATCGCCTTCCTCTTCCTGCTGGTCCAGGGGCTGGGTATGGGCATGCTCCGGGGCGACGCCGCTCACCGGCGCTTCTTCTGGCTGAGCTCGGTCCTGGCCAGCGCCATGCTCGGGCTGGTGGCCAGCCCCGGCCTCTTCCAGGACTGGATGGCGCTCGGGGCGATGACCGCGATCACCCTTCTGCTGCTCCTCCACCGCTGGCACCGGGAGGAGACCGCGGCCCCGGCTCGGACCGCGTTCCTCACCCTATTGGGGGCGGACCTGAGCCTGCTGATCGGCCTCGTGTTCCTGGTCTACCGGCTGGGGGGCGCGATCAGCCTGTCGACGGTGCCGGGGGGCTTCACCGCCGCCCCCTTCGACGACTACCGGATCCTCGATCCGATATGGCAGAACACGCTGTCAGGGGCTCCGCACACCAGCTACCAGACGCTCACCATCCTCTGCCTGCTCCTCGGCGTTCCGGTCCTGATCCGGGCCGCCCAGATTCCCTTCACCGGCTGGTTCCTCGGACTTCGCGAGGCTCCCCTGCCTGTGCTCGCCGCGGTGTCGGTGTCCCTGCTCGGCGGGGTGCTCCTGCTGGCCCGGGTGTACACCCTGTTCCTCTCCACCCTCCACGCCCTGAGCGTGGTCGCGGTGATCGGGGCGGCCGGCGCGGTAGTGCTCAGCGCCGCCTGCCTGGCATCCCGGGACATCTACCGGATCGCGCTGCTCTCGGTGGCCGCTCAGCTCGCCCTGGCGATCACCGCCATGGGCGCGGGCGGTTACAGCACCGGGCTCCTGATCGCCTTCGTCAGCTCGCCGCTGGGCCTGCTGCTGATGGTCGCCGCGGGCGGCGCCGGGCGTGCCTACCGGACCCGCGACATCCATCTCATGGGCGGGGTCTGGCGGCGGATGCCGCGCACCGGGCTTGCCCTGACCATCTGGGCGCTGCTCACCGGAGGCCTCGACCTGGTCGGCTACGACGCGGTGTCGGCGATCTTCCACAACCGCTTCCCCAACGCCGGCCACCTCGCCGGCTGGGTCCAGGGACTGGCGGGCGGGCTCGCCATGCTGGCGGTGCTGCTGACCGCCATGTACGCCGGGCGCGTGCTGATCGCGGTCTGCGCCGGTGGACCGGCGCCCCGGCGCGGAGGGGTGGTGGAGAGGATCACCGAGGCGGGGCCTGAGCTTCGCCGGGTGGCGCTGCTCGGGGCGGCGGCCAGCGTGGTCGCGGTGCTGATCGGGCTTCCCGGAGTGAGCGGGTTCGGGAGCGGCCGGTCTCGGGTGCCCGGCCTGACCTTCACCCATTGGGTGTTCTACGGTGGCATCAAGCAGGACATCCCCTTCGTCCCGCTGGCCCTGGTGATCGCGCTCGCGGCGCTGGCGGCCGGACTGGCAGGGGGCGGCCTGGTCGCCCGCCTGCGGTGGGCCGGGCTCCGGGCCCGGCTCCACCTGCCCCAGATCAGCGCCACGCCGGCGCTGCGCCGCGCCGGGCTGGTCGCGGCTCGTCTCGCCGGCGCGGTTTCCGGGGAGCTGGCCGCCCTCGATCACGGTCTGGTCGAGCCCCTCTACGACGCCTCGGGGGAGGGACTCGAGACGGCGGCGTGGTCCCTGGGCCGTCTCCGCGGCCGGCGCCTCGGGATCGGGCTCGCCGCCATGCTCGCCGTGGTGCTGATCCTCGTCGGGCTCAGCGTCCTCGCCGCCAGCGGCCACTTCCCGGTGCGCACGACATGAGCTTCCTGGCCCAGACGACCACCACCACCGGGGTCAACTTCCCGACCATCGTCTTCACCCTCGCGGTCTGGAGTGCCACCGTCTTCGCGCTGATCGCCCTGGCCATGCCGGACCAGACCCCGGAGCAGCGCGCCCGGATCAAGGCGGTGGCCACCAGCGGCGCCGGAGCCGCCCTCTTCTTCTCGATCTGGGCGACCCAGACCCAGGCTGCCAACGCCGCCGGGGGCGCCCCGGGCGGGGAGCTGCTCGAGCAGCACAGCTGGCTCAGCTCCTTCCCGTTCCCCTCGACCTACCACCTCGACGCGGACGGCCTCGGGCTGGGCCTGCTGCTGCTGGTGTCGGTGGTGTTCTTCTGCGCCTCGCTCGCGGCCTGGAGGAACGACCGGCGGGTCAAGCTGCTCAGCTTCTGCATGCTCATCCTGGAGACCGCCTTCCTGGGCGTCCTCGTCGCCTACGACTGGCTGCTCTTCCTGTTCTTCTGGTCGCTCCCGGTGGCTCCTGTCTACCTCCTGGTGAGGGGCTTCGGCCGCGGCCATCGGGCCCGGGCCGCATCCCGCTACGCCATCGCCAGCCTGCTCACCACGGCGCTGCTCATCCTGGTGGCGGGGCTGATCACCGTCCAGGGCAACCTCCGCGCCTTCGACATGGGGACGCTGCCCACCCTGCCCGGGACCGGCCAGGCGGTCTGCTTCTGGCTGACCGCCGCGGCCTTCCTGCTGGCGATGGCGGTGGTCCCGGTGCACAGCGCCCTTCTCGACCTGGAGGAGGACAGCACCGGTGCCCTGGCTGCCGTCTTCGGCGCGGTGCTGCCCACCATGGGCGCCTACGGCCTGCTCCACGTCACCCTCGGCTTCTTTCCGATCGCGGTCAACTACTCGCTTTTCTTCGCCGCGCTGGCGGTGGTGACGGTGCTCTGGTCCGGGGTCATGGCGCTGCGCGCCGACGACCTCCGGCGGCTGATCGGCCATGCCGGCAACGTCCTGATGGGCCTGGTGCTGCTCGGGGTCGCCGGGCACACCACCATCTCGCTGACCGGGGCCACCTACATCCTGATCGCCCGCGGCCTAGCGGTCGCGCTGCTGATGCTGGCGGCCTCCGCCATCCAGGAGCGGACCCGCAGGATCCGGATCTCGCAGCTGGGCGGGCTGGCCTGGCAGGCTCCCCATCTCGCCGCGTTCTGGGGAGTCGGCATCCTGACCGCCTCCGGCATCCCGCTCCTGGGCGGGTTCTTCGGCGAGCTGCTGCTCTTCACCGGCGCGTTCCCGGCTCACCGCTGGACCACGGTGGTGGTCCTGGGCGGCACCCTCCTGCTCGCCGGGGTCCTGCTCTGGACCGCCCAGCGGGTCTTCGCGGGCGCTGAGCACGAGGGGTTCAGCCGGGTCCGGGACCTGGGTGTCCTCGAGATCACCTACCTCGGGATCCTGGCCGCGGTCAGCCTGTTCTTCGGCATCCTGCCCGCCCACTTCGACACCCTGTTCATGAACGGGGCCACCAACATCCTCTACCCGCTGAGCGCTGGCTGATGGCCGATCCGAGCGGCCCTTCCGCCTTCCAGGCCCTGCTGCCCGCCTGGTTCCTGCTCCTCGCCGCCCTGGTCACCGCGCTGCTCGGCTGGCTGCGGCCCCGCCTGTGGATCGCGGTCCATCGCCTCATCGGCGGCATCGGCGTGGTGGCGGCGCTGATCGCCGAGGTCGTCCTCTTCCGGGGCATCACCTCCATCACCGGGATCAGCCTGGTGGCATACGGCGGTTCGGTGGTGGTCGACAACTTCGCCACCTACTCCGTCGTCCTGCTCTGCGGCGTCGCTCTGGTCGGGCTGCTCACCAGCGGCACCGCCGCCCCGGCCCTGGGCCGTCGGGCGCCCGCCTATCACGCCCTGCTGCTCACCGCCGCCGCCGGCGGCGTGGTCATGGCCTCGGGGTGGGAGATGGGGATGCTGGTCGCCGGCCTGGCGCTGCTCGTCCCCAGCCTGGTGGGCATGGTGGCCGTCGACAAGGCGGTCGACGGGCCGGGCGAAGCCGGCCTGCGCCAGCTGGTTGGGCTCGGGGTGGCGATGGCCGTGCTGGTCTACGGGCTGGCGGTGGTCTACGGGGCGACCGGGACCACCGACCTCTCGGCGACCACAGCCCCGCTAGCGGGCGCCTCACCGCCTCTCGAGGGACTGGGGTTGGCACTCGTGATCGTCGGTCTGGCCTCCCTGGTCGGCGCGGCCCCGCTTCACGACTGGCTGCTTCAGGTCGCCCGGGCGAGCCGGGGCGCCGTCGCCGGCACGGTGATCGCCCTGGCGGTGACCTCGGGTGGGGTCGCCCTCGTCCGGGTGCTGGTGAGCGGCTTCTCCGCCTCGCTCCGCCCCTGGGTGGTCCTGGCTGGGGTGCTGGCCGCCATAGCCTGTCTCTACGCTGCGCTGCTCAGCATCGCGGCGTCGACGGTCCGCCGCCTGATCGCCCTCGGAGCGAGCCTGCAGGGAGGCCTGCTGATCGCCGCCCTGGTGGGCGGCGGGCTGGACAACCAGGGCCGTGCCGAGGGTGGCGTCGATGCCCTGCTCTTCGGCCTGGCCGTCTTCGCGCTCTCCGTGCTGGCCGGATTCCTGGCCCTGGCGCTCCTCGAGGCGGACGGGATGGGAGCTCGGATCAGCGACCTCCGCGGTCTCTCCCGGCGCTCGCCGCTGGCCGCTGGCCTGCTGGCCCTCGGCCTCGCTGGGCTCGCCGGGGCGCCACCCCTGGCGGGCTTCATCGCTCGGGTCCTGATCGCCGGGGCCGCCATGGCCGGCGGGTACGGGTGGGTGGCCCTGGCCACCGTGGCCGCCTCGCTGATCTACGCCATCCCGGCGCTGCGCGCCCTAGCCGCCATCTTTGTCGAGGACGAGGACGCCCCGGCGCTCGCTGGGAGCGCCCCGCTGCTGGCTCGCGCCGGCGCCGTGGCCTGCGCCGTGTTCGGGGTGGTGGCCAGCGTCGTCGCCGGTCCCCTCATCTACGTCGCCAACCTCTCGGCGATCTCGCTGCGCTGAGCGATGGCCGCGGGGCCGGCTGAGTGGTGGCCGCCGCGGCGCGGTAATATCGGTGGTGGTCGCGCTAGACGGGGAGCCAGCGGTGCCCTGCACCCGCAATCCGCTATAGCGGGGTCGAATTCCCCACCAAGGGGGCGCGCGTCGGGTCTGCTCCGGTCTCACCGGCGTTGAGGGCCGGGTCCCGCGCAGCCCGGGCCCGTGAACCGCGTCAGGTCCGGAAGGAAGCAGCGCTAAGCGGTCCCCCGGGGGTGCCGCGGGTCCACCTGGCCTGAGCCGAGGGATCGGGTGAGCGCCGGTGGCGTGCCAACGACGTGGGGTGCGCGACCACTTCGCCGCCTGAGCCCGCACTTCGAGCCGCGCCCGGGCGTCCGCGATTGCCGGGTGCTCAGGCGACCAGCCCTCGACGTCGACGGCGGATCGGCCGAGACGGTCAGGAAGGTGTCCGCGGTGACCTGGACGGCGGGCACGTCGAGCACGACCGCTTGGCCGGCGTCCGTCCAGCGGTGCCGCCGAGCTCGGCTCCGGACCACCGGGGCGGGGAGGTATCGTCGGGCGCCGTGACCGCCCTCTACCTGAAGTACCGATCGGCGGTCCTGGGAGAGCTGATCGGCCAGGACCACATCGTCCGCACCCTGGGCAACGAGCTGCGCCTCGGCAAGCTTGCCCACGCCTACCTCCTCGCCGGCATCCGGGGGACGGGCAAGACCTCGACCGCCCGGATCCTGGCCCGGGCGGTGAACTGCCTCCAGCCTCAGGATGGCGAGCCCTGCAACCGGTGCGCCGCCTGCCTGGAGATCCTGGAGGGATCGGCTGTCGACGTGCTGGAGATCGACGCCGCCAGCAACCGGGGCATCGACGAGATGCGCGACCTGCGCGAGCGCGTCCGCTATCTGCCGGCCCGCCTGCGGACCAAGGTCTACATCATCGACGAGGCCCACATGCTCACCACCGAGGCCTGGAACGCCTTCCTCAAGACCCTGGAGGAGCCGCCCGGCCACGTCCTCTTCGTGCTCTGCACCACCGAGCCCCACAAGGTGCCGGAGACGGTGCGCTCGCGGGTCCAGCGCTTCGACTTCGGGCGCGTGGCCGCGACCGGGATCGAGGCCCACCTGGCCGCGATCGTCGCCGCCGAGGGGATGGAGGCGGACCCCGCCGCCCTGCGCACCATCGCCCTGGCGGCCCAGGGCAGCGTGCGTGACGCCCTGTCCCTGCTCGACCAGTGCTTTGCCATGGGCGAGCGCCCGGTCACCGTGGCGGGCTGCCGGCGGGCGCTGGGCCTCGCCGACCCGGCGGTGGTCCGCGACCTCCTCGAGGGCCTGGCCGAGCGCGACGCCGCCGCCGCGCTGCGAGCCGCCGCCGCCGCCTTCGAGGCGGGAGCGGACCCTCGCCAGCTGCTCCGGGAATGCTCTCGGCTGGCCCGGGCAGCCGAGCTCCACGCGGTCGGCTACTCCGAGGGCACGGGGCTGGACGCCGAGGAGGATGAGCTGTGCCGCCGGCTGGCCACCCGCCAGCCCGACGGCCACTGGCTCAGGGTGCTGGAACAGATGGGGGCCACCGCCCTGGAGCTTCGCCAGCCGGTCGATGCCCGGCTCCAGGTCGAGGCCTGCCTGCTCCGCCTTTGCCGGCCGGCCGACCCCGCCGACGTGGCCGGGCTGGCTGCCCGGCTCGCCAGCCTGGAGCGCCGGCTGGGCGCGGGACCCGGCGCGGAGCGGGAGGCCCGGCCGGCAGCCGCAGCCGACGAGCGGGCGGCGCCGGGCGCGCTGCCCGAGACGCCGGCGCCGCGGGTGCCCGGCACGGCGGGACAGCCGCCGCCGTCCGGCGTGGTGTCCCGCCCCGCGCCCGCATCCTCGGCACCGGCCGCGATCGCCGGGCCGCCAGCGTCCGCCGCGGTGGGCCGCCCCGCCCCCGCGCCATCGGCACCGGCGGCGACCGCAGCGCCGCTGGTGCCCGCCGTCCCGTCCCAACCATCGAGCTCCCGCGCCGCCGGGTCCACGTCCGCCCTGTCGGGAGGACCGCTCGACACCCCTGAGGCCTGGCAGCGTGCCTGGCCGTCCCTGATCGAGGCGGTGAACCAGCGGGACCGGGTCTTCGCCGGGGTGCTCCGTGGCTGCCGCCCTCTCGAGGCTGACCCGGAGCGCCTGGTCATCGGGGCTCCCTTCGGTTTCCACCTCGCTCAGCTCCGCAACAAGGACAAGGCACCCATGCTGGCGGAGGTTGTCCGCACCCTGGCGGGAGGCAGCCGGGCGGTGACTGCCGAGCTGTCCAAAACCCGTCAGGCCGAGGCAGAGGGAGCGGCCGGCGATGCCGGCCCGAGTCTCACCGATGAGGTGCTGTCCACCTTCACCGGCAGCCGGGTCACGGCAAC